>SMUX01050219.1_pt1 | contig 9959 bp, 10 predicted proteins | sample 2456431 | NCBI WGS metagenome assembly SMUX01 (sample SAMN11095930, study PRJNA526329) | marine sediment metagenome | biome: Marine sediment; feature: Surficial sediment; material: Deep marine sediment; isolation source: Hadal surficial sediment | place: Pacific Ocean | collected 2014-11 | depth 0-1... | reverse complement strand
CGGCGCCGAGCGCCTCGGCCTGGCGCGCGTAATGCTCGTCGATCACCTCCTCGACGGCGACGGTGCAGGCCATGGCCGCCTTCTCGCCCATCAGCGCGGTGCCGGCGCCGAGCGCGAAGCCGGCGACGTGCCACAGCGGCGAGAGCAGCGTCGGGCGCACCCGGCGTTCGACGATCATCTTCTCGAACACCGCAAGATGCCGGCGTTCGCCGTCCGCCATCTTTTGGATGACCTCGCCGACGCGCCTCCGGCCGAGGACCGCGAGCTGGCCCTCATAGATCCGCAAGGCGCCGTATTCGCCGGCGTGATCGACGCGGATCATGCGCCGCTTCATCTCTTCCGGGTCCGGGTCCCCCGGCATGCGTCCCTTGGCTGCCATGTTCCCTCTATTTGCGGGCGAGGACGGCTCAGGCGTCCGCCCGGTCGCCGCCGGCCCGCCACATCCCCCTGGCGGCGATCGCGCTGGCAACGAATAAGCCCAGGGAGGCGAAGACATTATACCCCGCCATCGAGATGGCGAACAGCGACCAGGGCACCTCGTCGCAGCGCACCACCGGCGCCGCGAGAATTTGCGCGCGAAGCTCCTCGATCGTCCGCGCCATGGTTCCAACGGCTCCACAAGCTTCGGACCCCTGCCACCAGTGCTGCTCGACGCCGACATGAAAGGTTGCGATGCCGGCGTTGACCAGGAAGGCGACGGCGCATAGTCCGGCGAGGCTTACGATCACGCCCTTCGGCGGCGGCGCTAAGCCTGAGAGACCCAGGCCCAGGCCCGAAAGCGCGATGACGGCGCCGTAGGGCACGCGCTGATAGAGGCAGAGCACGCAGGGCTCGAGCCCGGCGATGTATTGGGAGGCGAACGCCGCCGCCAGGATCGCCGCGCTGGCGCCCAGCAGGAGGGCGAAAACGAGGCGCGGGTTGGCGGTGATCTCGGCGATTGTCATGGCGAGAGCATTACCCGATTAGCTTGACCATCCCGCTCCCCTCGACACGGCCACCCATAGCCTACGATGCCTCAGGCTGTCGGGCGGGGGAGCGGGCCGGGGCGATTCCACACTCTAGTGGATCACGTACAAAATCCCGACGGTCTTCGCCCACCCCGGCTCAAAACAGGACCTTCACGGCGACGAAGCCACCGATGAGTCCGGCGAAGAAGAGGGTCGTGAGCCAGCCCAGATTCTTCTCGATGAAGGCGCGTATCGGCGGTCCGAAATACCACAACAGCGCCGCCTCGGCGTAAAATCGCAGGCCCCGGGAAAAGACGGCGGCGGCGGTGAAGATGAAGAGATCGAGCTTGGTGACGCCGCTGGCGATGGTGATGACCTTGAAGGGAAAGGGCGTCAGCCCGGCGCCGGCGACGATCCAGGCGCCCCATTCATTATATTGGTCCTGGAAGCGGGCGAAGCTGTCGGCGTGGCCGTAGAATTCGAGCAGCGGCCGGCCGACGTTTTCGAACAGGAAATAGCCGATGCCATAGCCGAGCAGCCCGCCGGCGACCGAGGCGAGGGTGCAGACGGTGGCGATCCTGAAGGCCTTGTCGCGCTCCGCCAGCACCATGGGGATGAGGAGCACGTCGGGCGGTATGGGAAAGACCGAGCTTTCGATGAAGGAAATGGCGCCAAGCGCCGGCAGCGCGCGGCGATGGCCGGCAAGCCCCATGGCCCAATCATACATGCGCTGCAGCATCGCCCACTCGGTCCCGCGTTGAACCCGGACGCGCCTTCGCGCTATCGGGCGCGCCGCCCATCCGGCCGGCCATCTGGCCGGATAGTGCTCTAGCAGGCGCCGCCATCAGGGGCAATGGCGATGTCGCGCGAGTCCAGCCGTCGCCCCCGGTCCCGCTTCGCTTGGTGGATCGCCAGTTTTGCCGCCGCTTTACCCCCGGTCTTAGCGAAAACCGGACTGCGCAGCGCATTGGGCTTGCACGAAACAGTTGTAGAACTATCCATTATAATATATTAATACGTGCAGTGAGTCGCCGCCATTTACGCCCTGATCGTCTAGGGATCCGCGTCGGCTCCGAACCATCGAACCTGAGGAGCTTTCACATGGCAGACGACAAGGACCTGAAGGAGGTAATTGCCAGAGTAACAAACGCGGTCTATCGGGAGATGAAAGGCCATGAGGCGGAGGGATTCAAGGTTTCAGATCTTCGAGGACAACTTGAGGACCTAGCCGCCATAGGAGATAAGACTGCCTGGAAAATCACCTACGACACTTCGGGCGACAAGATTGTAGCCCTCGGAGACAGGATTGTATCCCTCGGAGACCGGGCCGGCGGCCCCGTGGCTTGGAAGATCACCTACGACACTTCGGGCGATGTAATCGTACGCGGGGGGAGGGAAAAAAAATAGCCTCATAGGTAACGCATGATCGATAGTAGGACTTGGGAGGGCGTACAGTCTCTTCTGGATAACTACGCTCGAATTGGTGCCGACGACATTGTCGTCGTGCTGTATACGAGTGATAGCTATGAGTCGGCAGCTTGGGTATGTGCCGCTCTAGAACTGCGCGAGATACCCGTCAATAGAGTGTGGATGGCACCGCTAAACGATGATGGGTTTCCGGATCGTCTGACGTGCGCTCTCCCCTCGCCGGCCGAGTTCGCGGGCCGGCTTGTCGTCCTGACTTTTGAACGTGATACAATGTCGCATACCCGAACTCTTGCCACCGCGCTTTCTAGGTACGAGAAGAGTCGATGTGCGGTATTTCGCGCGATCAGCGCTAGCCCTAGCCTCTTCTCTGACGCGCTGCGCGCGTTGCCCGAAGAACTTTCGGCCCGGAATACCGCGATTCTTGAGCGATGCATGACCGCGAACCAGCTGTCCATCAAAACGCGTGGGGGTACGGACCTAAGAGTCACGATTGACGCTAATCGTCATCGCTGGATTAGCAATCGCGGAACTTCGCGCCCAGGCGGGGTGGTAATTCTTCCGGCTGGCGAAGTTGCCACATTCCCAGCTTCCATCTCTGGGGTGCACGTCGCGGATTTCGCATTCAACGTCAATGCGATTACGGATCGCGATGCCCGTCTTCAGGATCATCCAGCTACTGTATGGATTGAAGAAGGACGGGCCGTCAAATACCAGTGCGATGACGCTGCGATGAGTCAATTTCTTGAGGAATGCTTTCGCACGCAATGTGCGTACAATGTAGGTGAACTAGGGTTTGGTACGAACTTTGAAATAAGTGATGCTATCTCCATGAATTCTCACATAAATGAACGCCGTCCAGGAGTTCACATCGGTTTTGGCCAACACAACCAGGACCCAGGCGTAGTTGGCTACCAGTGCTCCATCCACCTAGATCTAATTGCTAGAGGTGGGATGGTCTGGGTCGATGACGATCCCACCCCTCTAGATTTAGAACACATTGTGCCTTCATCGAAGCCCCATCCCACAAATTCCCGTGATGAGGACGTGTTCTCGCCTGAGTCAGAAGATCTTGGCGTGGACGATTGCTGTGGCATTCTGACAAGCGACGGTCTCCAGTTGGCGTCCCCGCAAGCCCAGTGACTGGAAACCTGTGGACGGAGCATGCGTCGGCCCTCGGCGATGCGTATATCGACCGTGCGGGTACCATCCGGTTCGAGTTGGTGACGCGCGCATTGCTGATGCACATGCATCCAGAGCCGCAGCGAGTGGTAGACGTGGGCGGGGGATTTGGGCAGCAGGCAATCATGTTGGCGCGAGCGGGTCACTCGGTCGTCGTTGTGGACTCGGATCCGAAAATGCTTGCTGTCGCTCGAGATAAATTATTGAGTGAACCCGAGGCGGTTTGCTCACGGGTCGAACTCGTCCAAGGTGAGGGAGAGGACGCAGTAAACCTCGTCGGTACAGATTTCGATCTGGCGTGCTGTCACAGCGTTTTGATGTACCAAGATGATCCTGCTCCGATGCTACTGAGCTTGGTGGAAATGGTGCGCCAAAAGGGGCTGATCTCCGTGCTCTCCCTCAACACCGAAGCCAGGGCTATGCGGTGTGGGTTGCAGGGGCGCTGGCTAGAGGCAGTAGCAAGCCTAGAGGCCGGCACACAGATTGACAGCCAGTACATCCCGAGTCGGGAACACTCTCGCAAAGATGTCACCAAAATCCTCGAAGCGGCGGGTGCTGGGGTCAAGGCGTGGTTTGGAGTCGGCGTGTTCACTGACCATCTCACGGAGCAGATGGTTGTAGAGAATCCCGAAGTAGTCTACGAAGCAGAGTGGCTCGCCGGTGACCGAGATCCTTATCGGCTGGTCGCACGTTGCTTTCATCTCCTCGCCCAACGCACCTGATGGCCCTTTCTCGGTAAGTTACATCCACCGTATGCGCCTTCGTGCTATCGGGCGCGCCGCCCATTTAGCAGGCGCCGCCAACAGGGGCAATGGCGATGTCGGGCGAATGCGGCCGTCGCCCCTTCAAAGCGCCCAATCGGGGTCGTGCAGCCTGTCGAAGACGCCGCGCAGCCCGTCCGCCCAGTGCTTGTGGAGGTAGGTGAAATAGGCCTCATCCCCGTCGATGCGGAGCCTGCGCCCGGCCTTGAGGCTGTCGCGCCGGCAGCAAAGAAGATCGAACGGCGGCCCCACCGAGATGTTGGATCGCATGGTGGCATCGAAGGACAGCAAGGCGCATTTTGCGGCCTCGGTGAGGGTCGAGTTCCAGGTGATCACGCGGTCGATGATGGGCTTGCCGTACTTGGTCTCGCCGATTTGGAAATAGGGTGTATCGGCGGTGGCCTCGATGAAGTTACCGGCGGTGTAGATGAGAAACAGGCGCGGCGTCTCGCCCCGGATCTGGCCGCCGAAGATGAAGGTGGCGCGAAACCTGGCGTCGTGCTCCTTGAGATACTTGGCGTCGATACGGTGCACCTCGCGAAGCGCCGCGCCGACGACCCGGGCGGCGGCGAACATGTCCGGCGCGTCGAGCAGGCCGTCACGGCCGTTGTCCTCATCGATCTCCTCATTCAGGATCGACACCACCGCCTGGGTCACCGCCAGGTTGCCGGCGGACAGCAGGACCAGAAGGCGGTCCTCGGGACGCTCGAACACGGCCATCTTCGAGAAGGTGGAAACCTGATCCACCCCGGCGTGGGTGCGGGAATCGGAGGCGAAAACCAGCCCTGTTTCGAGCAGGAAGCCGACGGCGTAGGTCATGGCGGTCTGATCCGGCCAACTGGATGAGAGATCGAGACTATAATCGCGCCCGGTGGTGGGAGTCAGGGAATTAATGCGCGATGAGGCCGCTTTCGTTCACTGGTGCACCTCGACCTCGACGCGCATGGTTTCGTCGCCGCCGCCCCGGCGGACGCCGCGAAGGGGCGCGCAACCGAGATAATCGACGCCGACCGCAAGGCGCAGATGGGCGTCGGTCGGACACACCGCGTTGGTCACATCGAAGCTGACCCAGCCGAGGTTCGCGACCCAGGCCTCGGCCCAGGCGTGAGACGCGGTCTGGACCTCATCGACGTCCTCGACATGGACGTAGCCGCTGACGTAACGCGCCGGCGCGCCAAGCAGCCGCGCCGCCGCCAGGAACAGATGGGTCTGGTCCTGGCAGACGCCGAAGCCCTGCGCCAGTACCTCGGCCGCGGTGCTCTCGACGTCGGTGCCGCCGCCCCGGTATTCGACCGCCGCCCCGACGGCGCGCGACAGCACGTGCAGACCGTCAAGCGCGTCCTTCTCGAATGAGGCACTGAGGGGCCGGGCGAAGTCCCTGATCGCGGCGTCGGGCGCGGTCAGGGGCGTCGGACGAAGAAAGACTTCGCGCGGAAGCACATCGGCGCCGTCGGCAAGGACGCCCAAATTGTCCGTGGTTTGCGCTTCGCCCGTCACCTGGATGCGGATTTCTTGGTGGGCGGAATCGATGACGAGGACATGCATGATATTGCCGAAGGCGTCGGTCTGCCGATAGGTCCTTCCCGGACAGTCGAGCCGCCAGTTGAGGATGGTCTGGCTGGCACCGCTTAGCGGCGTCAAACGGATGTGCTGGATGGAGTAGTTGACCGGCTGGGCGTAGCGGTAGACGGTTTCATGGGTGATGGTGAGCCTCATGCCGACACCAGGTAGCTGTTCTGGATTTCGGTGCTGAGCGCGTTGTTGCGGGCGAGGAATCGGGTCAGGAACTCGTGCAGGCCCAACGTGTAAATCTCCTCGATCTTGCCGTAATGGAGAGAGGCGTGGATCTCGCCGGCGATCCTGCCGGCCTCGGTGGTCCGCGGGCCGCTGATGCGCTCAAGGATCTCTGAGATGTTGTCGTGGCAGGCATGGAGCGAGCGCGGCATCGAGGCGTTGAGCACCAGGAGCTCGGCCACCCGCCACGGCGTGATCTTATCGTGATAGACCTTGTGATAGGCGCGGAAGGCGCTGACCGAGCGCAGCAGCGCGCCCCACTGGAAGTGATCGACGGCGCCACCGACCTCCTGATGGGAGGGCAACAGCACGTGGTACTTGACGTCGAGTATGCGGGCGATTTTGTCGGCGCGCTCGATGAAGGTGCCGAGCCTGATGAAGTCGTAGGTCTGATCGCGCAGCATGGTGCCCATGGTGATGCCGCGAAAGAGGTGCGAACGCTCCTTGATCCAGTCGAAGAAATCGCGATAGCCCCGGCGCGCGAGCTTGGCCGGGGTGAGGTCCCGGACCTCGATCCAGGTCGCGTTCAGGCTTTCCCACATCTCCGACGTGATCGACACCCGCTCGGCGCGGGCGTTTTCCCGTGCCGAGCGGATGGCGGCGTAGACGCTCGAGGGGTTGAGCGGATCCAGCGTCATATAGGAGACGATCTCCGCCGGGCTCGCTTCGCCGTAGCGCGCCGTGAAGTCGGCGCTATCGCCGGCGATCTTCAACACCGCCCGCCATTCGCTGGCGCCGACCTTGGCGACGTGGGGCAGCAGCGCCATGCGCTGGCTGATCTCGAGGATACGCGCGGTGTTCTCCGCCCGCTCCATATAGCGCGCCATCCAGTAGAGGTGATCGGCGCTGCGGCTCAGCATGTCCTAGGTCTCCGCCCCGTCTTCCGCTTCGATCACCCCGTCTTCCGCTTCGATCACCCAAGTGTCCTTGGTGCCGCCGCCTTGGGAGGAATTGACCACCAGCGATCCCTTGCGCAGCGCCACCCGCGTCAGCCCGCCCGGCACCACCGTCTCGGTCCCGCCGGAGATCACATAGGGACGGAAATCGACGTGTCTCGGCGCGATGCCGTTGCGAACGAAGGTCGGGCAGGTGGACAGCGCCAGCGTCGGCTGGGCGATGAAGTTGGCGGGATCGTCCTCGATCCTCTTGCGGTAGGCGGCGATCTGGCGGGCGGTACTCGCCGGTCCGATGAGCATGCCGTAGCCTCCCGCCCCATGCACCTCCTTGACCACCAACTCGCCCAGGTGATCCAACACATAAGCGCGGTCCTCGGCGTCGCGGAGCGTATAGGTCGGCACGTTGGACAAGATCGGCTCCTCGCCGAGATAGAAGCGGATCATCTCGGGCACGTGGATATAGACCGATTTGTCGTCGGCGACCCCGGTGCCGACGGCGTTGGCCAGGGTCACGCCGCCGCCGCGGTAAACCGAGATCAGCCCCGGCACGCCGAGAGTGGATTGGGGATGGAACGCCAGGGGATCGAGAAACTCGTCGCCGATCCGCCGGTAGATCACATGCACCCGCTCGGGGCCAGCGGTCGTTCGCATGTAGACGGCGTTGTCCTCGACGAACAGGTCCTGGCCCTCGACCAGTTCGATGCCCATCTGATCGGCAAGGAAGACGTGCTCGAAGTAAGCGCTGTTGTAGGGACCCGGCGTCAACAGCGCGACGGTCGGGTCGGTTACGCCGGCGGGCGCCACGGCGCGCAGGTTCGCCAACAACAGATCCGGGTAGTCATCGACCGGCGCCACCCGCTGGGCGGCGAACAGCTCGGGAAAGAGGCGCATCATGACGTGGCGGTTCTCGAGCATGTAGGAGACGCCCGAAGGCGAGCGCAGATTGTCCTCCAGCACGTAGAACTCGGTCTCGCCGGTGCGCACGAGATCGAAGCCGGCGATATGGACGTAGACATTGCCCGGCACGTCGATGCCCACCATCTCGGGCCGGAACTGGGAATTGCAGAGGATGACATCGGCCGGGATGCGCCCGGCGCTGATGATTTCCCGCGCATGATAGATGTCGTGAAGGAAGGCGTTGATGGCGCGCAGGCGCTGACAGGCGCCGCGTTCGATCAGGCTCCATTCCTTGCCTGAGAAGATGCGCGGGATGATATCGAACGGGATCAGGCGCTCGGTGCTGGCGCGCTCACCGTAGACCAGGAAGGTGATGCCCAATCGCCTGAAGAAGAGTTCCGCCTGACGGCGCTTCTGGGCGAGCTGGCGGTTGGGGATCGAGGCGAGCCATTCGGAAAAGCGCGCGTACGCGGCGCGCACCTTGCCGTCCGAGACCTGCATCTCATCGAAGAAGGCTAGTGGCTCGGCATAGGCTTCGAGACGGTCTTGGGCCTTGTCGGATCTTGAGGTCATGACCGAGATGTTCCCGTGGTCCTGGCCCAGATTAGGGTTCGGGGCGGAGCGGCGCAAGGGCGCGGGCTTGATCCGCCGGGGCCGGGGACTATGATGAACCCGTTCATTTCGCGTGAGTCGCAGGGCCCCTGTGGCGGAATCGGTAGACGCGGCAGACTCAAAATCTGTTGTCCTTACGGACGTGGGAGTTCGAGTCTCCCCGGGGGCACCAAGCTTTTTAAGGGGTTAGAACACATGGACCGCGCGGGCGTCGCCTTGTCGATAGTTGGGATGTGTAATCCCTGTGTAACGGTGTCAGGAATTGTGGGTTTTGCGTGACCGTGGATGTTCGGCAACCGTTCCTTCTTCCATCTTGTCGAGGGCACGGTCAACGGCCCGATCCTGGGCATGGGCGTAGCGCATGACCATCGCCACGGTCTCGTGTCCTGAGAACTCCTGGATCGTCACTATGTCGGCCCCCGTCTCCGCGAGGCGGGTGATGGCCGTGTGCCTCATGGTATGGGGGGTGACGACGCGGGTATCCATGCCCGCAGCGGCGATACACCGGGCAAATGGCTCATCCATGGACTCGACGTGGCCGCTTCGGGTTCGCTTGCTCGGGAAAATCCACCCGCCAGTGTCCTCCGCCATATCGCGCTCACGTTGGAGGATGGCAGTTATCCCGCGCGTCAGCGGCTGATTACGCCAGCGGCTGCCTTTTGTCTTTACGCGGAGGCGGCGCCGGGTTGAGTCGAATTTGTCGAAACGGGCGGCGAGCATTTCGCTGTGGCGCAGCCCGGTGGCAAGTCCCAGCTTGATGAATAGCCAGATGTAAGAGTTGCTGTCCGCCAAAGCGGCATCGAGAAGTCTTTGTTCCTCGTTTTCCGAGATTACGTAAGTGCGCCGGTTCCGCTCAGCATCGAGTTTCACCATCGGGAGCGGTGCCGGGATCACCTTCCACTGCGCCAGCCGTCGCGCCATGCGGCGATACGTGGCGAGGATCCGGTTGACCGTCGGATCGGACAATCCCTTCTGCCGGCAATGGTTCTGGAACTTCTGCAGGGTAAAGACGGAAATCCGATCGAGCCGCATTTTGCCGAAGTAGGGCACGAGATGCAGCCTTAGGTGCTGCTCGTTGTTTACATAGTCCTTGCCGCCGATTTCTTTCAGCTTGCTCAGGTAGAGATCGGCCGCGGCGGCGAACGTGAGATGCAGTTTCCGGCCCTTCGGCAACGACAACCGCCCTTCACGTGCCTCGGCCCGCTGTTTACCAATGAACTCCTCACCCTGCGTGCGCGTCACGCCCTCGCTCTGCCGGCCGATCACGCGATGGATGCGCTGGCCATCAACCATGACGTTGACGGAATATCGAGTGTCGCCATCCGGCAGCCGCTCGGCGGTGATGCCGTGCTCGGTGATCTTCTCGCCAGGCTTAAGGCGGCGGATTGCTGGGCGGGTCAGACGGGTAAAGCGGAGGGCCATGGACGATCAGCTTTCTTTCTCTG
>SMUX01113725.1_pt1 | contig 9962 bp, 11 predicted proteins | sample 2456431 | NCBI WGS metagenome assembly SMUX01 (sample SAMN11095930, study PRJNA526329) | marine sediment metagenome | biome: Marine sediment; feature: Surficial sediment; material: Deep marine sediment; isolation source: Hadal surficial sediment | place: Pacific Ocean | collected 2014-11 | depth 0-1... | reverse complement strand
CAATTAGCAACATTATGATCTTCGGTCTGCAACTATACTGGAGGTGAGTTGCCGGTTCGCACTACAAACAGGTCTTTGTTGCGGCCTGATGTGCATTAGTGAGGATTTTTGGGACTGATTAATTTCGGATCGGGGTTAACTGTTCTTAAAGGGGGACGATGAAGGTTGGCGCTATTCACGAGCGTGCAATTTCCTCATGAGTAGGTGTTGGCATCCCGGGCTTCCACGTCGCATCTCGCAGTTCGAGCATGTTCCCACTGGGATCCAGGAAGTAGAGCTCTCGCCCCGTGAAGAAGCCACGCCCGCGATAGACAATTGGCTCGGCGATGGGTATGCCCTTTTCATGGAAGAGCTTACATGCTCTCTCGAACATCTCCGGGCTTACCTCGAAGGCATGGTGAAGGCGATTATCCTGCTCGGGTGTCCTCACGACAGGCTCTTTGCGGCGGCAGAGCAGGATAGAGTGACCGCCGACCGTGAAGCAGGACATGGTCTGGTTGCCGAGGCGGCCCTTGTGCTCGAGCCCGAGCACGTCCCGATAGAACTTCTCTGACTCCTCCAGATCGTTAACCGGAATCGACCAGTGAGTTACACCGTCAAGTTGAAGCATGCCCATGGACACCTCCCGTATTATTACGTCAGGCAATAACCGTAGATTTTATGAGATTTCAGCACAGCAGCCGGGCAAAATGCAAGGCATTTGTATCCGCCAGGTGCTGACCCCGTGTCACCTCTTCGCAAAGAGATTGCTCCAGATGCTCATGCGTATGGGCTGCCCGGGCAAATTCCACATCCCGCCTCCAGTACGCCAGGCGGGCCAGGGAGAATCGGATGGAAACGCTTTTTCCATTCTTGTCAATCATCTTACAGTAGATCCTGCGCAATGACTGTGCCAAAAAGAAATTCTAATTTTGACTTGGCCGCCACGCTCTGGTTTTGTAAGATTCAAATGATCAATGGGATCAAAACGATCTTGTTTCCCTGCACGGCGCGCGGCGGGCGAGGAGAGGTGAGGAACTCAACTTGAAACCCCTTAAGAGTGACAATGCTTATCCCTCCAGCAGGTAGGGCGGCATCGCCATGATTACCATGGGCAAGAGCCGTTCCTGCCCCCGATAGGAAAACCAAGAGCAACGAAAGCACAGAGACGTGACAGCCATTTGCTATTGGCAAGGGTCTTCCTACTATTCACCCCGATCCGACATTAATCAGGCCAAATAATCAGCCCCGATGAGCCTTCGATCTGGGCAAAGAGCTTTTCGCACCATAAATCAGCGACTTACATTTAATATATTTACAGACCTGCAATTAATAAGGTGGCAACTCTCGTAACATCGGCCCAGGATTGCATAAGGGTTGACTATTTTAGTAGGATCGGGGTTCACTAATTACCACTTAAACCCCGGTTACATCCGGCTATAGTGCCAGTCGATCTGCCTACGGATCTCCTCTATGCTGCTGCCTTGCTTCACCATTTGAGACGCATCCAGCGCCTCGTTCTGACATATGTTTATTCAGGTCGCGGCGTGACCATCGATGAAGCATGAAAGGAGGTTGAGGTGGCCCAAACTCTTATCGCAATAGCAGTAACAATAAAGTTGATCGAGTACGTCTGGAATGTCATTGGCCACCTGATAGGCAATGGCCGTCTTTCTAACAAAAAAGGCGGGAGAGAGAGGTATCCTCGTTTCCCGTCTAACGTAGCCGCTGGGTGCCCCTGGCACAGGTTGGGAAAAACTGCTTGAACTTTTTGTGCCAACCCGACCCCAGGTAAAAAGTCCGATGACGATGGCGATAATTGAAGTGCCGATCCAAAATCCCCGCCTCTTACGGACTCGCTTTCCAATCCTACTCCTTTTACCCTTTTTTCCCATCACTGATCTTCCTGCCCGCATAGCACCTACGTCCCTTGGCTAGGGTGCACGCAGATTGCCATTCTTTGTAAAACCTCACCGCCACTCCTCCGATCCGTATTCTCGCGGCCATGTCTACTCGGCTCAGGAATATTTTCCCAAATGCGACTCTGAAAACATTTAAAATGAACTACCCCGCAGCAAGCTACGGGGAATTAACCCGTAGAGATTAAAAAAACAGTAATTCTTATGCCTTGATTTCTTACATTGAAAAATCTAATGAAGTACAAAATTAGTCTTATGACGTGCAGAGCAAGCCAGTGAGAAGAAAAACCTTTTTGAGGCCTGCACCAGGAAGCGAAATAATAAAGGATTAGTTAGTTATCATGATCAGGGTTGGGCTTTCTCATATCTGAGAGTTCTCAGAGCACATTGTGCCAGCATTGGAAATATACTCTCCTACCACCGAGGTGGTTCATGCACTTTGTCGGCGCTCCGGCGGTACATACTCCCTTTTTTCCGCTCCCAGATAGACCTGTCTTGGACGGGCAATCTTCTGCTCCGAGTCCAGAAGCATCTCCTCCCACTGGGCCACCCAACCGGAGGTGCGGGGAATGGCAAACAGCACCGGAAACATCTCCACAGGAAAGCCCATGGCCTGGTAAATTATCCCGGAATAAAAATCAACATTGGGATAAAGCTTCCGCTTGATAAAATAGTCATCCTCGAGGGCAATCCTCTCAAGCTCCAGGGCAATATCCAGCAAGGGATTCTTCCCGGTAACTTCAAAGACCTGATCCGCCACTTGCTTAATGATCTTCGCCCGGGGATCGAAGTTTTTGTATACCCTGTGACCAAATCCCATGAGCCGACCCTCACCGGCCTTGACCTTTTTAATAAATTCCGGAACCCGATCCTTCGACCCTAACTCCGTCAGCATTCTGAGCACCTGCTCGTTCGCCCCGCCGTGCAGTGGACCGTAAAGGGCAGCTGCAGCTGCAGCGACCGCACAATAGGGATCCACGTGAGAGCTCCCCACAGCGCGCATCGCGTTGGTGCTGCAGTTTTGCTCATGGTCTGCGTGTAAAATAAAAAGCACATCCAGTGCCCGCTCCAGAATCGGATTGGGTTTGTATTTCAGCTCTGTCATTTTAAAGAGCATGTTCAGGAAATTGCCGGTGTAGCTCAGGTCATTGTCCGGATAAGCATAGGGCATCCCCAACCTGTGACGGTAGGCGAAGGCTGCCAGAGTAGGCATCTTGCCAATCAGCCGGTAGGTCTGCTGCCTGCGTAATTCGGCATCAAAGATATTGCCGGCATCGGGATAGAAAGTTGAAAGAGCAGCTACGGTGCTTACCAACATCCCCATAGTGTGAGCGTCGTGATGGAACCCGTCCATAAACTTCTTGATGTTCTCATGGATATTGGTGTGATAGAAAATATCGTGCACCCACCCATCCAGCTCCGCCTTTGATGGAAGCTCCCCGTGAAGGACCAGGTAGGCAGTTTCCAGATAGGTGCTCTTCTCAGCCAGCTCTTCGATAGGGTAGCCTCGGTAGCGCAAGATTCCTTTCTCCCCGTCAATAAAGGTAATCTTGCTCTGACACGAGGAGGTGTTCATGAAGGCGGGGTCGTAGGTCATAAGACCAAAATCGCCTTCCGAGATTTTTATCTGACGCAGATCCATAGCCCGGATCGTACCGTGTTGGATAGGGATCTCGTAGCTTCTACCCGTTCGGTTATCTATCAGGGTAAGGGTCTCTTTACTCATACATGAACTCCTTTTTTTCTCTTTTCTACTTCGGCAGAACCAGGAACGTTGCCTGCATAGTCGGCGCGTGGGTTGAGCAGGCCATCTGGTAGGAGCCGGGTTTTTTTGCCACGAAAGAGACCTTGTACTCTCGGCCGCGGTTCCACTTTCTCATGGCGACGACCTCGCGTCCGTCAGGATCGGTAATTCGCACCTCGTGCTCATCGCCATTGACGACAAAGACCGTGAGCTTTACCACATTGCCTTGGCGCACGACTACAAAGCCTGGAGAGAACCTATAGCTCGAGACCTGCCACTTTTTGGGATTGCTCTTGTCAGCCTTACCCGGGGGCTTGAATTCATAGCCTTTAGAGAGATCCCCTGGATTCACCGAAGGCGGCGCAAGCTTATCGGACGTAGTCGATCCCTTCACTTCAAAGGCGGTCATGAAGATCGTATGAGTGGTTGCCGTCGCTTTCTGAGCAAGGCTAATGTCAGGCAAGAAGATAATCCCAAATAATGCTACGCCTGCAAGAGTACCTAATCGCTTTAACACCTTTGCACTTCCCATCGCTTTTACCCCCTTAATTAGTAAAAAGCTGGCTACCTCGGTCCCTGTTACGTTCCTCAGCTCACTTCCGAACTGATCGGGGGCGCCAATCTAAGGCTATCATTCACTTGCTTAAACATCCACGACCGTTCGCGGTTCCCATAGTAATCCCGGAAATACATTACAAAATTTTAGTCGGACCTTTCAGGCAATTCGTACTTATTTAGCAAACCTTATGCCAAGGTTCTACCGCGGGGAAATGTCTAATGGCTCGGACTATTAGGAACAGAAGTGGTGGAAAAAGGCAATAAATAGCTACTAATACATAGCGCCTTGGGCTACCGGACCAATCCAGGAATGAAATTAGCCAAGATCAAGCTAAACCGAAAGGGAATAGCCCTGTGTTATGCTCCCAAATTTGAGAAAATCAGTCCGTGCCCATTGCAGATTTAAGAATCAAACCGTCAGGAAGGGGCTTCAGTCTTCTTTCGCTGCATCCCGCTGTGAGAGTCAGGCCATCAATGCCTTTTCGGTTCCAGGCCCGCACCTTACCGAAAAAATTAGCTCCGAATAGTACTCTTCACCTCATTCCCGGGGTTATACCCTGACGAGTTTACATCGGTGTCATAGAAAGAGACACTTCCCCCTAACGGATCCGTGAGTCCCTCCCGTCCGACACTCTCATCCACTTGGTTGACCGGATTGCTACATAGCCCCACAGCCCTACGTGGATCGGGATTTATCCTGGCGCCATCCACCACAATCTTCTCGCTGGCCCCATAGGCATTCCACTGGCCGTAGTGCCACGAAACAGCCACAACCCCAGGCCGGATACCCTCGATGAGCTTGATTTCCCCCTCTACTTTGACCTTGGTGCCGTCTCTGAGATCGATCTCACCCTTGGGGTTGTTTTGGAAGTGAGCCGTACACGATCGCTGTCCCGGAGGCCCAGGCGTGCCCCATCACGCTTGTTGATCAAAACCTTGTTACTCGTCTGGAGTGAGTAGTTTGCCCAGCAGTTGCCGATGGTCCGGCTGTGGCCACCAAAATTCTCTTTGTATGTGATCAGTCGTAGCGGAAAGCCAGGATCGGAGATCACGTGACCTTTCGCGTCCATGGCAGGCTCATAGTGAGGCAACCCGTCGAAGTGCTTCCCGGTCATGCTGTTCTTTGCCCCGGCAATCTCTTCAATAAAGAAGTTCACCATCTTCCCGAATTTGTGGGGAAGCAGGCGGCCAGACTTTTCGTATTTATCAAAGTCCTCGTACCTGCCACCCCTATTGAGAACGTAGGCGACTTTTGCCCACTCTTCGGGGCGGAGTACCCAGCGCCTTTTTTTATGGGCTTTTTGAGTGCCCGCTGCAGCTCATGCTGCATGCGAATCAGGGGATTTCCCGTCACGTCGGGAAGACTAGGAAAAGGCTTCTCATGCGGGCGGGTAGCAGACTTGGTTTTCGCAGCTTTCGCTACAACTGCAGCTCCCGCAATGACACTGGCAAAATCAGCCTTAAGGAAACTACGCCGCTCATTGTCTTTTTTGTGAATTTTTAATTTTCGCATGCTAAACTCCTCATGACCTAATTTGGGCTATTGAGCTAGTCCATACGTAGATATTCGCAAATCTTGTTTCGATCTCTACTTTTTTTTACGCTAAATTCTTCTAGATCCTAATTGGGACATTTAGCCATTCCTTATCGAGATTTTTGAGCATTTCTTATGCCAATTTTTATATTATAAGAAAATCTAATAATACCGCAAAAGAGGCTTAATGCTTGAACAAAAAAGGGAGAAATTTACTAATGAAAACAGCTACTTTTACCGGTTCCCTCACCCGTGAAGAAAAGACATTGTAAAAAGGAACAAGATTTGATGTGGAAAATGCATAATGGGATTTTCCTGAATCTGAGAAATTTTCTGGCTCCTATCCAATCGATAAAAACTAAAAGACAAGGAAAGCAATTCAGAAAAAGTCATTTCTATTATTTGTACAGAACCTCTGTTCATCAGTACTTTTAGCTTCTAACCAGCGATTTTCCGGAGCCTGCTGATCCTAGACCTCCAGTGAACCGGCTTCAGAACTGCGTAACCGTCGTATATATTATCGCAAGATAGCTCTTTTTCTAATATCGGGGCGGCCTTGAATTTTTCCTAGGGGAAATTCCGACGATACCATGGGGGATTCCCCTAACTGCTATTACAGGACAGTGAGATTAGAACGGGAAAATTGGAACGGAATGATATTCGCTGGAGCGAGCATGGACACACCCAGAGCTGCAACAAGGCCTTAATTCCAAGATTTGGGAAAAATACTGGGATTTTTGTCACTTCCAAAAAAACAACGGAAATGAAGAGTTGGAAAAAAGTAGCCAGCGTATGCAAATTCCCCTGGCATGGCGTACTGGTATGTTTATTGCTGTTTATCCAGATCTATTCCGGCTGAAGTCCCGAGAAAACGATGATCGCATAAGGGAGGAGAAAACCATGAAGACTCCATTGATTCTGGCTGCGGCCATTATGGCCCTGGGAGGGCTGTACGTCCTGCTTCCCCTGGTGATCCACACCTTCCAGCGTTATCGCAACAAGAGGCTCATGGCGTGCCCCGAAACGGGAGGTCCGGCCGAGATCAATATCGACGCCCAACGAGCCGCCTTCTCCTCGGCCTTTGGCAGGCCGCTCCTCAAGATCAAGAATTGTACGTTATGGCCTAAGAAGAAAGGCTGCGGCGAAGACTGCATTAAGTGAGAGAAGGGGCCTTGCTAGTCCCTGTGTGTTAAGCAGGTCAACGGAGTCGACTCCAACGGGAGATGTAAGGGTGGGCCAATTGCTCATTTCCTCCGATATCTCTCCACTGCCGGATTGACACTGGTTTTTTTGCCTTTATCCCAGAGGTAAAATCCCCTATTGTTCTTTACTCCATAGAAGCCTGCAGCAACGAGCTTGACGAGCAGATCAGGGGCCCTATAACTGGGACCCAAGTCTCGCTCTAAGACCTCTGCGATGGCGAGCGTCGTATCCAACCCCACGTAATCCAACGTGGTGATCGGGCCCATCCTGTGGCCAAGGCACAGGGTAGTCTTGTCCGCGTCCTCACAGCTCATGACACCCTCCTCCACTACCTTCACAGCCTCGACCAAAAAGGGAATGAACATGCGATTGATGCCGAAGCCCGCCTTGTCCTCCGCAAAGATCGGCTCCTTACCCAGCTCTCGACAAAAGGCAGTGACCCTTTCCCATGTTTCCTCAGAGGTAAGAAAACCGCGGATCACCTCGCAGCCGGGCTGAACGGGAACAGGATTCATGAAGTGCATCCCCATAAATTTTTCCGGGCATGGGGTGGCACCGGCAAGCCGCGTAATCGAGATAGAAGACGTATTGGAGACGAAGATGCCACGATAGCCCATTTGAGTCAGGGCGGAAATCGCCTCTTTTTTGACAGGCTCGTTCTCCACGATCGCCTCGATCAAGATGTTTCGATCCAGCAGATCACGACGTTCCGTGGAGGCCCGTAGCCGTCTCAGTATGTTTTCCTTCTCCTCAGGCGGAACCCCTGTTTTACCGGACGATTTCTGATGGCTCTCGACCAGACGCTGCAAGCTCCCCCTGATCCGCTCCATCCCCTTCTCGAGAATCACCGCGGTTACATCGATGACCACCGTATCGAAGCCCCGAGTAGCGGCAACCTGAGCGATGCCGCCTCCCATAAGCCCAATACCCAGAACTCCTACTTTTTCTATTCCCGACCGTGTCGACTCCACGTTAAATCCACTCCCACTTTCCCTACCTTATATATATTACTCCTCTAGACCTCAATCCCCTGTCGATTTCCTCGTGCCTCTCGGGTCGAATTTTAACCAAACATATTTGACATTTTCCGTTGAATTTGGGTTTAGGGAATCGGAGGAGAGATAACTCTCGCAAAGGCGCAAAGGACGCCAAGGAGGAGGATCAAAAAAGTTTTCTTTGCGGTCTTGGCGTCCCTTCGGCTTTGCTCAGGACAGGCTTGGCGCGAAAAACTTTGTTGAAGTCGTTCTGTTGAACATTTTATCGGTAAGAATCTAAGACCGCCTCTACACTTGTTCCACCATCATAGCCACAGCCTCCCCTCCCCCGATGCAGAGGGAAGCGACCCCGCGCTTCTTATTGAGATCGATGAGCGAATGGATCAACCGTGGTCTCTTCCGTGGGCTTGAGGGTTACAAAGGCATTGACCTCTTCACCCAGGTCAAGACTGGGCACTCCGATCACTGCAGCCTCGGCGACTGCTGGATGGGAGAGCAGAACCGTTTCGATCTCTTGCGGAAAGACAGAAAATCCACCCCGAAGAATTCGCTCCCGCTTCCTCCCCACAATCCGGATAAATCCCTCTTTCGAAACACATGCCAGGTCGCCTGTCTTGAACCATCCGTCCGACAAGACCGCGTGAGTTTCTCCGGGTGCATCCAGGTATCCGTCCATTGCTGTCGGGGATTTAATCCGCATCTCGCCCATCTCCCCGCATGATAACAACCGCCCGGCATCATCCACCACCCGTAACTCAACGCCCAGAACCGCTCGGCCAACGGCATCGGGAAAGTCTGTCGGATCATCACGAAAATAAGAAATGGGGCGAGGGATCTCCGTCATCCCGTAGCCGCGCAGAATCCTCGTCCCTGTTCTGGCATGCCACTCCTTCAACAGCTCCCAGGGACACGGTGCCGCTCCCGCAACCACGAGTTGCAGACTCGAAAGGTCGGCACTGGCGAATGCGGGTGAGGAAAGGATTCGGCGAAACATCGTTGCGACACCCGGAAAGACCGTCACCCGGTGTTGCTCAAGCGCGTCAAGGACCGCCTCTGGCGTGAAACGCTCGACCAGAGTTATGGTCGCACCCAGCAGCAGGGGCGCCATGAGTCCTCCGCTCATCCCGAAATTGTGATCAAGGGGCAGGACTCCCAGGACGATGTCCTGGGGCGTGAGCCCCATGACCGACCCGCCCCAGAATCGATTTCCGCAGGCCAAAGCACTGTGGCTGAAAACGGCTCCCTTCGGCCGCCCTGTACTTCCCGACGTGTAGACGATCAAAGCAGGAGAACTCGTAAGCTATGGTGTTACCCAAACATCCTCCTCCGCCTTCACATCATCAATCTCATCAATGACCAGTCTGGGCCTGAGATCACCCAGGATCTGTGCAAGTTCCTCCTTCTTATGCAGCAGACTGAGCGGGGCCACCGTGGCACCGAGCTTGAGAATCCCTAGAAAAGCAACGAGAAAGGTCCAACGGTTCGGAATCAACAGTACGATTCTGTCGCCAGGCCTCACCCCTTGCTCAGCGAGAACGTGAGCAAAGCCTGACGCCCGCTTCTCAAGCTCTGTCCATGTAAGGCACCCGCCCTCCCAGACCAGTGCGGTCTTTTCGGCGAAACGATGCACGCTGGATTCCAGGCGGCGGGCAAAATTCTCCTGCATCGGCTTACCGGTAAAAATCATCGGGACCAATACGGAGCCATCTCCGGGGCCTTACAGCTTAGCTCCCCCCCATAGCTGTCGTGGTCAATAAAATATGGGCGGAACTCCGAGGGTCAATTTCGGTGTCCACCCCTTTTCCGTAAAGGATATTGCTCCCGTCGAGCAAAATGATGGCGTTTGACACGAGCGTTCCGTCGGAAGTGAAAAGGACGTCGCCGGAAGGGTCGCCGTGCTTTCTGCACAGGATATCAAAGAGGTCTCGCACGATTGCCCCCACCGGCAGGGTCGCGCTCTCCTCTGCCACCCTCACGACGTTTCGAATGAGACCAAAGTAAAGTACCTGAATGGTCATGTCATTCTTAGT
>SMUX01001603.1_pt1 | contig 9975 bp, 11 predicted proteins | sample 2456431 | NCBI WGS metagenome assembly SMUX01 (sample SAMN11095930, study PRJNA526329) | marine sediment metagenome | biome: Marine sediment; feature: Surficial sediment; material: Deep marine sediment; isolation source: Hadal surficial sediment | place: Pacific Ocean | collected 2014-11 | depth 0-1... | reverse complement strand
CAGGAAGAGGACGGGACTATAACCTACGGCGGTGAGGCGGTAGGATATGTGATAGAGTTTGAGAACGGATTTAAAGTTTATCACGCCGGAGACACCGCGGTTTTTAGCGATATGAAGCTTATCGCCGCAATTTATAAACCTGAGCTTATAATGATCCCTATTGGAGATTTATTTACAATGTCACCTCTTGAAGCGGCTCATGCTTGCAGGTTCCTGTCTCCTAAATATGTAATCCCTATGCACTATGGAACATTCCCCTTATTAACAGGAACCCCTTCAGAATTGAGGATTCTAACTCAGGATATAGAAGATATTGAAATTATAGAACTAAAACCCGGAGAAACTTTAGCGTAGCCGCACTTTTATTATGTATAATATGACAATGTAGTGAATCGTTGTTCAATGGAGGATGACGTGCGTAGAAGTAAAAATTTTACCCTATTTATAATTCTAGCAGCTTTTTATTTGGTATCTTGTGGTTCAAGCGGAGACAATCCTCAGGTACCACCCGATCCCGGCATAGAAAACCAATTTAGCCTGGTAAATGCTTTCCCTAATCTAAGTTTTGATAGGCCCCTAGATATTCAGAATCCTGGAGACGGCTCAAACCGGCTATTTGTCGTCGAACAAAAGGGTGTAATACTGGTCATAAACAATATTGCCGCGAATATCCAAATTGAAGTTCAGTTAAACGGTCTAGATGCGATATCAAATGTATTTTTGGATATACAAGACCAGGTATTATTCGATGAAAGTGAATTGGGAATGCTTGGGCTTGCCTTCCATCCCGATTATGAAAATAACGGTCTATTTTATGTAAATTACATTGCGGACAACCCGCTGCGGAGCGTAATTTCACAGTTCTCCGTGAGCAGTGAAAACCCTAATGAAGCAGACTCCAACAGTGAGGTTATTTTACTTGAATTAGAACAGCCTCATCCCTTTCATAATGGCGGTCAGCTCGTGTTTGGACCTAATGACGGGTTCCTCTACATCTCGTTGGGGGACGGGGGTCATGATTCCGAGGACAATGCTCAAGACCTCTCGAATTTGTTCGGATCAATACTTTGTATTGATGTAGATAATCCAGAAGGGGAAACAACTATGGCATTCCTTCAGATAACCCGTTTTTCGGAAACACATCGGGTTTTAGAGAAGAAATTTATGCATACGGATTGCGGAATCCGTGGAGGATGAGTTTTGATCCTGTTACCGGAGCTCTCTGGACAGGAGACGTAGGAGATGAATCTTTAGAAGAAATAGATATAGTAGAGAAAGGAAAGAATTACGGCTGGCCTATAATGGAGGGAACGAATTGTTATGATCCGCCTTCGGGCTGTGATATGTCCGGCCTGGAGCTTCCGATATGGGAGTACGGGCGGAATAAAGGTAGGACCCTCATCGGCGGGTTTGTTTACCGGGGAGCTGAGCTCCCGGAGCTTTTCGGTAAGTATATATACGCGGATTTTGTTTCTGGGCGAGTCTGGGCATTAAGTTTCGAAGGACTGACAGTCACAGACAATACACAGCTTCTAAGGTTTGCCAATGTGGATAGTTTTATCATAACATCTTTCGGGATAGATGAACAAAATGAACTCTATATAACCGGATTCGATGGAAATATATACCGTTTAGTAAGAACTGAGAATTTGCAAGAAAATGCTTTCAGTTATTAGTGATTTTAGTATGTTCTAAAAGACTGTCAAATACGAAATTTCAACATACTGCACGGCAGCTTACTACAGTTCCATACTGCCCATTATTTGTACTAAAAAAGTCAAAATCGGCCACCACTTATATATTTGACAACAATTCTAAGGTATGATAATTATTAACGTTTACACTACGGCAGGAGAGGTGTATTTTTGAGCAATTATGTTTGAAGGGATATCAGAAAAACTAAACACGACTTTAAAGAGAGTAAGAGGTTACGGTAAGCTTAGCGATAAGAATATTGAAGAAGCTTTACGTGAGGTAAGGCTCAGTTTGCTTGAAGCGGATGTAAATTTTAAAGTCGTAAGAGAATTCATAAATTCGATAAAAGAAAGAGCTTTAGACCAAGAAGTATCCCAAAGTCTTACACCAGGGCAACAGTTTGTAAAAATAGTTCACGAAGAACTAATTAGTGTTTTAGGTGACCAGAGCTCTGAGCTTGATCTAAAAGCGAGTCCGCCGGTAGGAATAATGCTGGTTGGTCTTCAGGGGTCAGGTAAAACAACAACTGCATCGAAAATTGCCAAATTCTTAAAAGAAAAACTAAATAGAAATCCATATTTAGTACCCGCTGACGTTTACAGGCCAGCTGCTATCGACCAGTTAAAAGTTTTGGCCGGGCAGGTTGGAGTAGGAATTTATGATACTCAGCCTGGGGCCAAACCGGTTGAGATTTGTAAAGATGCAATGGAAGTTGCCCGAAGTAACGGTTATGACACAGTAATAATCGATACGGCAGGGAGACTTCACATAGATGAAGAGCTCATGGATGAGCTTAAAAATATTAAGGCAGCAGTAAATCCTCACCAAATACTCTTGGTAGCTGACGCAATGACCGGTCAAGACGCTGTTAACGTTTCTTCGAGTTTTAATGAGGCAATTGACATAGACGGGGTAGTACTTACGAAAATGGACGGTGACGCCAGAGGCGGCGCGGCGCTATCAATAAAAGCCGTAACGGGTAAACCGATTATGTTCTTCGGTACAGGGGAAAAACTTGACGCTATTGAAGTCTTTCATCCCGACCGCATTGCTTCCAGAATCCTGGGCATGGGTGATGTTCTTAGCTTCATCGAAAAAGCGCAATCGGCGTTTGAAGGCAAGAAAGCTGAGGAGATGGCTAAAAAACTCCTCAAGAAAGAATTTTCACTTGGTGACTTCAAGGAAGCAATGCTTACTATGAATAAAATGGGTTCGCTTGAGAGTATGACTCAAATGATTCCTGGAATGAAACAAGTTTCCAATAATCCCAAAGCCTTAGAAACAGCAGAAAAAGAGATCAATAAAACAATTGCGATCATAGATTCTATGACACCTAAAGAAAGGCTCAACCACACTATATTAAACAGCAACAGACGGAAAAGAATTGCTAAGGGAAGTGGTACAAGGGTTGAAGACATTAATCGCATGATTAAAAATTATATGCAGATGAGAAATATGATGAAAAATATGGGGAAAATGGGAAAATTAGCAAAAAGAATGATGAAAGTTAGGTAATATAGTTTATTATATTGGTATTAACCAAAGGAGGTATTAACAGTTTGGTAAAGATAAGACTTATGAGAGCCGGGTCGAAAAAGAGACCGTTTTACAGAATTGTAGCGGCTGATTCTCGTTCACCACGTGACGGCAAGTTTCTCGAAATTCTAGGTTACTATGACCCAAGACAGAAACCGCACGTTCTTGAAGTTAAAACAGAAAGAGTTCAAGACTGGATCGATAAAGGCGCACAAACATCTGAAAGAGTTGGCAAATTGATATCTACATTAAACTAAGGGCTAGAACAGAAACGAACAAGAAAGTACTTTGCTAGTGATACTATAGATGGGAGGTATCAGATATGGATAGACTAAAGGAGCTCGTAACTTTCATTGCGCAATCCCTGGTAGACGACCCTGACAAAGTTGAAGTAAGGGAGGTTTTAGGAGAGCAGACAGCGGTGCTTGAATTAAAGGTTGCCCAAGAAGACTTAGGTAAAATAATTGGGAAACAGGGGAAAACTGCAAAGGCAATTAGGACAATCTTAGGTGCTGCGGCTGCTAAAATGAGAAAAAGGGCAGTGCTCGAAATCCTAGAATAAGAGATGTCCCTTTTTGAGATATGGGACTAATTTCATTCGGCAAGATCTCCAAAGTACATGGGCTGGCAGGGGAAGTAAAATTTCTCCCGTTTAGCGGTCAACTAGACAACATATCTACGTTGGAGAGGATTTTTCTAAATAAAACCTCCGGCGGACCTCTCATAGAATTAAAAATTATAAAACGTAGTTTTCATAAAGGCAGCGCTACATTAAAACTCGAGGGAATTAATTCGATAGACGATGCTGAGAAGCTTATAGGAAATCATGTTTACGTAGAAACTTCGGACCTGAGATCCTTAGAAGATGATGAATACTACTGGTTTGACTTGATTGGGCTTGAAACATTTACCGATGATGGTCAGTATATAGGCATAGTTGACAGTTTAATTGACCGTTTCTTACAAAGCATCTTGGTAGTTAAAAACGAAGGCAAAGAACATCTAATACCTCTTACGGAGCCGATAGTTAAGGAAATAGACCTTGAGCAATCGAAAATTATAATTTCTCCTATAAAAGGGCTCCTTGACTAACACTTAGCAACCAATAAAGACTTTTTCTTACCTTAATTAGAAATGAGATACGATATCCTAACCATATTCCCCGAATTTTTTGAATCACCTTTCTCAATAGGGATATTAAAAAAAGCGCAGGAGAAAGGCCTCATAGAGCTTAATACATACGATATTAGGGATTATACCGATAACAAGCACAGAACTGTTGATGACACACCATACGGAGGAGGAGGAGGCATGTTAATGAAGGTTGCCCCTATCTCAGCTGCAATAGAAGATGTAAAGAGCAAAAACGCAAAATCTCTTGTCATACTCACAACCCCTGATGGTGAGAAGTTCACAGACAAAACTGCAAGAGAATTAGCATATTATGAACAAATAATAATTATATGCGGCAGGTACGAAGGAGTAGATGAGAGAATAAGAGAAATTTATGTAGATAAGGAGATCTCTATAGGGGATTATGTGCTATTGGGAGGAGAAAATGCAGCCTCGGTTATAGTAGAAAGCGTTTCAAGATTTATTCCCGGTGTTTTAGGAAACGAATTATCACCTGAAAACGATTCGTTTAACGAAGGCCTATTAGAATACCCACAGTATACTAGACCAGAAGAATTTGAAGGGAAAAAGGTTCCTGATGTTCTCCTTTCAGGAAACCATAAAGAGATTGATGAGTGGAGAAAAAAAGAAAGCATTAAAAGAACTTTTAGAAAAAGGCCTGATATGCTCGATAAGGCCATACTTAAAACTGAGGAAATAGACCTGGTAAAAGAACTCAAAGAAACAGATCCTGCCTCTTTTAAAGCATATATTGCATTAATCCATTATCCCGTATACAATAATCAGCTTAAAATTATTAATACAGCATTTACCAATTTAGATGTACACGATATAGCAAGATCGGCAGTTTCGTACGGAATTGAAAAATTTTATCTTGTGCAGCCCAATCTTGAACAGCAAAAGTTAGTAAATCGTGTACTAAAACATTGGACAACGGGCGAGGGTGCGTCTTTTAATAAATCGAGATCAGAAGCCCTTCATCTTGTAGCGCTCAGAGATACGCTTCAAGATGTAACCCAGGAGATAGAAGAAATTGAAGGAGAGAAACCCCTAACAATTGTTACTGATGCCAGGTCTACAGATAACATGATAGGGTTTGGAGATTTAAGAGAATTAATTTTTTCTGGAGAACAAAAACCTTATTTAATCTTATTTGGTACAGGTTGGGGTTTAGCAAAAGAGATTATGGAAAGCGCAGATTATACTTTAAAACCGGTTAGTGGTTATACCAATTATAACCATCTTTCTGTAAGAAGCGCAGCCGCAATCATATTGGATAGATTATTTTCATGTAAAATATAATATGGGAGAATTATGATGAATATCGTTGATGAAATAGAAAAAACTATGATGAGGAGTGACCTTCCTGATTTTCGCGCAGGCGATACAGTTGCTGTGCACTATAAAATCAAAGAGGGTGAAAGGGAAAGAATTCAGGTTTTTGAGGGTGTTGTTATCGCAAAGAAGAACGGCGGAGCACGAGAGACATTCATCGTAAGAAAAATCTCTTACGGAGTAGGTGTTGAGAGAATTTTCCCGCTCCATTCCCCACTCATTGACAAGATTGAAGTCAAGAGACAAGGAAAGGTAAGAAGGGCAAAACTCTATTATTTGAGAGGACTTTCCAAAAAAGCTAGTAGAATTAAAGAGAGAACAAGACTGGAGCATATCGCTTCTGAAGCTGAAACTGTGGATGAGGCAAATAACGTGACCCCAGAGACTGAACTTGAAGCCGAAGTTCAGGAAGAACCCACTACTAACGGCAATTAACATTATTTCAGTATTTGATGATAGTACTTAGGCTGTAAAAAAGAATGGATTCCCGATAAAGACATTCGGGAATGACAAAAACAAATCCAGTCTATTTTTATTAAGACTTAGGTTCTCCGCCCAAAAAAAACTACTTGCCTGAGACCCCAAAATTATCTATAATATTAGTGGAGGTAGTAATAATGACAATGTGTGACAGTCCGCCTTGCAAGCCAGTTCACATATGATGCTTAAAACAACTGGCGAGTTGGAATATAAACTCACAATATAAATAGCCAACGGGCTATTAAATATAAAAAAGATAAAAATAAAAGGGAGCCCTCTTAACAAAAGCGGCTCCCTTTCTTGTTTGGTTACTAAGCTAAGTAAGGCATTTTATATTATTCATAATTCCAACTTATATCGAGCTTGACAAAAGGGGAGTGGTACAAGAGGCTTAAACTTACAGTTCGAAATTACTAGTAAACCCAGTTTAGAACTTATTACTATTTAGGAAAAGCGTGCAATACCATTGAATTTTTAATAACTACTTTCCGCGCCAAACCGGGTCCCTTTTTTCCAAGAACGCATCTATCCCTTCTTCAGCATCTCGGGCCATCATGTTCTCAACCATGACTTTGCTGCAGTACTCATATGCGCTCTTTAAATCCTTATCCAGCTGCTCATAAAAAGCCTTCTTACCAATTTTAAGAGTTAATGGAGATTTGGATGCAATCTTCTGAGCCAATTCTAAAGTGGAGTCGTCTAACTCTTCTTCCGGTACAACACGATTTATTAAGCCGATTTCATATGCTCTCTCTGCAGAGATAAAATCACCTGTCAATAACATTTCCATAGCATGCTTTCTAGTTACATTACGAGAAAGACCAACCATTGGGGTAGAACAAAAAAGCCCTATATTCACCCCGGGTGTAGCAAACCTCGCGTTCTCTTCGGCAACAGCCAAATCACATGAGGCAACAAGTTGGCAGCCCGCAGCCGTAGCGACTCCATGCACTTTAGCTATAACGGGCTTCGGGAAGTTTACAATTGAAATCATCATTTTTGAACTGGTATTAAATGTCTTTTCATAAAACGATTTTTCCGGATTCGCCCGTAGTTCTTTCATATCATGTCCAGCACAGAATCCCTTTCCAGCGCCCGAGAGGATCACGACTTTTATTGAAGAATCCTGAGATATATCCTTAAGCTCATCCATAATCGATTCCATACACTCTATTGTTAACGAATTATAGGCTTCAGGCCTGTTAATTGTGAGATTAGAAATACCGTTCTCATCATTGCGAAGCACCAAAGTTTCAGAAGTTTCTTTTGTTACGGGCATAGATGTCTCCATAATTATGTAGGACAGCTTTTATTGTATTATATTTGTTGGGAATATCTAGTTTTCTGTGGGATACAAGGATATTGTTATGTTGAATGGAAAGGATAATGACTTAGTTATCTTTTACGGCGTCTGTCAAAATATTTACCTTATCGTCTCTTACGTCGGCAACCCCGCCCTCGATGATTAACTTAGTTTCAACCCCGCCTTTTCTGTACCTTAGTTCACCGGTGTGGAGGGTTGTTATAAAGGGGATGTGACCGGGGAGGACGCCAAATTCTCCGATTTCACCCGGAGCTACAACTTCGTCAACTTGCTCATCAACAACAAGGTCAGTTGGTGTAATTACCTGCAAATGAATACCGTCAGCCAATTTTCATTTTCTCCTCGAAATTCTTAACTTGCTAAAGCTGATAAAAATATTTAATTGAGGGGCTAAATTCCACTCAAATTTCATTTATTATGAAATAATTCCTTTTGCCTTCTCCTGAACTTGCTCGAGATTACCAACCATATAAAACGCCTGCTCAGGGATATCGTCCATGTTACCTGCTATAATCTCTTTAAAGGCTTCGATTGTCTCTTTAATAGCTACATATGTACCAGGTGTTCCAGTGAACTGCTCCGCAACGTAGAACGGCTGAGAAAGGAATCTCTGGACCTTTCTGGCTCTAGCTACCACCAGTTTGTCTTCCTCAGAAAGCTCATCCATACCCAAAATAGCAATAATTTCTTGCAACTGTTTGTAACGCTGGAGAACTTCCTGTACCTGACGTGCAATTTCATAGTGCTCTTGTCCTACAATATGAGGATCAAGAATACGTGATGTTGAATCAAGGGGATCCACAGCGGGATAAATACCAAGCTCAGTCAACTGACGTGAAAGAACAATTGTACCGTCTAGGTGAGCAAATGTTGTTGCAGGAGCTGGGTCAGTAAGGTCATCAGCAGGAACGTAAATAGCCTGTACCGATGTAATAGAACCTTTAACAGTGGATGTAATTCTCTCTTGCAGCTCTCCAAGGTCAGTAGCGAGAGTCGGCTGATAACCTACAGCAGAAGGAATCCTTCCTAAAAGTGCTGACACCTCAGAGCCTGCCTGGGTAAACCTAAATATATTATCGATAAATAGAAGTACGTCCTGACCCTCTTCATCACGGAAGTACTCGGCAAGTGTAAGCGCCGTTAGCGCAACTCTTGCTCTAGCACCGGGGGGCTCATTCATCTGTCCGAATACCAGCCCGGTATTTTCTAAAACACCTGAGTCCTTCATTTCATTCCATAGATCGTTTCCTTCACGGGTTCTTTCTCCAACACCTCCAAAAACGGAAACACCACCGTATTCTTTAGCAACGTTATGAATAAGTTCCATTAAAAGAACCGTTTTCCCCACACCGGCGCCGCCGAAAAGACCGATTTTCCCTCCCCTAAGAAACGGGGCAATCAGGTCAATAACCTTAATACCGGTTTCAAAAAGCTCTAGTTTCGTACTTTGTTCAACGAACTTAGGGGCCTTGCGGTGAATAGGCCAGCGCAGTTTAGTAGCTACGGGTCCGGCTTCATCAATCGGTTCACCTACTACATTTACCATCCGACCAAGGGATTCTCTCCCTACAGGAACAGTTATACCTTCTCCTGTATTAAGTGCATCCTCTCCTCTTTTAATACCCTCTGTAGAATCCATAGCAATACAGCGGACCCGGTTGCCTCCCAGTTGCTGCGCTACTTCAACTATTAGATTCCATTTCTTATCACTAATGAGATGGTTTGTAAGTTTTAGTGCTGTATAGATTGGGGGAAGTTCTGTATTCTTAAACTCGACGTCAATAACGGGCCCCATAATCTGCACAACTTTACCCATATTATTATTAGTACTTGTGTCCATCTTACTCAGAGCCTCCTTTACTTAATGCCTCAGTTCCGTTCACTATGTCCATGAGTTCGGTTGTAATCATGGCTTGTCTTGATTTATTGTATACAATCGTTAGGTTGTTGATAACGTCATCCGCATTATTTGTAGCGTTTTCCATTGCAGTCATACGCGCTGCATGCTCGCTAGTCAATGATTCTTGAATTGCTCTTTGAATCCGGACTTCTATATATTTTGGAAGAACTTTATCTACCACTTCCTTACTCGTGGGCTCATATAGATAGTCTATAAGCCCGGAATCCCCCTCCGCATCAGAATCGAGTTCTATAGGAAGAACTTTTTCATAAGTTATTTCCTGAGTCAAAACGGATTTGAAGTAGTTATATACTAATATTATTTCGTCACTATCGCCTTCTATAAATTCATTTGTCAACTCATCCGCTACCTCTTTTGCTATATCTGAATAGTTCCTTTCATTAATCCCTATATAGCTACCGGCGACGCTCAAATCTTGCTTAGAGAAATGATCTCTACCCCTTCTGCCCAAGAAGCTAAAGATTACTTCATCGTAAGACTTAGTATCAGTCACTAAATATGTCTCAAGCTTTCTGATCAGGCTGCTGTTGAAACCCCCGCAAAGTCCTCT
>SMUX01190647.1_pt1 | contig 9981 bp, 7 predicted proteins | sample 2456431 | NCBI WGS metagenome assembly SMUX01 (sample SAMN11095930, study PRJNA526329) | marine sediment metagenome | biome: Marine sediment; feature: Surficial sediment; material: Deep marine sediment; isolation source: Hadal surficial sediment | place: Pacific Ocean | collected 2014-11 | depth 0-1... | reverse complement strand
TCTTTAGATGATTTAACCATTCTAGCAATTTTTTGATCTGAGAACGCACTAACTAGATTTCTATGTCGGTCTATAGGATCTGCTATAGCAAATGGTGTATCATGCTTACTTGCAGATACTCCTAATTGTTTTCCCTTTTCAAAGTCTGCAAAAAAGTTTAATGCGTTTTTAAAAGAACCTAGTTCATGAATAAGAACTTCTGCACTATATCCACTAAACCCCTGTATCTTTTGATCAGAACCATACGTTCTAGTTTCTTTCATAAAATTCTTTAGTAATCTAACATCTGCTTTTTGTTCATCACTAAGAGCTTTATTCATAAATCTTGTTTGATGTGGTGTTCTATCAGTTGCACTAAGTAATTTTTGATCCTTAATATCTTCTAAACTTATATCATATGCAGGAACTATTTGTATTTCAACATCTCCTATAAAAGCTTCTGTGAAAGGATGCTCAGCAAATCTTTTGTAAGGTTTGTATTCCGCTAATGCTTTATGACCTATCTCTAAACCAACTCTCTCAAACTCTTCTCTTGGTACAGATTTATCAAATCCTATAAACAGATCCAAATCAGAACTTCCTGTCAAGTCTGTATTCTTAGCATAAGAACCTTGCATTTCTACAAATTTAATCTTATCTCCATAACCTAATTCTTCTATTACTTTTTTAACATTAGATGTTATTTCATTATCCACTTTCTTTAGATTATCTCTTTCTTCCTTCTTAGGTTTGATTTTCTCAGTGGAGTTCTTTATATAATCATCTACACTTCCTCCTCCATCTTTCTTAGCAAATTGACCACCTTTACTGCTTCCAGATGGTTCATGAGAAACATTATATTCTATCGCCACCTCTTCTTCATGTTCAGGATCTATTCCATCTATTATATCTACTCTATATTGTTCTGTTAATTCTCCTTCTTCATCATATAATGTAACGTATTTAAAAGAGGCATCCTGTATTTTCTTAACAGGGTTTTTATCTTTGTCAAAATACATTTCAACTCTTCTTATGATTTCAGGTAGTTCTATAGTCATTCTAAATCCCACATCTCCTTATACGCATTAAGTAATTTCTCCATTGTCTCCTTTTTTGCCTTTAAAGCAAAACTTGGTAATGCACCCATAGCATAAGCATTTAATTCTGAATGAGATTCATTCTGATATAAATCTTCCGCATTTCTCCTATTTTTCTCCAGTATTTTTTCTGCTTTTGCGGGTATCACGAAGTTATCTCTAGCCATTTTTGTCCTATATATTCTTTCATTTTCAGCATTTTTTTCTTTAATCATTGAATAAGACTGAGCATAAGGAGTTGGAGCAGAACCTATTTCTTTCATTGTTTCTATGAATTTTTGTATTTTTTCTGGATTACTCTTTCTCATTTGATGCCATCTACCATGACCTATTTCATGATAAAAATTATGATCTATATCAGATGTTCTTGCATTGATGTTAATATAAATTGTTTTTGTGTCATCTTCCCATCTTCCCCCCTGCCATTTTTTGGATCTACTAGTAGCTTTAGATTTTTTAATCATTAATCTATCAACTGAATCTCTCATATCATCTGGAAGTGAATTCCACATACTTTGTACTCTCTCTTGTAATAAATTAATTGCCATATCATCTTTTACTGCATCTTGAACCATAATTTTTGTTTTATTGTAAATATAACCATCTTTAGATTTTGTATGAGTATTTTTTCCCATAGGTATATTAGGTAATCCTAATTTAGCGTCATCTTTTTCAACATTGGTTCTCATCTCCTTAAGTTTATCAATACTTTTGTACAAACCTGTAAGTCTGTCTTTTCTAAATGATGCTTGCTCTGGATTTAAATCCATTGATTTTATTAATTCCAAATTATCTTCTATGAATTTAGTCTCTGATTTTATTCTATCTGTTAATAATTTTTTCTTTGCTTCTATTCTATAATTTTGTCCACTAGGTCTACCTTCTACAGGATAATCATCTAATCTAGATTGTGAAGAAGCCCCTTTAACGAATTGCCCCGCGTTATCTGGCTGACCTCTCGGATGTTCTTCTTCATTGAATTCTTCCTTAGCTTTTTTTTTAACTCTTCGTCTGCTTTTTCTTTATCTTTCATTGTGTCTTCTGGCTTTTTTATTTCAGGATTGTCAGGAATCTTTAATTCTCCAGTAGTTTTTGGTATAGACATTGTTGGTTGTAACTGATATGTTCTTGCTTCTGTTGACGTATATACAATATTATCTGTAGTTGCTGTTCCACTTGTATTAAACCACATTGGTAGAAAATGCTGATCTGATCCTATTTCTATGTGAGCATCTATATTGTTAGCATAATGATCAAATTTTGATTCATTAATTATTTTCTTTGCTCTTGTTCTTATTGCTACCTCAACAGCTTCAATAGTTGCTATTGGGAAACCGGGATGGTATACTAAAGATACTTCTCTAAACTCTGCTCCTCTAATTAAAGTGTAACATTCCACATCACATACTTGTGGTGAATCTGAATCATACCAAATTCCTATTGACACTGCCATATCCGCATCATCAACTTCTTTTTGGAAGAATGGATGTTCAATTACTCCTTCATAGTAAAGTGTTAGTTCGTCAGGTTCCCATCTTAATGTAACCCATCCTATTTGGAAGTCTTCTTCGTTTTCAAGTGCTCCTCTCATATCATCTTCTAACCTATCTAATTCTTCTTCTGCTCCAGCAACATTACTGTGGTTAAGTAAAAGTGGTAATGTTAATCCATCACCTTTTGCTAGTTCTTCTGGAAGATAAATTCTATTATTAAGAGATACTCCAGCATATGCTAGAATTCCTTTAATTTTCTTTCCGTTTTTTTCTATAGTAGGTAATCCGAATAATAGCCCTACTCCTTCTCCTGCTCTACGTTTACCTTTTCGTTTACTTTGTAAAATCTCAATTTTCCTCTTAATAAATCCTTCGAATTGCTTTATTGATTTTGGACAAGCTGTTCCATTACATTCGTATAGCTTTTTTTTTAGGCTTTCTTGTTCGAAAGGTCTTTCTAATTTACTCTTTTGATCTTGACCCATAGGCTGTTGTTTTTGTATTGGTTGTTCCTGTTGAGGTTCTTCCATATTCTGAACTGATTGTCCTTCATCTTGACTTGGTTCTGTAAAAGTTGGTTGTGGTTGCTGACCATTCTGTTGTGGTTGACCATTAGGAGGTTGCTGACCATTCTGTTGTGGAGGTACATTCTGTTGTGGTTGACCATTCTGTTGTGGTTGACCATTCTGTTGCATTGCATTTGGATCCTGACCTAATTGTTGTACCATTGGTTGCTGTTCCATACCTTCAATATCTCCAGTTCCTTGACATCTAGGACAATCTTTTAATCCTAAATGTTCTACAGTAACTTTACCAGTACCTAAACAAAAATCACAGTTACCTATAGCGTCATTTTCTAAGCTTTTTTTTTAACCTCAGTAAACACGCTTCTAAATTTTAGTTTACCGTTTTCTTTAATAATAATTTTTTCTACTGCTCTTACATCTTCACTTGCTTCTCCACTATACTCTTCTTTATGATCAGATTCTTGAAAGACATTATATTTTCTAAATTTACCATTTTCTTTTATAATAACACTCTCACCTAATATTGGATTTAAGTCTGGGGTTGCTTCTAATGGAGATGATATAGTAGCATCTACGTCATCACCTATTGGTGCTTGCTCCGTATCTTTAACATAAATATCATCATCTAATTCTAAATCTTCTTCAGTTGCTTTTCTATATTCATCATCTTCATATTCTAAATGATCTTCACTTGATTCTTCTTTATCATCTTTCTGTACATAAATTTCATCGTCAAATTCTATTGCTTTTACTTTGTGGTAACTTTCTCCATTATATTCAAGTCCTTGATGTTCTTCACGCTTCTTATCTTTTTCGTCTTGTTCATTCTTTGTATATGTATCACCATTTAGTTTTCCGTATTTATCTTCTTTAATAATATCTGAATCTGGACTAACTTCTGAAGTTGTTTGATGTCCTACGTTTGGTGGTTGTGCTTGATCTCTTGGGTTTGCTGGATCTTCTGCTTGATCTTGTGGTGAAGTTGTTTTTCCTAGTTCTCCATCTCCAGAATCGTTTGGATTTTCTGCTTCTTTACTTGAACCTGTTGGTGAAGTTAAATCTTTTGGTTCTTCAGTTGTAACATCTCCTGCATCTGGGGTTGTTAAACTTGCTACTTGTTCGGGAGTTTGTTCAAGAGCTTTTTGAATTCCTTCTTTTGCTTCTTTATGTTTTAGAGCCTCTTCTACTTGATTTTTAATATATCCGCAATATGCGTTTGGATTGTCTTTATCACTATTCTTAGCTAAACAATCATCGAAGTCCGAATATTCCCCAAATGGCATACCTAATTAACCTCCTTATTATTTATAAGCATATTTTTAGCTCTATCTTGAGCCATCTTCAATTCCACCTCATTTGCTATAAATCCCTTACAATCACACTCTATTCTTTCAGGTTTTCTTTCAACTATTTTGAGACATCTAACATCTATATGAGATGAATATTTATGCTCACATCTGAAACATATTCTGGATGATCTTGGTGGTCTTTTCCACCACTTATCAGGTTCTTTTTTCTTCTTAACCATTTAAACCACCATAAATGTAAACTTTTTCACCATCCAATTTCTTCGCTATTTCCTGTGCTTCAGCTTCAGTGTTAACATGTCTTACTACAGTTAATCTTTCTCCAACTCTAGCATAATCATCATATGTACATACATTGAAACCTTTTTTAGGTGTAGCACTTAATTGTTCTTTAATTATTTCTTCAATATAACTTTCTGTCATTCCATACACCCCATCTTTTCTGTTAATTCTGGAGGACATAGAGGGATTTCTGCTTCTTCTCCATTATCTTTCTTATAATAATAATCTGACATCCTTTCAGCATATTCTTCTACAGTTGCATAATGAGATTCTACAAATAATTTCAAATCATCAGTTAATGGTTTATAGAAATTATCATGTGACCAATTAGCCCATTTCTCTTCATTAGGAGTTCTTATTTGAATTTCTGAAAGCAAACCATTTTCATCTCTAATCTGCATATGAATACTTCTATATCCTCCTTTTGACTTTTGTATGTAATTTTCTTCTTCTACTACATCAAAGTTATCTCTAATATAAGATGACACATCTCCTATTTCTTTCAAATCTTTACACATTGTTCTAAGTGCTGAAACATCTGCTACGTCTGCTACATCTGGATATTCATCTGGCTTTCTTGCAGTTTTTTCTAACATACTATATGTTGTTTTAACTCTAGCTGTTACTTCTACTTTAGGGAATTTATCATTCAATTTATTGTAAACCTCCTGAACTCTGTCATAATGTTTGTCTTGTAATTTTTCTGCTTTGATTGATTGTTGTTCTGCTTTAATATGATCAAATGATTTTGGGAACGTAGTGGTGATGTCATTAATTGCTTTTTTTCTTTCATTAAGTCTAGTATCATCTGTTACTCCTTTTTCTTTTTTTGGATCCTCTTTTCTTCCCCTTCCTCTTCGATCCCACGCCAGTTTTGCTCCTGCCGATGTTCCCGTTTCTCTCGCTCGTCCTTTTTTTTTACGGTTATCGTAAAACCTTGGTGCTCCTACTACTTTTCCGTCAGGTAAGTTAAACACTTGTTCCGATTGAACTCTCATTGCATCTGCAACTTCTTTACCTAGTTCAGGTTTTTCTTTATCTTCTTTGAATGCAGGTTCCCACCCTTCTTCTTCAGGTTCTTCTTGGTTTAACATTTTAGATATTCTACCTTCAGGTTCTTCAGGTGTTGTGTTATCAAATACATTTGGTTCATTTGGATCTATACTTTGTTTATCTAGTTCGGCATTAAATTGATCTTCTGATATCATTGGTGGTTCAGGTGCTGGAGGTGCTTGGCTTACCCTTTGTCCTTCTAATTCCTGTTCATATTCTTCCTTAGTTACAATCTCATTCTCTAATTCTACGTCAGGTTGTTTTTCATCAGAGTCTGGAGTTTGGTCAAATCTTAAGTCAGGTACTTCATTACCTTGTTCATCAGTTTGATCTGTATATAGTTTATCAGTTTCTGGATCTAAATGTAATTGGTTTGGATCTATCTCATTTGGATCCACTCCTTGATCAACATTAGTTCCTTGTGATGGATCCGCTCCCTGTGCTGGCATATCGATTCCTCCTTGTTGAGGATCTAGTGGTTGTTCTCCTTCTTGTGGAGGTATTTGTTGTACATCTTCGGGTTTAACTATCATTCCGTCATCATGTGGTACATTTCCTATTGGATCTTGTATAGTATTATCTTGTAAATCATGCTGACCTTTAACTGGATCGGTTATTCCTGTTATTTGATCTCTATATGGATCTTCAAATGTTCCTCCTGTAGGATCTGGAGTCATGTTTAATCCACTTTGATCTATAACATCTGTGTTGTCAGGATGTTCTTGTTGATCTTTTAATGGATCTCCTATTGTTGGTAATTTAGATCCATCATCATTTCCTGTTAACTCATCTCTTTGTAATCTTACTTGATCTGATTGTCCTACCACTGAATCAGCTGGGGGCACTGCATTACCAGTTCCTTCTTGATTAACGTCATTCTTTAAGTCATGTGGTTCATCTCTTACTGGATTTATTCCATCAGGATTGTTTGTAGGTTGTTCAAACAATGGACTATCATCTAATCTTGCCTGTCCTTTTTGTGGTTGATTTAAGTTTGGATTTGGATCTACATATGGTAGTCTTGGATCAGAATCTTCTGGCTTTACCATATCTCTATGTGGTGTCTCAGGTGCATCGGGTAGTTGTGGTACGTTTGGATATCTATCTCCTACTCCTTCTCCTCGTAAATCTTGTCTATTAGTTAATTTTCTTAATTCTTCTGGATCGTTATCCTTAGGAAATCCTTCAGATTTCTCATATGGTTCATCACCATACGTACCAAATCCTTTCAAGTCTGGCTCGTCAGGTTGATAACCTCCTGTTATATCTCTTGCAAGATCATCAGGTTCTCCTTCTACTGGTTCTCCTACTCGGGGACCTATATTAGTACTTTGTGTTTGTTGTCCTGTTTCAGGTTCTAATGGTTCTTCTTGTTGCTTTGCTAAGTCTAATGGATCTTTAAATGAACCATCAGAGTCTTGGTTAATTCTCTGATCACCAGTTCCTCCTATAGTATGATCTCCTTGAACTTTACCTTCTAATTCACTAACATAATCATTTAATCCTACAGTTGGGAATTCTTCTGGAGTGTGAGGATTTATTATTCTTCCCATGTCATCAACTTGTGGAATTCCTTGATTACTTTGATTTGTAAAATCTACTCCACCCTTCTTCTCTTCTCTCATCATATTTCTTCTTTGTTCTTGTGGATCTAATACTGGTGGGTCATCAACACTTGCCCTTCTCTGTGGTGCATTGGGAGGTAATTCATCTTCGTATTCTTCTTCATCTTCCCCGTAAGTTTTCCTAATACTTGGATCAGTAATCTCAGGTTTTCCCGGCGTATCCAGACCCTGTGATACATAAAGGTCTACTGAATCGTTAGCGTTACTTCCTGCTTTAGGTGGCATTGTAATTCTTTCGTTAGCTCTAAGTGTAGCCTCTACTGCCTTTGCTACTATGTTTCCTATATCTTCAGCTGTAATAGCTTCTCCTTTCTTTTTCCTAAATGGTGAAGGTTCTTGTTTATCTGTTCTTGGTGGTTCAGGTCTATCTTTTGTTAAATCTGGCTGTTCTGGAGTTACTGGTTCTGCTTCTAGTGGTTTAATTTCTGGCAAATCACTTTGTCCTGCACCTGATTCAGTTGGCTTTCCTCCTGCACTTGGTGGTGTATTTGGTTTTCCTGCATCTCCACCCATTGGTGATCCTCCATCTTCTCCTCCACCAAATCCGTTTGCTTGAGCTTGAGCCATTCCAATATCTTTTTGATCGGTTTTATCTTGTTTAATTTCATTTTGATATTCATCATATAAATTATCGTCAAGGGGAATATTTAACTTCTCATACATTTTTCTCTTCTCTTTTGGTGCTACTGATTCAGGATCTAATCCTCTTATATCTTCCATAGTAAGTCGTTTAACATTAGGTGTAAATGATATTTCTACCTCCATTTCTTCAAATTCTTTAAATCCCCATGATTCTGCTAGTGGTTTTAACAGTTCATCAATAAGAAGTTCAGATGTGTCTTTTTGCATGTCTATCATTCTTTGATCAAGTACATCAAGAGGGGTTTGAGATCCAGAATAACTAAATCCACTGGGATTAGATATAACTTTAGACGCGAATCCCGTAGCTATATCTATGTGAGCATCTACGTTATCTCCATAATCATCGAATCTTGTGTTACTTGAAATTGCTAATTCTTCAGACTTTATTGGTTTATCGAAAATCCAAATATATTGATCTGTAGTTGGATCTGCCATTTCCTGTTGCACTTGATCCATCTGATCTCTAGGCATGCCGGGTGCTGATACTAAAAGTCTTGGCTTACCCATCTTCTCTTTAATTTCTACTTCAGCGTTCTGTAGAACTGCCTGAGCATCTAGTAATGATCGTAAATTCCTATCAGGATTGACTGGTTGACCTGTAAACTTGTCTACTTTTGTTGCAACAGGTCTAGGTGATGCAACAGAGAAGAATTCAGACTTTCCGAAAGCTTGTCTGTCGGGATTGTTGATCATCCAGTGCATGAAAAATTCTGGGTCGAGTTCTTTGAACACACCGTCAACAACTTGTACCAACTTAAGCTCGTTTGCAAACTGATCTCTGAATATTCGAAATATAGTTTGCATAGGTATATGTTCTATATTTCCTATTCTACCATCAGCTGTGTATTGAATTTCCATGATGGCATTTCCAGTGATCAATCCTGATAAGAAAAATTCACTAAACTTCTTTCCTGCATTTACTTCTTTCCACCACTTCTCTATAAACACATTAAAGTATTCGTTATTAGATTTAATTTCAAGACCAGCACCAACTAATTTTTGATGTGATGTGTCAACTGATCTTTTAATTTGATCCCAATGCTGATAAAATTCAAATAATCTTTCAAAAGTTACTGGTGGAAATTCTCCCACTAATTGTTTAGAGGGACCTACAATAGTAGCGTTCTTTTTTCGTACTATAGATCCTAAAAGAGAGTTAAATGTTTGGAATATTTTTGGTACCGCTTCATTTCCTCTTCGTCTAAAACCACCAAAAATTCCCATGATTAATCACCCACTAGAAACCCCGTCCAAGTTCCTTTAAACGTGTTTCCAGAATCGAATATTACTTTTCCTCTAATTTTCCATCTTCCATCCACATCAAACACTCCATTAGTGTCTACATGTTCTATTAACCCATTTATAGCGTCTATAATTGTGGCTGGTAAAAGAGGCAATCTTTTTCCTTTAGGTCTTTCTAATGCTACAAAGGTTTCACTTGCAGTTCTTAAATCTACTGGCTCTCTTTGATCGGGATCTCCTGTAATTTGATCAGGAGGTATATTATCTTTTACCTTAGTTATTCTAACACGTAATCTTGTGCCTATGTTACCTACTTTAATATCAGGAATTATATTTACCATTAACTCGCCCCATATATACTTATTGCTTACTTCTTTATAAATAGTTAGCCTATATTAGCTTTGTAAACCAGTTTTGTGACCAATTACAGATTCTACAGTTAAAATAGATTGAGGTTCAGCAAATCCTATTATTGCATCTATTTCAAAGTCTTCTTTGGTTGGCTCTATAAATAATATTGCATTTACTCTAAACTCATGTTCTTGATCAAGAGATTTTAATAATGCATCTACTATAAATGTTGCAGGGTCAGTTATTTGTCCAAGTGCTTTTATTAATCCATTTACTCTGAATTCCTCTTCATTAATTTCTCCTATAAATGCACTTACTCTAAATTCGTGTTCCTGATCAAATGCTTTTATTAATCCATTTACTCTGAATTCCGCCAGATTTCT
>SMUX01048830.1_pt1 | contig 9991 bp, 21 predicted proteins | sample 2456431 | NCBI WGS metagenome assembly SMUX01 (sample SAMN11095930, study PRJNA526329) | marine sediment metagenome | biome: Marine sediment; feature: Surficial sediment; material: Deep marine sediment; isolation source: Hadal surficial sediment | place: Pacific Ocean | collected 2014-11 | depth 0-1... | reverse complement strand
CTGGAAGCTCGCCAGGGCGACCGTGCCGTAGCGTGTGTAGCGCGTGATCTTGCGCCGCCCGGCCTCGCCTTCCTTGCGCAGCTCCTTCAGCCGCGGGTCCACGTGGGTGAGCAGCTGCATGATGATGGCCGCCGAGATGTACGGCATGATGCCGATGGCAAACACCGAAAAGCGCCCCAGCGCGCCGCCGGAGAACATGTTGAACATGTCGAGGATGGTGCCGCGCTGCTGGTCGAACAGGACGCCCAGGGCCACCGGGTCGATGCCCGGTACCGGTATGTAGGATCCCATGCGGTAGATGATCAACGCGCCGACCACGAACAGCAACCGCTGCTTGAGCTCGGCAGTTGGTCCACCGCCAGTGGCGGCTTTGGGTGCCCGTGCCATCGACTTCAGCTCGCTTCCACCTTACCGCCGGCCGCTTCGATGGCCGCCCGGGCGCCAGGGGTCACGGCGATGCCCTTGACCACGACGGCCTTGTCGAGCTTGCCCGCGGCGATGATCTTGGCGCGCTTGACGCGCCTGGCGACGATCTTCGCCACCTTCAGAGCCTGCAAATCAATGCTGTCGGCTTTCAGACCACCCAGATCGCCAACCCGTACCTCAGCGTTGAATCGTGCCTTGCGGGACACGAATCCGAACTTCGGCAGGCGCCGCTGCAGCGGCATCTGGCCGCCCTCGAAGCCCACCACGGAATGACCGCCGGAGCGCGAGCGCTGGCCCTTGGTCCCCCGGCCCGCGGTCTTGCCCACGCCTGAGCCGGCGCCACGGCCGACTCGTTTGCCTGCCTTGCGCGCGCCGGCAGCGGGGCGCAATTCATTCAATCGCATGGCTATCACGCCTCCTCGACTCGTACCATGTACGACACCTTGTTGATCATGCCGCGGGTGCAGGGGGTATCCTCCACCTCCACCGTGTGGTGTAAGCGGCGCAAGCCCAGCCCCCTCACGCAGGCCTTGTGGCTCTTGAGGCGGCCGTTGGTGCTGCGCACCAGGGTCACCTTGACGGTCTTGTTGTCCGTTTTCCCGGTAGCCATGGCTTAACCCACTATCTCCTCGATGGGTAGACCACGCTTGGCCGCAATCTGCGCTGGAGACGACATCCCGGCAAGACCCTTGACGGTGGCCCGGATAACGTTGATGGGGTTCGGCGAGCCGATGCACTTCGCCAGCACATCGCGCACACCCAGGACCTCGAACACCGCCCGCATGGGACCGCCGGCGATAATTCCGGTGCCTTCCGATGCCGGTTGCATGTAAACCTTGGCGGCGCCGTGCCGGGCCGTCATCGCATACTGCAGGGTACCGCCCTTGAGCGCTACCGAAATCATGTTCTTGCGGGCATTTTCCATGGCCTTCTGGATGGCGGCAGGCACTTCGCGGGCCTTCCCGCGTCCCATGCCCACACGGCCTTTGCCATCACCGACCACGGTCAGGGCCGTGAAGCCGAACTGACGGCCGCCTTTGACCACCTTGGCGACACGGTTGATGCCAACCAGCTTCTCGACCAGATCGTCGCTGCTCGATGGACCCTGAAAATTAGCCATTGTTCGACCCTTTCATCGTCGTCTCCTAAAACTTCAGCCCGTGCTCACGGGCACTGTCCGCCAGCGCCTTGATGCGGCCGTGAAACTTGAATCCGGCGCGGTCGAAAGCGACCTTCTCGACGCCCTTGGCGACGGCACGCTCGGCGATCAGCCGTCCGATGACGGTCGCAGCTTTGATGTTGCCGCCATAGCCGAGTTCCTTCCTCACGTCTTTTTCCAGCGTCGATGCGCTGACCTGCGTGACGGCACCGCCGGCAACGATGATCTGTGCATAGATATGGGACGGCGTGCGGTGCACGCAAAGCCTCGGAACGTCGAGCTCTCTGATCTTCGCCCGCGCCCGCCCGGTGCGGCGCATTCTCATTCGTTTCTTGTCCATGGTCGGCCCTACTTCTTCTTCGCTTCCTTGCGCCGAATTACTTCGCCGTCGTACTTGATACCCTTTCCCTTGTAGGGTTCCGGTGGCCGGAAGGCGCGGATCTCCGCCGCCGCCTGACCGACCTTCTGCTTGTCGACACCGCGCACCACGATCTCGGTCTGAGACGGTGTCTCCAGTGTCACGCCTTCCGGCGCCTGGAACGTGACCGGATGGGAATATCCCAGGGCCAGCTTCAGCAAACCGTCCTGCAGCTGCGCGCGATATCCGACGCCGACGAGTTGCAGGCGCCGCTCGAATCCCTCGCTGACTCCCACGACCATATTGTTGATCACGGCACGCGTGGTTCCGGCGAGCGCCAAGCTGTTGCCCGCGCCCTCGCGGGCGCTGCAATGCAGGGCACCGTCGCCGCGTGAGACATCAACCGTTTCGTGGAGTCGATGCTCCAGCGTTCCCTTGGGTCCCTTGACGGTGACAGTCCGGCCCTCGATCGTGACATCCACCCCGGACGGCACGCTGATGGGTTTACTCGCTACTCTGGACATGCCCTCGCTCCCCTAGGTGACGATGCCGACGACTTCGCCGCCATGCCCGGCTTCACGCGCCGCTTTGTCGGTCATTAGACCCCGGGAGGTAGAAATAATCGCGATGCCGAGACCGTTCATGACTGTCGGCAGCTCGTTCTTGTTCTTGAAAATCCGCAGCCCCGGGCGGCTGACCCGCTGAATTTTATCGATGACGGGTTTGCCCTCGTGGTACTTGAGGACAATGGACAGCTGAGGCTTGCCCTCCTGATCCTCGCTAGCCAGATCGCGAATATACCCCTGGTCCTTGAGAAGATTGGCGATCGCCATCTTCTGCTTGGACATGGGCATCATCACGCGCATCTTCCCTGCGGACAGTCCGTTGCGGATGCGGGTGAACATATCCGCTATTGGATCCTGCATGCTCATCGTTCGGTGGCCTCGACTAAATTTCTCAGCAATTTCGTCAAAATCGACCCGGATACCGTCACCAGCTGGCCTTGACGAGCCCTGGCACGTCACCGTGCATGGCAGCCTCGCGCAACTTGTTTCGGCCCAAGCCAAACTTTCTGTAGAACCCATGGGGGCGACCGGTTATTCGGCACCGGTTTCGCAGCCTCACCGGACTCGCGTCCCGTGGCAGGCGCTGAAGTTGGCGAATCGCCTCGCGGCGCTCGTCGCCAGTCAAACTCTGGTCGCTGATCCTCGCTTTCAACGCCGCCCTCTTGGATGCGTACTTCTGCACCATCGCCAAGCGCTTGGCTTCGCGGTTAATCATTGAAAGCTTCGCCATATCGGTTCCTGCCGTTTAATTCTGTCGGAATGGAAAACTGAAGCCTTCGAGCAACGCTCGGCCTTCCTCGTCCGTTCTCGCACTGGTGGTAATTGCTACGTCCAATCCCCGAATCGTATCGATCTGATCGTAATCGATCTCCGGAAATATGATCTGCTCGGTCACGCCCAGATTGTAATTGCCGCGTCCGTCGAAAGCACGTGGACTGAAGCCGCGAAAATCCCGGGTACGCGGAATCGCGACGTTGATCAGGCGGTCGAGAAACTCGTACATGCGACTACCGCGAATGGTCACCTTGCAGCCAATGGACCAACCTTCGCGCACTTTGAAAGCGGCAACCGATTTCCGCGCCTTGGTGATGATCGGGCGCTGCCCGGAAATTTTCGTGAGATCCGCAACAGCATGGTCCAGCACTTTCTTGTCGGCCAGTGCCTCTCCGACTCCCATGTTGATCGTGATCTTCTCGATCCGCGGAATCTGCATGACGGATTGATAGCCGAAGCGCTTCATGAGTGCCGGCACAACCGTGCTCTTATAGTGTTCACGCAGTCTTGTCATAACTCTAACGCTCAACCAGCTCAACTGGTTCAGACATCCACGACCTCACCGGTCGACTTGTAAATTCGCACCTTCTTGCCGTCTTCGAGGCGCTTGTAGCCGATTCGCTCGGCTTTGCCTTCTATGGCGTTGTAGATGCCGATATTGGAAATATGAAGCGGCATTTCCTTCTCCACGATTCCACCGCTGGTGCCGCGTTGAGGATTCGGCTTCATGTGGCGCTTGGCCAGGTTGATTCCCTCCACGACGACACGGTCGTCGGGAGTCACACTGAGCACCGTGCCACGCTTGCCTTTGTCCTTGCCGGCGCGTATCAGCACTTCGTCACCTTTTCTGATCTTGGCCATTTCCCATTTCCCCCAAGCTCAAAGCACCTCAGGGGCCAGCGAAACGATTTTCATGAACCGTTCGCTCCTGAGCTCCCTGGTTACCGGGCCGAAGATTCGCGTGCCGATGGGCTGCAGCTGAGCATTGAGCAGAACGGCTGCGTTGCTGTCGAATCGAATCAGTGAGCCGTCGGGCCGACGCACGCCTTTGCGCGTCCTGACAACGACCGCGTGGTACATTTCACCCTTCTTGACCTTGCCGCGCGGAATGGCTTCTTTCACAGTCACCTTGATGACATCGCCGATTCTCGCGTAGCGACGGCGGGACCCTCCAAGCACCTTGATACACATCAAACGGCGGGCGCCGCTGTTGTCTGCCGCGACCAGCTCTGATTGCATCTGAATCATGTTAATACTCCGCCTGTACCTGGGCTATCCACGAGCACGCTCGAGGATTTCGTGCAGCCGCCAGGACTTGCTCTTCGACATCGGCCGGCATGGCTCGATGCTGACCAGATCACCGACACGGCACGTGTTTTCTTCATCGTGCGCGTGCAACTTCGTCGAGCGACGTATGTACTTCTTGTAAAGCGGATGCTTGACGCGCCGCTCCACCAGAACCGTCATGGTCTTGTCCATCTTGTCGCTGACGACCTGTCCAACCAGTGTCCGGGTCGCGGTCGGGGCTTGGCCGCGCTTTTTTGCGTCCGCGCCCTCGCCGTTGGTAGTTTGCTCGCTCATTTGCTCTCCGCTGTACGGCGCTCGTTCAGTATGGTCTTCACCCGGGCGATACTTCGCCGGACGTCTCTTACCTGGTTCGGCCGGGACAGTTGACCCGTGCCTTTTTGCATGCGCAGATTGAACGCCTCCCGGGAAAGCGCCAGGAGCTCACTCTCGAGGTCCTCTGCGCTCTTGGCACGAAGCTCTTTGGCATCCATCAGAGTATCGTCCTCAACGAGAATGCAGTCTGGACCGGAAGCTTCGCCGCCGCCAGCCGGAATGCCTCCCGGGCAAGCTTCTCGTCCACGCCCTGGATTTCATAGAGCATGCGCCCGGGTTGTATCTGAGCCACCCAGTACTCGACATTTCCCTTGCCTTTCCCCTGGCGCACTTCCAGCGGTTTTTTGGTAATGGGCTTGTCCGGGAAGACGCGAATCCAGATGTTTGCGCCGCGCTTCACGTGACGCGTAATAGCACGCCGGGCCGCCTCGATCTGCCGGGCCGTGAGACGACCGCGTGTGGTCGCCTTGAGGCCGAAGTCACCGAAACTGACCTTGTTACCGACGCTCGCCTTGCCGCGATTCCGGCCCTTTTGCTGCTTTCTGAATTTGGTGCGTTTTGGTTGCAGCATGACTACTTCTCCACTCTACCTGGCTCCGACTACCTGGCTACAATCAGCTGGCGGCGGCTTCCGCCTCCGCGACCTCGATTTCCTCGGCCTTCTCGAAGATCTCACCCTTGAAGATCCAGACCTTCACGCCGATCACACCGTAAGTGGTGCGCGCTTCAGCCAACCCGTAGTCAATGTCCGCGCGCAGCGTGTGCAACGGCACCCGGCCCTCGCGATACCACTCGGACCGCGCGATTTCCGCTCCATTCAAGCGGCCACTGACCTTTACCTTGATGCCTTCGGCGCCCAGGCGCATGGAGTTCGTGACGGCCCGCTTCATGGCGCGCCGGAACATAATCCGTCGCACCAGCTGCCCGGCGATGTTCTCCGCAACCAGATAGGCATCGAGCTCGGGCTTGCGGATCTCTTCCACGCCGATATGCACCGGCACGCCCATCATGTTGGCCACTTCCTTACGAAGCGCATCGATATCTTCGCCCTTCTTGCCGATGACGATGCCGGGACGTGCCGTGTGAATGACGATTCGCGCATTCTTGGCCGGACGTTGAATTTCAATACGGCTGATGGAAGCATGAGCGAGTTTCTTGCGAATGAACTCGCGTACCGCGATATCGGAGTTCAAATTGTCCGCATAGTCGCGGCCCTCGGCGTACCAGATGGAATTCCAGCCCTTGACGATGCCAAGGCGAAATCCGATTGGATTGACTTTCTGACCCATCGTGCCCTCGCTCAGATATCCGATACCGTCAGCGTAATGTGGCTGGTACGCTTCAAGATGTGATTCACGCGGCCACGGGCCCGCGCTCTGAATCGTTTCTGTGTCGGGCCCTGATCGACGACCACGGTCTGCACGTGCAGCTCGTCGATGTCCGCGCCCTCGTTGTGCTCGGCGTTGGCGATTGCCGACTCCAGCACCTTCTTCAAGATTCCTGCGGCCTTCTTGTCACTGAAGGTGAGTAGCTCCACGGCGCGCTCAACCGGCAGCCCCCGGATCTGGTCCGCGACCAAGCGCGCCTTCTGCGGTGACAGGCGCACGAATTTCAATTTGGCCGATACTTCCATCGTTTCAATATCCCACGGCGACGCGAGCTACTTCTTGACCTTGCGATCGCCCGAGTGCCCCCTGAAGGTGCGCGTCGGGGCGAACTCGCCCAGCTTGTGGCCGACCATGTTTTCAGTCACCAGCACGGGCACGTGCAACCGCCCATTATGCACGGCAATGGTCAATCCGACCATATCTGGAACGATCATGGAGCGCCGGGACCAAGTCTTGATGGGTCGCTTGTTGTTGGTCGCCCGTGCCTGATCCACTTTCTGCACCAGGTGGTGGTCCACGAATGGGCCCTTCTTGATCGAGCGTGGCATCCCCTATCCTCCCTTGCCGCGTTTGCGCCCGCGGACAATCATGCCGTCGGTGCGCTTGTTGTGCCGCGTCTTGTGACCCTTGGTAGGTTGACCCCAGGGCGATACCGGGTGACGTCCACCGGAGGATCGGCCCTCGCCGCCGCCGTGGGGATGATCCACGGGGTTCATGGCGACGCCGCGAACGGTGGGTCGCACACCCCGCCAGCGGCTCGCGCCGGCCTTGCCCAGGGACTGGAGCCCGTGCTCGGAGTTACTCACCTCTCCCACCGTCGCGCGGCATTCGATGGGAACGCGCCTGAGCTCTCCGGAACGCAATCGCAGGGTTGCGAACTGACCCTCACGGGCGATGAGCTGCACGCTGGTGCCGGCACTGCGCGCCAGCTGCGCGCCCTTGCCCGGTTTCAGCTCCACGCAGTGCACGGTGGTGCCCACGGGAAGGTTCCGAATCGGCAGACAACTGCCGGCCTTGATAGGCGCATCGGCGCCGGAGCTCACTTCATCTCCAGCGGCCACGCCTTTTGGCGCGATGATGTAACGCCGCTCACCGTCGGCGTAGAGAATGAGCGCGATATGGGCCGTCCGATTGGGATCGTATTCCAAGCGTTCCACGCGCCCGACGATTCCGTCCTTGGTGCGCTTGAAATCGATGATCCGATAACGCTGCTTGTGTCCACCGCCGCGATGCCGGCTGGTAATACGGCCCTTGTTGTTCCGGCCTCCCGACTTGCTCTTCGGCGCGATGAGCGGCCCGTAGGGCTCGCCTTTGTGCAAGTCCGGCTGACGGGACCTGACGACGAATCGCCGGCCGGGGGATGTGGGCTTTGACTTGATCAATGGCATGGTGTCAGACCTCATTCCCCGCCAAGAAAATCGATGTCGTGGCCGGGCTTCAGGCGAACATAGGCTTTTTTCCAGTCGCAACGCTTGCCAAGCATGCGCTGGAAGCGCTTCTGCTTACCCTTGTAAGAGGCGGTGCGCACGTGCATCACCTCGACATTGAACAACTTCTCGACCGCGCGCTTGATCTCCGGTTTGCAAGCGTCGGGAAGCACTCGAAAGACCACCTGGTTCGAGGAATCCGCGATGCGCGTGCTCTTCTCCGACACATGGGGCGCGAGCAAGACTTTCATCAGGCGCTCATCGTTCATCCCAGTTTCTCCTCGACGCGCTTCAACGCCGGTACCGTAATCAAGACCTTGTCGAAGGCGATGAGACTCACGGGATTAATCTGGCTGGCCTCGATAACTGTCATCCAGTGAAGATTACGCGCCGCAAGCGCCAGGTTCTCCTCGAACTCCGCGGTCACGATGAGCACGTCCCGTAATCCCAAACGCTCGAGCTTGGTGGTCAGCTGTTTGGTTTTCGGCGCGTCCACGCCGAACTCCTCGAGCACCACGAGACGTTCCTGGCGCACGAGTTCGGAGAAGATCGATCGCATGGCGCCGCGATACATCTTGCGGTTGACCTTCTGGGAATGGTCCTTCGGCGTGGCCGCGAAGGTCACGCCGCCGCTGCGCCAGATAGGGCTGCGGATGCTTCCCGCGCGGGCCCGTCCGGTGCCTTTCTGACGCCACGGCTTGGCGCCGCCGCCGCTCACCTGAGCACGCGATTTCTGCGCCCGGGTACCCCGTCGGGCGCCGGCCATGAAGGCGTTCACGACCTGGTGCACCAGGGGCTCGTTGTAGGCCGCGCCGAACGCCGCCTCCGACACCTCGACGTTCTTCGACGCTTTCGCGCCCTTCGCAGTGACTAAGCCAAGTTTCATCACGCCTTCCTAAAATCCTGGTTCAATCCGACGGGGAAGTCCCGGCTTTCACCGCCGGGCTCAATACCACGTCGCCACCCTTGGGGCCTGGTACGGCGCCCTTGAGCAGAATGAGATTGCGTTCCTCATCGATCCGCACCACTTCCAGATTCTGGGCCGTGCGCATCACGTTCCCCATGTGGCCGGACATCTTCTTGCCCTTGAAGACGCGACCCGGCGATTGATTCTGACCGATGGACCCCGGCGCCCGATGGGAAAGCGAGTTGCCGTGGGTGGCGTCCTGCATGTGGAAATTGTACCGTTTCACCACCCCCGCAAAACCCTTGCCGATGCTGCAACCGCGGGCGTCGAGTTTCTGACCGGCGGCGAAGCGATCGACCCTCAACTCCGAGCCGACCTCGAGATCCGCGCCCTCGTCGGCATCCAGGCGAAACTCCCACAGTCCACGGCCCGCATCCACATGCGCTTTCGCGAAGTGCCCGGCCTGGGGCTTGTTCAAGAGCTTCGCGCGGCGCGTCCCGGTGGTCACCTGCAGGGCACAGTATCCGTCGTTGTCGATGGTCTTTATCTGGGTGACGCGATTCGGCGTCACCTCGATGACCGTCACCGGCAACGACATGCCGTCTTCGGTGAAGACCCGCGTCATTCCGCATTTTCGTCCGATTAATCCGATGGTCATGATCTTCGACTCAGTTGAGCTTGATTTGAACGTCCACGCCCGCCGCGAGATCGAGCTTCATCAACGCGTCCACGGTCTTATCCGTCGGATTGATGATATCCAGAATGCGTTTGTGGGTACGAATTTCGTACTGATCCCTGGCATCCTTGTTCACGTGGGGCGAAATAAGCACCGTGAAACGTTCCTTGCGGGTCGGCAAGGGGATCGGACCCCTCACCTGGGCGCCCGTGCGTCTCGCCGTCTCGACGATCTCGAATGCCGACTGATCGATCAATCGATGATCGAATGCCTTGAGTCGAATGCGAATACGTTGGTTAGCCATTCAGAAATCCTCTAGCTCGTCATCCTTACTCGATGATCTTGGCAACGACGCCGGCACCCACGGTGCGTCCACCCTCGCGGATCGCGAACCGCAAGCCCTCTTCCATCGCAATCGGCGCTATCAGGTTCACCTTTACCTGGATGTTGTCCCCGGGCATCACCATCTCGACGCCGTCGGGCAACTCCACCGAACCCGTCACGTCCGTCGTGCGAAAGTAAAACTGCGGCCGATAGCCCTTGAAAAACGGCGTGTGCCGACCGCCCTCTTCCTTCGACAATACGTACACCTCCGCCTCGAAGTACGTGTGCGGCGTGATCGACCCCGGCTTCGCCAATACCTGGCCTCGCTCGATGTCTTCGCGCTTCACGCCCCGCAGCAACACGCCG
>SMUX01015245.1_pt1 | contig 9991 bp, 13 predicted proteins | sample 2456431 | NCBI WGS metagenome assembly SMUX01 (sample SAMN11095930, study PRJNA526329) | marine sediment metagenome | biome: Marine sediment; feature: Surficial sediment; material: Deep marine sediment; isolation source: Hadal surficial sediment | place: Pacific Ocean | collected 2014-11 | depth 0-1... | reverse complement strand
TCGCCAGCCCAGACCGCGCAGGTTCTTCCCTGAGCCGAGTAACTTGCGCGTCTGTTTCGAGGTGTTATACTCGACTATAACACCTACTGGAGAGGCCTTTGGCAGACGTAAGCACTAAGCCAAGCCAAGCGAAGTTCCTCGCTGCTAATGCAGCGATTTTCGTTTTATCTGTTTGCTTCGCGCTCCCTGCGCTGGCGGCAACTACCGGTCAAATTCCTTGTAGTGAGACTGAACAAGCAAACTTGGATGTTGCGTTCGCAGCCCTGGTGGCAAAGAACGTCACTCACGAGGTCCTGGTCAAGCCCATTGATGATGACGCGTCAGCGGAACAAACTGAGATTGCTTCATCAAACAGCTTGCTGGGATCGCGAGCTGAAGCTGCGATTCGGGAAGTGTTCAAAGAACGTGACACCGCCGGCGTGGAACTCGCCACAGCCGTGGCTACGCCACCGATGGCTGGAACTGATTCGCAGTCAGACATTACGGCCAATGACGAAGACGGTTCCAAAGCTGATACAGGAATGAATATCCGTCTGCCGGGAGTATCCGACGACGACCTGTCACAGTATAAGAAACAGATGTTCCGAAGAGATATCTAGGCCTAACGGCTCAGCACCTTGGCAATTCCAAAATAGTTTTCACCAAGCAAGTTGGCGTCTTTTTCCCTGACTACGCCATTCGCGTCAATCGCATAGGCACTCGCTACGCTGCTTGCCGCGGGAACGACATCGTCATCGTTTCGAAACTTCGCGTGATCGGAAAGGAGCTTCGCACGTTGCTGCAACACATCGGCAAAGTCCGTTACGCTTTCCATTGAATCCCAGCGATCCTCGATGCGTTCGATGAGTTCGTCACACTCGAATTTTGTACCGTAGTTAACGGCACCAACGCTCTTCTCGCTGGCCTCTTTAGCCAGTGCTACGAGGTCGTTCTCGGCGAAATGCAGATACAGCTGCTGCGCGAATGAAAGAATCATGAAATTGATGGTGCGTTTCGCCGCGACATCGAGTCCTTCATGATCGGGAGGAACTAGATTATGGATACTCTCAAGGGCCAGCAGCAATTCCCCTTCTTTGGCCTGGCCCAAGTCGATCTGCGCCGCAATTTTGTCAATATTCGCAGCCTGACGTCTGCCACGGAACATTTTCGCGATACCGTTCATTGTCATCAATTTGTGGCGTTCGACCTGCAACTGATCCTCCAGTAATTGAATCTTTAGACGGCGCTCTCCAATTTCACGTTCCAGGCTTGCTGCCTGCTCATCGCGTTGTGCATTCCATTTACCGAGCGTTTTGCTGTGAATGCGTTGCTCACGTTGTTGCTTAAGTTGCTCGGCGAATCGAGCCAGCTTGACATTGCAGTGCATTGCAAGACGACGTAGCTGGTAGAATGCGACAACGTTGTGAACCCATTCGCGGTCGAGCAACAGGCTTTCGAGATGGTCCATTTTCTGCTGCACGCGTGCCGCGGCGCTTTCGTGGTGCTTGACACGGTCTTGCAGCTGATATTTCTCATTGCGCAGCACCGCGAACTCCTTCTTGAGCTCGGCGCGGTTGCGGAACAGATCGACTAACTTATCGTTGCCCGGTATCTCTTCCGGTGCGGCTCTGAACAATCCGGTTAGGCTGGTCACTTCAAACTCGCTTTACATAATCTATAGTCAGCGCACGCATGCGCAGCATCCTTTGAGCGTCAATAATGACCATTGAACGGGCGCGAAACTCTGACAGAATCGACAGTTCTGAAACTATCCTGACTGGGGTGGAAACTGGCGTGCTAGCGATCGAGAATCAAATGTCCTTGATCGGAGAGATACTCAAGCCATTTGTTGAGGACAATATTGCAGCGCCAGCGCTGATCGAGCTCCGCGCGATGCTCGTACACCATGCGCCGTAGGGCCGCATGTCGCTGTTGTTCGCCTATCGCCAAAACCTCGGCAAGCTGACCATCCAGATAGACACGGACCATCAAATCGGGATCGATAAACAGGCTTTCGTCGATCGACAAATGGTAGGTCAACGACAACGTCACTGTATAGCGGCGACGCTCGATGATCTCGACATGCAGGTCGCAAGCCCCGGCAACCCGAGATCGAAAGCAACCATCGAGGCGATCGATCTCGGGGATCAAACGCAACAATCTGAGAAAATTACTTTCGTAGAGCGCCATCAGACCGACGAAGCTTTTCGGCCTGACTATAGTTTCTGGGACCAAATGGGAGTCGAGCAACATGCTGTCAATATAGCAGCACCGGAGCATGAATATCAGGGTCGAACTCGGCGCTCAACCCCTGTAGTATCGAGGATTCTGCTCGAAATTTCTTCAATAGAAAATTTCGTTGTGTCGACACTCGGAATGGCGTAGCGACGAAATATCTTTTTCGTCTCTCGAAGCTCAAAACGCACCTGTTGAGCTGATGAATACTTGCCCAGCGAGCGCCGTTCTTTACGGACTTGCCGCAGTCTGTCCGGTTCAATCGACAAGCCGAACAGCTTTTCCTTTTGCTTGACCAGAAAATCCGGCAATTTACCGCTCTCGAACTCGTCATCCGTCAACGGATAATTGGCGGCATAAACGCCGTATTGCAGCGCCAGGTACAAACACGTGGGCGTCTTACCCGACCGCGACACACCGATGAGAATCACATCGGCTACATCGTAGTCGCGACTCATGCCTCCGTCATCGTTGGCCAACGCAAAGTTCGTCGCCTCGATACGCTTCATATAGGCATCCATGTCACTCATGCCGTGCGCGCGCCCGGGTTCGAAGCTCGGCTCCTCTTGTAGCTCCGTGGCCAGCGGCTCCAGGAACACATCGAAAATATCGAGATGCAGGCCGTTCGCCTGCTTGAGAATGGCCCGGTACTCGGGCTGTACGAGCGTCGAGAACACGATGGGTCGGGGCGCACCTGCTTCCTGTTCGGCATTGATGGTGCGCACAGCCTCCCTTGCCTTGTCTTCGGTATCTATAAATGGCAAAGTCATTTGCCGAAAACTCTGAGCTGGAAACTGCGTGATCAGGCTGTGTCCAAGCGTTTCCGCGGTTATACCTGTCTGGTCGGAAAGAAAAAATACTGTGCGTTCTACCATGCGTTGGATTGTCCATTTCCTGCCACAGAAAACAAGGGAGTAAATTTTGGAGCCATACGTTATCAAGCTCAATGAGCTTGGCATGAACGACGTTGAGACTGTCGGTGGGAAGAACGCTTCGCTTGGGGAAATGATAAGCAACCTGAGCAATCTGGGCATCACAGTGCCCGGTGGTTTTGCAACAACATCTGCGGCGTATCGCGAATTCCTGCATGCCGGCGGCCTCGACAAACGGATCAACGGCGTTCTTGATGGCCTGGACGTCGACGATATCGGTGCGCTGACCTCGGCTGGCGATCAAATTCGGACCTGGATTCTCAACGCCCCGCTGCCGCAACGACTCATGGACGATATGGTCGTTGCCTGGGACGAGATGAGTGGCGGCGATGACATTAATGTTGCAGTTCGATCTTCTGCGACAGCCGAAGATCTGCCGGACGCTTCATTCGCGGGTCAGCAGGAAACATTTCTCAACATACGCGGACTTGACAATGTCATTGCAGCGATGCATCAAGTATTCGCGTCCCTGTTCAATGACCGCGCGATTGCCTATCGCGTACATCAGGGTTTTGAACACAGCCAGATCGCACTATCCGTGGGAATCCAGACCATGGTGCGCAGTGATCTCGGCTCGGCCGGTGTCATGTTCACGCTCGATACCGAGTCCGGTTTCAGGGACGCTGTTTTCATTACGGCCTCGTATGGCCTGGGCGAATCCGTTGTGCAAGGCGCAGTGAATCCCGATGAATTCTATGTGTACAAGCCAGCTCTCGCAGCAGGAAAACTTCCAATATTGCGCAAGAACCTGGGCAGCAAGACCATCAAAATGGTCTACAGCGATAACCCGAATCCTGGAGAGACCGTCGCCACAGTGGATGTCGATGAAGCGGACAGTGCTGCGTTTTCATTGACGGATGAGGAGATCATCGAATTGTCGAAAATGGCCGTCACGATCGAGGAGCACTACCAGCGCCCGATGGATATCGAGTGGGGCAAAGACGGCAGTGACGGCAAGCTCTACATACTGCAGGCTCGCCCTGAAACAGTGCAAAGCCGCAGCGGGCGCATCATTCAGCGTTACACGCTGAAGGGTCGCTCCGATATTGTGACGACCGGGCGCAGCATCGGCCAAAAGATTGGCGCCGGCAAGGCGAGAATCGTGCGGAATATTTCTGAGATGAGCCGGGTACAGGCCGGGGAGGTGCTGGTTGCCGACATGACAGACCCGGACTGGGAGCCGGTCATGAAGCGTGCGTCAGCCATCGTAACAAATCGTGGCGGACGAACCTGCCATGCGGCCATCATTGCCAGGGAACTCGGTATTCCCGCCGTGGTGGGCTGTGGTGACGCTACAGAGAAGATCAAGGACGGCTTTAACGTCACCGTGAGTTGTGCCGAGGGTGATCTCGGGATGGTCTATGAAGGCAATCTCGAATTCGAACAGACACAAATCGAACTCGACTCCCTACCCGACATTCCCGTGAAGATCATGATGAACGTTGGTAATCCCGACCGAGCGTTCGATTTCGCCAATATTCCAAACCATGGTGTCGGACTCGCGCGTGTTGAGTTCATTATCAACCGCATGATCGGCGTGCATCCGAAAGCGCTGCTCGAATACGACGCTCTTGACGATGACACCCGTGCTGCCATCGACGACCAGATGGCCGGATATGCCGATCCAGTTGGATTTTTCGTCGACAAACTCGCCGAGGGAATCGCGACGATTGCGGCCGCGTTCGCGCCGGAACCGGTCATCGTGCGAACGTCCGACTTCAAGTCGAACGAGTACGCCAATCTAATCGGTGGTGATGTTTACGAGCCCGATGAAGAAAATCCGATGCTTGGATTCCGCGGCGCCGCTCGCTACGTTTCGGAGAGTTTCCGGCCGTGCTTCGATCTGGAATGCCAGGCATTGAAGCGGGTACGCAACGAGATGGGCCTGACGAATGTGCAGATAATGATTCCATTTATTCGCACGGTGCAACAAGCGAAAGACGTTATCGCGGTGATGGCGGAGAACGGCCTGGAGCGCGGCAAAGACGGCCTTAAAATCATCATGATGTCGGAGCTGCCGACAAACGCCTTACTCGCGGATCAATACCTGGAGCACTTTGACGGCATGTCTATCGGCTCCAACGATATGACCCAACTGGCACTAGGTCTGGACCGTGATTCCGCCCTGGTAGCCGACACATTTGATGAGCGCGATGACGCCGTGAAAGCATTGCTGAAAATGACCATTACCGCTTGCAAGGCACAAAACAAGTACATCGGTATCTGTGGTCAGGGACCGTCGGATCATCCCGACCTGGCGCGCTGGCTGCTGGACCAGGGAATCGAAAGCATATCGCTAAATCCCGATTCCGTCATCGAGACGTGGATGTTTCTGGCCGGCGAGAAAATCTAAGTCAATTCAGAATCGATCGTAGCCTGAGCGACGTTGCCAGCGTATTCGCGGCAACCAGATCCCCAGGACAATTCCGACCAGCAATACCAGCGCTCCGGACATGAACCAGTAACGCGTGGTCCGGCTCGACAATTGACGATTTTCCTGGTCGAGCGCATCAGCACGAATCTCCACTGTTGCCAAGTCATTCAACAACGTCCTGTTTTGCTCGTTGATGCTCAGGACGTTCGCCGCTGTTCGTTTGATTTCCGCCAGCTCTTTTTCGGCTGCTGCTTTCTCACGTTTCAGAGTCGCAATACTGCGATTGGCGGACTCGTATTCACCTTTGATCGCCGTCAACTGAGATCCCAGCGACGTACCACGTGAATTCGCGTTGGTTAGCTGGCTCGACAGTATCTCAAGTTGTTCGCGCGCACTGCGTTCGGTCATCAGATAGCGACTCAGGACCCAGCCCTCGGTGCCACGCATGGTTCTTACTCTCGAGTACCCAGACTCCGCATCACGTTCCAGGACCTCAAGTTGCGTGCCGCTGGCGACCATGAGCTGAATCGCGTTACTCGTACTCGGTCCGGAACGCAGGGTAATTTCGAACTGGTCACTGACCCATGCCGGTGCAGCGTAGGCGCTCGGAGTGATCCAAATCAGAAACAGCAGTATCGAGTAATGGGTCGTTTTCATCATTTCGCAACTATAAGACAAGGGCGCCGATCTCGCCAGTCAAAGATTAATCAAATCAGTCGTTTATCGGCGACAGTTCCGCAATATTCTGCTCCCAGTTTAGCCCATCAAATGGCGTCTCAACAACGGACTCGATAGTGGCTGGATCAAGACAGTTGACGTTGATACTGAGGCCGTCCGGATGCGAACGCGGCAGGTAGTAAGATTTGATGCCGCAATGTTTGCAAAAGTAGTGCTGCGCGACGCCCGTGTTGAATGTATAGGTGGCGATCTCGTCTTCGCCCTGCAGCAGGCGGAAATTTTCGCGCGCGACAAACAGGTGCAGAAACCCGCACATATTGCAGATGCTGCAGTTACAGCGCGAGGCTTCCAGTGTCGCCGGCGCATCGATTTCAAATTGGACGCGACCGCAATGGCAACCTCCTGTGTGGGTGCTCATATTTTTCCTTTGTGCCATACCGCAATATAATTGTTAGCCGGCATTGCATACAGTCTTACTCGTGACAGGCCGTTATCCAGACCCAGCTCATCGAGTGCCTCGAGATGCCGGATGCCCATGTCAGAATCACGCGAACGCAGCGCTTCGTGAAATGCTGCGTTACTTGGCGTATTGAATTGACCGCCGTGTCGAAACGGCCCGTATAAACAAAACGCGCCACCCTCCATGAGGCTGCTCCCGATTATTGCAAACATTTTATTGACAGCATCGACACTCATGATGTGTGCAGTATTTGCAGAATAGGCTGCGTCGTAGAGCATGGTCGGCAATTCGGCGGTGAGCACATCCAGTGACAACGGCGGCAGTAGATTAGTCAGTCTTGCACCGCTGACCCACGCATTGATGCCGTCGTGGTTTTCGTCGAGATCGCTGGTCTGCCATTGCAGATGTTGCAATTCGGCCGCAAACCGCGCCGCATGCTGGCCGGTGCCCGATCCTATTTCCAGGACCTTTGAGCTCTCTGAAAATTCATCGCGCAGTACCTCGAGTATCGGCCCGCCATTCCGTTCTGCAGACTCCGCAAATGGCTTGTTAGCCATTTCCCGAATCGCCGCTGAGAACAGCAGCATCAAACAAATGCTCGCGGTACCAGCTGAGTTCATCGATTGAATCGCGTATGTCGGACAACGCCAGATGCTCTGAGTTCTTTTCAAAACCATCTGCAACTGCAGGCGCCCACCGCGCCGCCAGTATCTTCAGAGTGCTTACGTCGAGGTTTCGGTAATGAAAGTATTTTTCCAGGGCGGGCATTTCACGAGCGAGAAAACGTCGATCCTGGCAAATACTGTTGCCACACATCGGCGATGCACCCTCTTCGACCCATTCACTGAGAAACTCGATAGTTGCCCGCTCGGCCTTGGCCGCATCAATGCCACTCTCAAGAGCTCTGGTCGTGAGTCCGGACTTGGCGTGCTGGCGAGTGTTCCACTCGTCCATGCCGTCCATGATGGATGCCGATTGTTGAATGGCCATGACCGGGCCCTCGGCCAACTCGCTCAAATACTTGTCCGTAACAATTGTCGCGATCTCAATGATGGTGTCGGTCTCCGTACAAAGACCCGTCATCTCCAGATCGATCCAGATCAAATTTGACGACCGTTCCGGCGCTGTGTCAGGCATATCTCAAAACCTTGGCATTTCGACTGCCGTAGTTTACATGGCTGGAGAGTGCAAGGCTGCCTGCATGGCGGCATACTTAACCGATGAGTCATGAATCCGCGACCGTCATTGCGACCTACAGTCGACGTATGGGACTGCGACTTGCCAGCGGCGAGTTGGTCGGTGCGCGGATCAAGGGCAAGCGCATGAAACCCGTCTGCGGCGACAGTGTTCAGGCACAGCCCATAGAAAATGAAGCTGACTGGTTGATTACTAAAATTCGGGAGCGCCGAAACGAACTCACTCGCCCGAATATGCGTGGTCGAGTCGAGGTTCTGGCCGCTAATCTCGACATCCTGGTCGTGGTCGCATCCGTTTCTCCGCTGCCCGACTGGTACATAGTCGATCGTTATATCTGCTCTGCTGAGTTAATGGGAGCCGGAGCAGTCGTTGTTTTTAATAAAGTCGATCTCCTGGTGGGGCATGACATCGAACTACCGGAACTTCGGGACTATCGGGATATCGGCTTGCCCGTTCTGGAGTGCAGCGCCGAGACAGGACAAGGTGTGGACAAATTACAGGAACTGTTATCCGGCAATTGCGCGATCGTTGTCGGTCAGTCGGGTGTCGGCAAGTCCAGCCTGATCAATCAGCTCGTCGCAGACTCGAAACTGCGTACAGCCGAGATCTCCAGCAAGACCGGTGAAGGTCGGCACACGACGGTAAATTCCGTCATGATTTCGCTACAAGGTGGCGGTGCCGTCATCGATTCACCCGGCGTTCGGGATTACGCTCCTGCACTTTCCACATCACGTGACGCGGCATTGGGATTCAGGGAAATCGCGGCCGCAGCGGCGTCTTGCCGGTTCGCCAATTGCCGTCATCTGCGTGAACCGGGATGCGCGGTAAAGCAAGCCGTCGAAAATGAAATGATTAGCTATCGTCGCTACGAGAGCTTCAAGCGCGTCGTGAATCTGACAGAGAAACTGTCCGAGGGCCGCTATTAACCCGGTGGCCAACCCAGTTCCCTGCCCCCGAGCAGGTGCAGATGGATGTGAAATACGGTCTGGCCTGCTGCCGCGTTGCAATTCATAACGGCGCGATAGCCATCGTTGGCGATTCCTTCATCTGCCGCGATTTCGCGAGCCGCAGCATACAAACTACCGACGATCGAGTGATCGTCTTCGCCAATGTCATTGATCGTCGCTATGTGTTTTCGCGGAATGATCAACACGTGCGTCGGCGCTTTTGGATTGATGTCGCGGAACGCGATGGCGGTGTCCGATTCGTAAATAACATCGGCTGCAATATCTCCGGTCAGGATCTTGCAAAACAGACAATCAGGATTCGCAGTGGACATTTCGTCCCTCCTCCTAGTCGACGATCCGCCGACCATAGAATGCGTGCGACAATGTGCCGCTGTCGACATACTCCAGTTCACCACCCAACGGTACACCGTGCGCGATGCGGCTGGCGGTGACATCATGTCGGGACGCGAGATCAGCCAGGTAATGCGCCGTAGCGTCTCCCTCAACCGTAGCATTGGTCGCGATAATCAGCTCTTTGACTTCGCCGTCACCGAGCCACTCTGCAAGTTTACTTAACCCGAGTTCGTCCGGACCAATGCCGTCCAGCGGCGACAAGTGGCCCATCATTACAAAGTACAGGCCACGGAATCCGGTCGCATCCTCAAGTGCCATAACGTCAGCAGGCGATTCCACAACGCACAACTGAGTGGAATCCCGGCCGCTCGCCGTGCAAATCGAACACAGCTCATTCTCGGTGAACATCCGGCAACGACTGCAATGCCCGATTCCTGCGACCGCCTCGGCCAGCGCAACGGACAATCCGCCCGCGCCCTCACGATCTCTCTCAAGCAGATGAAATGCGATTCGCTGTGCCGATTTCTGACCGACACCCGGCATACAACGTAAACCGTCGATCAATCGAACCAGTAACGGGGAATACGACATCGATCAGAACGGGAGTTTCATGCCGGATGGCAGATTCAGGCCGGACGCCATGCCGGAAAATTTTTCCTGAACGGTTTTTTCAACTTTGCGAATGGAGTCATTGAATGCAGCAACAATCAGGTCCTCGAGCATTTCCTTATCATCACCAAGCAGCGAATCATCGATCTCGACAGCTTTGACCTGGTGCCGGCAAGTCATCGTAATTCGTACCATGCCCGCGCCAGATTCACCGGTCACCACGATC
>SMUX01140865.1_pt1 | contig 9993 bp, 7 predicted proteins | sample 2456431 | NCBI WGS metagenome assembly SMUX01 (sample SAMN11095930, study PRJNA526329) | marine sediment metagenome | biome: Marine sediment; feature: Surficial sediment; material: Deep marine sediment; isolation source: Hadal surficial sediment | place: Pacific Ocean | collected 2014-11 | depth 0-1... | reverse complement strand
TGAATGTAAACGCCGTGAGGACAAAGTCTGTAAGCGGTTCGTATCGGCATAGCAGAGTGAAGACCATACTCGCGTGCTTCATAAGAGCATGCAGTTACTACTCCCCTGCCGTACTTCGGGTCTCCGCCAACAATAACCGGTTTACCTCTCAGCGATGGATCAAGTATCCTCTCAACTGAAACGAAGAATGCATCTAAATCTAAATGGAAAATTGTACGCATAGTAATTCAAATATAATTATCCTCTTCAGCACAGTTTAATGCTTACCCCCTATAACTAATCAGAAATATAACAGAGAAACTAATTCAAATTAAACCGGAGTTGTATCATCAGCACCACTTGCAGATACTGCTTTACCTTTCGATTCATTATACATTGATATTGCCATTTCCGTAAGCTGCTCCTTTAGTTCTTTTGGAATATATATGCGATCATAATATTTACCGTCCTTTCCTTTTTCACTTGGGATACCCATAAATAATCCATTAGTACCTTCAACCAAAGTAAATCCTTTGATATTAATACCTTCTTCGGTTTCCATATCAAAGAAAGCGACAGTCTTGCTGCTACCATCAAACGGGTTCATTCTTGAAATTTTCATAATGTTTCTCCTATGAAATTATTATTGTGAATGTATTATTATTAATCCATCATACGATGAATAAAATTTTTCAGCTTTCAATTTAAAATTAAAATGGAACGAGTGATAATTTGGCTGAATCAAAAATGTATCAAGATTGGAGTATAGTATTACGAGCACAAATTTCTTGCTTTTCTATAAATACAATTATTTATTAAAAATGTCAATCATTTATAATCGGCAATTGAACAATGTACACAGAAATCCACTCCCACAGCGGAAAAATGCAATATTAACCATCTCATGCTGGTTCAAATCTGTTTTTCCTGCTTAATTGACAAAAATTTTCTTCAACCTTGGAAATGCCTTAATTATGGTTCCCGGCATTTCAATTTTATCTTTTCCTTCAAGTAAGTGAACCAACTCAAATGTATTTGCAACAGCATCGCCCTGCGGATGGTTATTCATTATTACATGTATTTCCTTAACTTTTTTCCGCACCAATTTTATCTTCTGTTCAATCTCAATCAGTTCTCCGGGCGAATATAAATATTTATACCGTTCACTGCGTTCTTCATAAGTTTGTTTCTTTCCATAATTATTAATCGAGTTTTTCCATGCCTTTTCATTTCTTCCATGAAAACGAATGTATGCCTTATCGTTTGTTATGATCGGCTCAAATGAAATTGCCTTTCCAATTTGCGGCTGGTCAATCGTACAAAAAGTAATGTTGGCTGCCTTAAAGAGATCCATTGCCTTCTTATTTTGCCAGGATGAATGTCTTACTTCAACAAAACAGTTATAGTTTGGAAAGGTGTCTCTCAGCTTTTGAATATATTGAACTGCTGAACTATCAAAAGAAAATGAATATGGAAACTGAATAAGTAATCCGCCAAGTCGTTCTGCTTTTGCAAGCAAATCAAGATTGTATCTCACTGCTTTTATGTTTTGCCCATCAAAATTTCTTTTATGTGTAAAATCCTGATGAAGTTTTATATCAAAAATAAAATTATCAGAATCGGATACTTTTCTAATCCATCCTTCTACAACTTTAGGACTAATGTAAGCATAATAAGTTGAGTTAACTTCAACACAGTTGAAGTAATGAGAGTAAAATTGCAGCCAGTCAAATCCTGCTGTTTGATTTTTAGGATAGAATGACGGCACCCAATCTTTATAAGACCATCCGGCTGTACCGATGTAATATTTTGCTTTCATAATCTTACTGACTTAATAGCACTTCTGTGAGGGTTTGATAAATTAAACCCCTACAAATTATTTCTGTTGTTCTTCGCGATCTCTAAATTTAATGGATTATTTTTTATGTACTTTTTAATTATCAGCAAATCCTTTTCATCTCTTACTATATGATCATAGTAATTCCGATGCCACTTAAAATCGATAGCTCCATCTTCACGAATTAATTTTGCTACTTTGGCTTTAAATGCCCTGATTATTTTACCCAACGTGTTTTTCTTATTTTTCATTAGAATCCAATTCTTTTCCATAGTACGGGCTTGATTCATCAAGCCCTCTTTCATATTCTCAAGAATTATAATCCCATGAAAATGATCCGGCATAATTACAAATTCATCTAATTTTATATTTGTAAATTGCTTAGGTAAGTTCATCCATACTTTCTCAATAATTTCACCTGCTTTATTTAATTTAACTTTGCCTTCTATAACTTTTCCAAATATTTCACCCTCTCCATCAACGATTACAGTAACAAAATATGCACCGCCTTTAGAATAATCATAATTCTTTAACCTTGCCGATTGTCTGAAATAATGTTTTGGATCTCGTGACATTATGTTTTAGCATTTATTAATAATATTTAGAGAGGGTTTGATAAATCAAACCCCTACATATAATTATAGATTACACACAAATTCACCCCGCCCTTCTTTTTTCCATACTCCTGTAAACACCAACCACAATTCCTACAATATTAAATGAGGGATATTTTTTATCAATTATTATTGGCTTATATTCAGGATTTTCTGATACAAGTTCTATCTGACTTTTCTTCTTATAAAATCTTTTTACTACCGCTGCATCATCCAAAATTGCAACGACTATCTGCCCGTTGCGTGGTTCCAAATTCGGATTAATAATTACAATATCGCCGCTAAAAATGTATGCATCTTTTAAGCTATCACCTTTTACTCTAAGCAAAAACGAATCCTTTGGCATTCTGGCAATTGTGGGTAAATCTATTGTATCAATCGCATCGGGATAAATTGTAAGCGGACTGCCTGCAGCTACTTCGCCCAAAACCGGACGCGGTACAAAAAACTTATCTTCAAGTGTAAGTTCTATTCCACGTGATAGTTTTGGATTTTTTCTGATGTACCCCTTCTTTTCAATCGCACTGAAATGCTGCTGAACAGTTGCCCTGTTTTTATAACCAAAGTGTCTTGCGACTTCTGCTAAGGTTGGTGGTATCCCCTTCCCTTTTATCTGATCGATAAGATGCTCAAGTATTTTTTTCTGGATTTCAGTTAATTCGCGTGACATAAACACACCTTCGGTTAGTGAGTTACAAAAAAAAGGGAGGCTGGATTTAGAGTTTTGTTCGGTTAATACTAAATACCATACATTTGTATGGTAATAATAATAATGTAGTGGGAATTAATCAAGAGCTAAATTTAAGTGAGGATAAAAAAAATCCTCTCATCAGATCAACTGAGAGAGGATAAAATGAGAACTAGTAATAATTATGCTTTTTGAAGAAATATCTTTTTTAATGATTCAATCATCTTTTCATGGAAAATGGGCTTTGAAATAAAATCATTAAATCCTGTTGCTATAAATTTTTCTTTATCGCCCGGTAGTACATAAGCAGTTACAGCAATTATGGGAATATCTTCGTAGCCTGCCATTTTGTGAATAATTTTTAACGCATCTAAACCATTATACTCACCTTGAAGGTTGATATCCATTACAATAAAATCGAACTGCTCGGTATCAAGCAGAGGAAGAGCTTCCTCAAAACTTGCAGAATATTTAATATCTTTCAGCTCTTTCATCTGAACTTTGAAAAGAATTTGTGAGTCCACCTGGTCTTCGATATATAAACAGGTCATGTTGTTGAGACCCAATTTATCATCCGGCTGTTGATATTCTTGTTTTACAACTTCATTAAAAATTAATTCATCTTTAACTTCAAATTCAGCTTCCTGTTGCGGTTCCTCAGTGGGCGATGAGAAAGATTCAGGGGTTTTTAATTCTTCCTGGATTTGCTCAGATTGTTGCGGTTCTACAACTTTTTCAGGAAATGATTCAGAAACTTCAAACTCTTCCTGAATTTGTTCTGATTTTTCCGGCTCTATTATTTCTTTCTGTTCAGAAAATTCGGTTTCTTCTTCGATTACAATTCCATGGTCTTCGGGTAATGGAATTTCCTGCTGAACAACTTCTTCTTCAGCAACAACGGGCATTTGTTGCTCTTCAGTTTCTTCAACAATTTTTTCTTGTATATCTCCTACAATTCCTTCTTCAATTATATCTTTAGGTTCCTCTAATTGAGGAGTTAACTTTATGGGAAATAAAAATCCGCTTTCATGTTTACCTGTCTCATCAACAGATGAAACAAATTTAACCTGAAGCATATCTAAAAGCGATTGAGTTATTTGCGCATTTAATTTCGAAACACCAAATTCTTTCGGGTCCAATTTATCAATAAATAATTTTCGAAGTGTATTTGCAAGATATTCCGAAGTTGAAGCGTAGTTGTCTGAAATCACTATCTTAAAATTATTGTCATCAACCTGGTAAGCAGAGAAATAAATTTTATTTTCTTTAATCAATCTGTAAACCAATGGTATAAGATTATTCATCAAACAGTCAAACTTTTGTTTATCCGTTTCAAACTGGAGTGAAGATGAAATTTTACCGTAAGCAAAATTGATGTCTCTTGAACCGGTAATTTCATATATGTCTTTATCTATTTCCTCAACAACTTTTATGATGTTAAGAGTGATGATATTCCACTCGTCTTTGTTTCTCTGAATTTCGGAAAACTCAATAATAGCATTCATTGTGCTTAGAAGTTTACCGCGATTCTGGTTTATTATTTCAACTGCTTCTTTCTGATCGGGTGTCAGGTTTTCTATCCCTTCGGTAAGTTCCTGTGCAAAGCCTAATATTACATTCATCGGTGTTAGTATTTCGTGGAAGACACCTGAGAGAAATACTGATTCCAATTGTTTGGTTTCTGCTGCCGAAGACATCACAGGTTTTTCAACAATAACTTCTTTTATTTCCGCCTCTCCGGAAGTATGTTTCTCAACCTTTCCGATAATAACAAAGGATTCTATATTTCCTTCAAAATCAACAACAGGTGTTACTGATAATTCTGTTTCTATAAAATTACCATCACCTGTTTTTAATTCAATGCGTAAAGAGATTGGTTCCTTTAGATGAGATTGAAAAATTGAAGTGTTTATTGTTGCACGGTCTTCATCGTTTGCGAGAGAAGCCATTGAAGTATTTTCTAAATCAGGTTTTGAAGTTCCGAGTATATTAACAACGCTGCTGTTTATATAAGTTATTATTCCATCTGGATCCGTAAGAAAAATCATATCAACTGTATTATCAAAAGCTGCTTTGAAAAGCTGATTTTTCTTTTCGAGTTCTAAATTTTGAGTAACATCTCTAACGATATTGAAATGCGCATCTCTATCATTAAACTTAAAACTCATTTTACTCAGCTCTACAAATACCGATGAACCATCCTTTCTTTTATGCCTGAATGGTTTGCTAAACTTTCCTTCAACTTCCCCTTCGCTTGAAGACCCAAGTAAAGATTGAATATCCTCGGGGTTATACAAATCAGTAAGATCCATTTGTAAAAATTCCTCTCTGGAATATCCGTATAATTCCAGTGCTGCTGTATTTACTTCGAGAAATCTTAAGTTTTCCTTATCGTATATGAAAATTGGTTCGGGGTTATTTTGTATTAAGAATTCAAACATTCTTCCTCTACTCTTTATTAAATGTTGCAGATTTTCTGCATATTCAACTTTTTCAATTAAAATCAAAAATCCTTCCGGCTCATTTTCTCTACCGAAAATCTTAGTTAAGTTAACTGTGTACTCAGGTTCGCCGTCTTTATCAATCTCTAAAAATCTGCTTAATGGTAATATTCTACTTTTATCGGGTGATTTTAAAAACCGAGTCACGCTTTCTAAAAGACCTAAAGGTAGAATATCTGCAAAATTCAAGCCATTCAAATCCTCTGGCTTTCGGTTAAATAATTTACAAAAATCCTCACTCGAATGCTCAATTATATCCTGAGTAGTAATAAATGCAACCGATTTAGGGAAAAAATCAATTATTTTATCAAGAACACCAAACAGATTCTCATCTGTTCTTTGTTCTGTACTACTTTCTGAGTACTGAGAAAATCCGATTACTGCTTGTATATTATTTTCTTCATCAAATAAGGGTAGTTGAACTATTTCTTTATTCCTTAGATTTTCATTTTCTCTGAAATACATCCCTTCCGAAATAACACAATTCATCGTGTTTTTAATAAATTTATCGATAAAAAGGTTTAGATCTTTTAAAAATCCGGGAATAAATTCATCAGCATGTTTACCTTCCATTTGAAATGGTTTTAGCCCATTGCTTTTAGCAAGATATTCATTAACCAAAAGAAAATTTCCTTTGTCATCGGTAATCCAAAAAATATCTTCTAACTCATCTGCAAGTTTGTGTAATATTTCTTTCCCGATAAATGTAATTGGGAAAAGGGCTTTCACTTTGTTAATAATTTCAAGCAGTTTTTCACTTCTAATAATATTTTGCGAGTCCGCATCGCTAATCTTAATTTTGCTTTTACTGGTAAATGAAATATCGTAGCTTTTTGGAATTATGGTGCAAAGTAAATATAGATTACCGCTGCTCTCAAGAGTGTTTAAGATAATTTGAGCATTTACTTTCCTGCCGGAACGAAGGTTGAATTCAAAATGTTCGAGTGTGAGAGTATCGTTTTTTTCAACTGCTTTATCCAATAATTCATTAAATTTTTCTTTAGAATCAGATTCAAAATACTCCATTATAAAACCTTGCGGTTCAGTTACATTTAAAAGATTAAATCCATGTTTATTAGTGAATAATATTTTCCCACTGCTCTCGAGAATGAAGAATGGATCCCTAATAGAATGAGGGATTAAACTTAATATTTTTTGAATAGCTTTGGTCATATAAATAAATTATTTATTACCAGAAACAACATAATAAATAAGAATATTTTCCGATTGTTAAAAATGTTTACAAAAATACGAATAGTTTGTCAGACTATATGTCATTATCAGGGATGATTACTTCCTGTAACAACCGTTACTTTGTTTGAGTAATCAGAATAATAAACGCCATCTCCCGAACGAACCCTATAAACGTAAGATCGCTGAGTTAATAAATTTTCATCAAGATATGTGTTTTGGTCGCCTGGAATAGTCGCAATCATTGTGAATTGTTCTTCCCCATCTATCTTTCTTTCTACTTCAAAAATTGTGTTTGTATTATCATCATCATTCCAGGTAAGCACAATCTTACCGTCTCCCAAATAAATTCCTCTCAAATTTGTTGGTCTGATTATATCGTACCAGTAAGTTTGCGTAAAATTTTCATTCGACCAGGCGGAATCACTGTTTGAATATGCTTTGATTCGGTAATAGTATTTTCCGCCTGCCACTAAACCATTTGCACTATCGGCAAAGTTGGTAACATTCCTATCTACAACACCAATTTTTAAAAACTCTTCGTTTTCTTGTCTTCGTTCAATTACAAAAAGATTTTCATTTTCGCTGTTATCCGTCCATGCTAATCTAACCAGTACTGTGCCACGGGCAGTTGCAATTAAATCTGTTGGCGGATATAAGTCACCGGAACTACCAACTCCAAAAGTATTAACTTCATCACTGAATTTTGATCCACCAAATTTATTAAATCCCTTCACTTTGTAAGAATACATTATTGCAGGATCTAAGTTTTCATCATTTATGTTAAATACATTTCCCTCAACATCAAGATATTTTTGATACGTACCATCAAAGTTTATTTTCCTCCATATTTCATAATTGCTTACAAGAAGAGATGAATCTTCCCACGAAAGATTAATACTAGCTGCAGTTAAATTTATCAGCTTAAGATTGAACGGTGCGTATGGTGGATTAACAGTTGCAACCACATGAACATCTAAAACATTATTACTTTTAAGCGATGTTTCATTAAAATCATAATATATTAAATAATAATCAATTGAGGATCCGATGAACGATTCATTTAACTGCAAATATATTCTCGGCTGTGAACCATCGGAGTTAGGTGGATAGTTTCTAGCAAAGTTTCCATTTACATAGAGCTCAATAAATTTTAAGGAAACGGGTGTTGATATTAAATACGCAATTTCTGTATCACCGGCACCAACTGAATCACCACTAACGGGTGAAAATATTTCCAAAGTTGTGTTGCTGTTTCCGTCGGATGGAGGATCGGTTGCTAGATTTGTACATCCAATAAAGAGTAAAATAATTCCTGTTAAAATGAACAATATTCTTTTTCTAATTTTCATCGTTCTCCGCCAAATTCTAAATCAAAGCTCTCCTTTGTTCCTGCTTGAAGATATGGAATTATTATCAAGTAAGATTTTAGATGCGGATCGTATTCCAAATGTAGATTTGTTTCAGATAACCTTGGATTGAATTTACCCGCCGGTAATATTAATTGTATGGCTGCATTTTTAATTTCATTCTGACTATGATTTTCTACATGGATTTCAAATTTATTTTCATCGTATGTTTTTTTTGTTTTTATGATCACCCCCGTGCGAGATAACTCCCAATCAATTAAATCGGAATAAGTCGTTATCCAGGCATTTTGGGTTTTTAGATATTCGGTAATTGATAAAAAAAGATCATCATCAATTGATTTACTGCCCCATTTTGTTTGGTCGATAAAATTTATAAAAACTATTTCGCCATTTTTCTCTGCATTTTTATAAAACGAGAAGAAACTTTGTAGTGTTTCTTCGTAATTATTTTCATTCACTGAAAAAGAATTAGCAGAACCGGTTATTTTTTTCTTATCTGAAATATAAAGTGAATTATCAGGTAACAAGTAAAAATTAAAGGGGGAAATGATAGATTCATTGGATGATTGAATAAGCTGAGTGCTATTTAGTTTAACACCAAAATATTTCTGCCAGCTGTTAAGTTTTAATTTATCATACAGTGATTCTAATAAAGCAGATATCATTTTCTCTTCAGAAAAATTTTTGTTAAGATAAAGATTTATATCTCCTGCTGCTGCAAATTTACTTAATTCATTTCCTGGTTTATCAAATTCATTTGCATCAATAAAGAAATTTGCATTAACATTATTTGAATAATACTGTTCGAGTGAAGTGATGGATATTGATTTAGTATCAGTGATAATATTAGAGATAATAACTGGAACATTATATTTCCCAGGTAATGGTTTAAGCATTAAAAATGGATTTGGTGAGATCCATTCGATTGAGTTGAAAATCAGTTTTTCAACAGTATTTTCCTGCGATTTATCTCCAATAAATTGAGATAACTGAAAACCAAACCAAACTATTCTACCCCTATTTCGTTCGGATAAAACTATGCCGGAATTTGCAATTTGTTTTTCGTTATCACTATCTAAAACATATTTTCCCAACTGAATAATATCTTTTTCAGTAACATCAGCAGCTAACGGCTTAAACTGATTTAAAATAAGCAAGTCATTATTTGCAGCAATATTCCTTCCCAACACCGATGAATATTGTATGCTATGTCTTTCTGCTATTTTACCTTTGGTGTTTAATTCATTTACACTAAAACCAGCTAACTCCCTTAGATAGTTAGAATAAGTTTTTTTTCCATTTTTATCATAAAGACCAATTTCCCCGAATATTAGTAATCCTTTACCTTTGTTCAAAAAATTTTGTAGATTCTTTCTTGCGTTTTTAGAAAGGACCTCAACAGAAGGAAGGATTAATAAGTCTAAAAAATCGAATTCATTATCATCAAGCTGTTCATCATTAATTACGGTATATGAAATTTTTCTGTTCAGAAAAAATAATTCCCAATCCTGAATTGGATAAAAATCTTTGTTCTGCAGATAGATTAACTGTTTTGTTTTTTCGGAATAGACGATACCTATTTTTACATTCCATAAATCCTGTGCACAGATTGCAGGAACAAGAATTAAGAATATTATGGGAAAAGTATGTAAAAATATTTTATTCATATTTATTAGAATACACAACTTTCAATAATCACTAGAACTGATTCACTTACACCTTTGTATAAAAATTTTTGAAAGATTCCTTATCAAGAATTAATAATATCAAAATCGATAAAAAATGTTCTTGATTCACCTGCTTCAAGATCATC
>SMUX01039476.1_pt1 | contig 9996 bp, 6 predicted proteins | sample 2456431 | NCBI WGS metagenome assembly SMUX01 (sample SAMN11095930, study PRJNA526329) | marine sediment metagenome | biome: Marine sediment; feature: Surficial sediment; material: Deep marine sediment; isolation source: Hadal surficial sediment | place: Pacific Ocean | collected 2014-11 | depth 0-1... | reverse complement strand
TTGCGCCGTTATTGGCGAGGGCGGAAATCTGGGTCTGACCCAGCTTGGCCGGATCGAGTTCGCACTGGCCAACGGCCGAATCAATACCGACTTCATTGATAACTCAGGAGGCGTCGACACTTCCGACAGAGAGGTAAACATTAAAATCCTGCTCAACCTGGTGAAACAAAGCAGGCCGCTGACAACCAGTCGCAGGGACAGGCTGCTGGCAGCGATGACCGATGAAGTGGAGCGGCTGGTACTGCGCAACAATTATTTGCAAACCCAGGCCATCAGCATGATGGAAGCACACGCCGCCGAACGGCTCAACGAGCATGCTCACTTGCTGGTCGCGATGGAACGCAGCGGCGAACTGGACAGAGAACTCGAGTTCCTGCCCTCCGATGAAGAAATCAACGAACGGCGCAAGGCCAACAAGGGATTTACCCGACCTGAATTATCGGTGCTCCTCAGTTATAGCAAGATTTCGCTTTACCAGCAGCTCCTCGATTCGGACGTGCCGGAGGATTCGTTCCTGGCCCGGGAGTTGCATCGCTATTTTCCGAAGCCCCTGCAAAAACATTACACAGAAATTATGGCCGATCACCGCCTGGAACGGGAGATCATTGCCACGGTAGTGACCAACAGCGTGATCAACCGTATGGGCCCGGTATTTTTCCAGCGCGCCCAGGAAGATACCGGCGCGGATGCAGCAGCGGTGGCCCGTTCCTACACGATTGCCCGCGAGATATTCGACGCCCGGAAGATCTGGGAAAAGATCGAATCGCTGGACAACGCGGTTCATGCCAATGTCCAGTACTCGATGATGTTCCAGATTTCCAGATTGTTGCGGCATGCGACGCACTGGCTGCTGGCTCATCATCGGGATGAGCTCGATATCGAGGCATTGGTTTCCCGTTGCCAGCCCGGCGCGCGCATCCTGGCCCGCAAGCTGAACAAACTGTTGAGCGGCAATGAATTGAAGCGATTCCGGGAATCTACGCGGCTCTATGAAAATATCGGCGTGCCCGAGTCCATCGCAAGATACATGGCAGGAATCAATGCGCTGTATTCTGCACTGGATATTACCGAAGTCGCCAACCGGCGGAACGTGGACGTCGAATTCGCAGCGCGCGTTTATTTTGAAATCGGCCGAGGGCTGGCGCTGGACTGGATCCGGGATCAGATCGAAATTCTTCATGTCGAGGGCCGCTGGCAGGCGGTCGCGCGCGGAACCTTGAGAGACAACCTTTATGAATTGCAGGCAACGCTGACCGAACAGGTGATACGCAACCATCGCGGAAACAACCCGGTCGACAGGGTCAGTACCTGGCTGACCCGTCATCAGGCGCAGATCAGCCATGCCAATCAGACTTTGGATGACATGCGCATGGGTGGCAACCTGGACTTTGCAACCTTGTCGGTTGCCCTCCAGGAGATCCGCAAGCTGAGAATCCAGTCCTGAAGTCGCGCCGGAGCCTCGCCAACAAACGCCAAGCCCGGACAAGTATTGACGGCCTCAGCGGAGACCTGGTCAGCAAAGCCGTATTACGCGGCGACCTGGAAATCCGCAAGCATGATGGGACAATCATCCTGCCCGACTGACATGCATCAATGGTTTCTTCATCGCCGGCAAAACGGTAGGCTTTGCCTACTCTCCCGGAAATTGGTGATCTGATGGATGGTCAGCTCGTGCTTTTACGTCACGGTCAAAGTGAATGGAATCTGCAAAACCGGTTTACCGGCTGGACCGATGTCGATCTGACCGACCGGGGTTCGTCCGAGGCCGCCGAGGCTGCAGATTTATTGCAGGCGGAGGAGCTGCAGTTTGATGTGGCATTCACATCGGTGCTCAAAAGGGCAATCCGAACGCTGTGGGTCGTGCTGGATATCCAGGACCGGATGTGGATACCGGTCATCAGGAGCTGGCGTCTTAACGAACGCCATTATGGCGGCCTGCAAGGACTGAACAAGTCGGAAACGGCCGCCGAATATGGCGATGAGCAGGTGCTGATCTGGCGGCGGAGTTATGACACGCCGCCTCCGAAGCTGGCTCTCGATGATCCGCGGCATCCGCGGTTCGACCCGTGTTATCGGGATCTCGATGAAAACCAGTTGCCGGCCAGCGAAGCATTGAAGGACACGCTGGATCGGGTCCGGCCGTTTTGGGATGGCAGCATATTGCCGCAATTGCAAAAAGGCGCCAGGGTCATGATCGTCGCGCATGGCAACAGCCTGCGCGCGCTGGTAAAAATGCTCGATGACATCTCGGACGAAGAAATCGTCGGGTTTAATATCCCGACCGGTATTCCGTTGTTATACGACCTGGATGACCAGCAACGAACGGTCGCCCGGCGTTTTCTCGGTGATCCGGAAGCCGTAAAAGCGGCGGCTGAGGCAGTCGCCAATCAAGGCCGATCACAGCAACCGGAAAATTGAACGGACCAGGCCGATAAACCAGGGAATCAGTCGGTCACGATCGTATAACACGGATGGTAGACCTTGCCCGGCAACTTCATCCGCTGGTCATCGATAAACCCTGATAGCAGCTTGTCGATCGCCTGCATGATTCGCCGGTCGCCACGAATTTTGAACGGCCCGTGCTCGCGAACCATGCGAATTCCCTCATCCTTGACATTGCCGGCAACGATGCCTGAAAAAACACGCCGCAGGTTTATCGCCAATTGTGCCGCCGGCAGATCGCTGCGCAGTTCGACCGCCGCCATGCTCCGATGATTGACGGCGAAGGGTTTTTTCATTTCCAAGGGTATCCGCAGCAACCAGTTATAGTAATAAGCATCGCCCGTTTTTCGCCGGTTCCTGGCGACATCGGCAATCGATTCTGTCATCTGCCTGGCAACACCGATCGGATCATTTTCGATAATCCGGTAATGCTTCCTGATATCTTCACCCAGCGTCTTCACGAGGAATTCGTCGATACGCCTGAAATAGGCTCCGGTCCCCTCCGGGCCGGTGAAAATCAGCGGCATCTCGATGGCGTCGTTTCTTTCATCGCTGAGTACGCCAAGGAGGAACAGTATTTCTTCCAGGGTTCCGGCGCCGCCGGGGAAAACCACGATTCCGTGGCCCATGCGCAAAAATGCCTCCAGGCGCTTTTCGATATCCGGCAAAACCACCAGGTGATTGACAATGGGGTTTGGCGATTCCGCAGCGATAATGCCTGGTTCGGTAACGCCGACATAGCGGCCGTTACGCATACGTTGCTTGGCATGGCCGACCGCGGCGCCTTTCATGGGGCCTTTCATCGCGCCCGGTCCGCAGCCGGTACAAATGTCCATGCCGCGTAGCCCAAGCTGGTAGCCCACCTCTTTGGAATAGTCGTATTCCCGGGCGCCGATCGAGTGCCCTCCCCAGCAGACCACCAATCGCGGCGTCATCCGCAAATGCAACAAGCCGGCGTTTCGCAAAATATGAAAAACCAGGTTTCTTATTCCGCTGGCGGACTGCGTGTCGGGCTGATCGCTGCCATATAGCTTGCTGGATATGAAAACGATATCCCGCAGTACGGCAAACAAGTGATCCTTGACGCCATTGATCATTTGGCCGTCGACAAATGCGCAAACCGGCGCATTTCGTACCTCCAGTCTGATCCCGCGCGTACGCTGGACAATATCGATCCTGAAGTCAGGGTATCGCTCGAAGAGCTCGGCCGCGTCATCCGTTTCCTCGCCGCAATTGAGTACCGCCAGTGCGCAGCGCCGAAACAGGTCATCGAGTTCGCCACGACCCGCGTCGCGCAGACGGCTCACCTCGTCCTGAGACAATAACTCCAGCATGCCTCTCGGCGTTACCGAGGCATCCAGAGTCTCCACGCGATAACCCAGATCTTGTGGGTCACTTTCCTGCGTAGCCTGGTCCGGCTTCTTGTCGCTCATTTGCTTATTCACTTATCGGGTCCGCAACCCAATAATAATACTCCGTCAACGCGATCCAGAACCATTTTTGCAACCAATTGTGCGCACCGTGCATCACCTTTTGAAACACACGCCTGTAGGGGAACTCCATGAAGCGCATCCTTGCTGTAAGCCTCACCGTCTGTCTGTTGGTCGGGCCGAGCCTGGCAAACGCTGCCCAGGATTCATCGGCGACGCCGGAAGAAAGAGGCGCGGCATTCATCGCCGCACTGGATCCCGGCTCAGCGACGGACTGGGAAACCTACATAAGGAAAAATTTTTCGGCTGACCTGATCAAACGTCGTGGTACCGAAGATCTGATTCGCATGCTGACCATGATCTCGGATGACGTGGGCAAGGCAACCATCGACTCTGTTGAAATCCGGGAAGGAAATACATTGCATCTGATCGTTTATTCGGAAACAGCCGACCATTGGCTACAGTTTGAGCTGGGTTTAGCTTCCTCTCCGGAAAAGCTTTTTAATTCCTTTTCAGCGCAATTCATCCCTGCCCCGCTGGCCCCGGAAAAGAGCGGCTTGTCAGCGGCCGATCTGGCCGAGGAGATTGCCGCTTACGTAAACGAAAAGGCAAGGACCGATCAGTTTTCCGGCTCCGTCATCGTTGCCCGCCATGGCAAGCCGCTTTTCGCCGCGGCGTTTGGCGACGCTGACAAGAACACACGGCGAAAAAACACCCTGGATACGCCGATAAATCTTGGGTCGATGAACAAGATGTTTACGGCGCTGGCAATTGCCCAGTTGGTGGACGACGGGCAAATGGACTATGCAGACACGGTTGGCCAGCACCTGCCCGGTTATCCGAATCCTGTAGTCCGAGACAAAGTAACGATTCACCAATTGCTCAGCCATACATCCGGACTGGGATCTTATTGGGGTGAAAAATACGATGGCAAGAAAAACAGCCTGGCTACGGTGGCCGATTTTGTCGACTTGTTCGCCGATGACCCGCTCGAACAACCACCGGGGCAAGGCTTTCTTTACAGTAACAACGGCCCCACCCTTGCCGGGCTGATCATAGAAAAGGCCTCCGGCATCAGTTACTACGACTATATCAGGCAAAATATTTATCGGCGGGCGCAGATGACAAATAGCGATCATTACCGCAAGGACGACAACGATTCAGGTTTCGCTATCGGCTACGAAAAGTCCGCAACCGGCGAATGGAAAGACAACAGGGACTGGCTGGGTATGATCGGCGGACCAGCTGGCGGGGGCTACGCCTCAGCCAACGATCTATTACGTTATTCAAATGCGCTTTCCGGGGGGAGCATCGTCAGCCCCGACCAGGTGGCAACGGTTACCACCGGAAAGATCCGGCTGGCGAAGGATTTCGCTTATGGCTACGGATTCGGCGACCACCTGCTGGCCGGCCAGCGTTTTGTCGGACACAACGGCGGAGCACCCGGCACCAACGCTGAATTCAGCCTGTTCCCGGATCTCGGATACACGGTTATCGTTCTTGCCAATTATGGCCATGCTGCTACCCCGGTGGCCGAGTACCTGCGCCAGCTAATCGCCCACAGCCAATAGCCACTGCCAAGACCGGCACATCCCGCGGCCGTCTGCATGGCCGGCTCCGGAAACCAGGCACGGCGGCATTGTCAGCCAAAATCACGCTATCCTGCGATTCGCTCGCAACATCCCGCCCGGCGGACCAACCGGCTTCGAAAACTGATATGCTCGCCGATTCTCCAACAGCAAGGGCCAAATCAATGAAACATTTTTTGGGACTTATCATGGCCTCCGGCCTGGTACTCGCAGGCTGTGAGCAGGCCACCCAGGAATCTGGCTCCGAAGCGACCGAAGCAGACAGTGAAATAGCTGCCGATGATGTTGCCATCGCCGGCAACCCGTTGCTTGCGGAATGGGATACACCGTTTGGCGTACCGCCGTTCGATCTGATCGAGGACGAACATTATCTGCCGGCGCTGCGTGAGGGGATCAGGCGGACTCTAGCCGAAATAGACCAAATCACCGCCAACCCCGATGCGGCAACTTTCGCCAATACTTTGGAGGCACTCGAAACGGCCGGTGGCGATCTATCCCGGGTGTCCAGAGTCTTTTTTGCGGTGAACTCCGCGCACTCCAATGACTCGACTCGAGAAACAGCCAAGGTAATCGCACCAGAGCTGTCTGCCATGCGCGACGCGATCTTCCTGAACGAAGACCTGTTTGCGAGGGTCAACGCCATTTATGAGCAGCGCGAGTCACTGGATCTGAGTGCGGAGCAAATGCGATTGCTATCCGAATCGCACAAAGGGTTTATTCGCTCGGGCGCGAACCTGGATGAAAAATCGAAAGAGCGCCTCAAGGAAATAAATTCCGAACTCGCCAGCTCGTCGCAGCAATTCGGTGAAAACCTGCTTGACGAGACCAACGAATTTGAACTGCTGGTGAGCGATCGCGCCGATCTCGGCAAATTGCCGAGCAACCTGGTCGCCCTGGCCGCGGAGGAAGCAAAGCGCCGCGGTCACGATTGCGAGTGCTGGACGTTTACTTTGCAAAGACCCAGCATCAACCCGTTTCTCGAATATTCGCCAAACCGTGAACTGCGCAAACAAATCTACATGGGGTATGCGATGCGCGGCGACAACGACAACGCTGCCGACAACAAGGAAATCCTTGCCCGCATGGTCGCGCTGCGTGCCGAGCGTGCACAGCTGATGGGTTATGCAAGCCACGCCCACTTCGTTCTCAGCGACAACATGGCGGAAACGCCGGAGCGCGTTTACGCGCTCCTGGACCAGGTATGGAAACCGGCGATTGCGCTGGCCGGGAAGGAGCGTGCGGCCCTGCAGGAGATGATGGATGCCGATGGTATCGACGACCGGGTTCGCGGCTGGGATTGGCGGCATTACACGGAAAAGGTCCGCAAAGCGCGTTATGAGCTGGACCAGCAGGCGTTGCGTCCTTATTTCGAAGTCACCGCCGTTCGTGACGGCGCGTTTGCCGTGGCCACCAGATTGTTCGGCCTGACCTTCGAAGCGCGCGACGATCTTCCGACCTGGCATCCGGACCAGGAAGCGTTCGAAGTATTCGACGCCGATGGCAGCCACCTGGCCATTCTTTACATGGACTGGTTTGCCCGCGAGAGCAAACGCGGTGGCGCCTGGATGAACGCATTGCGCTCGCAGCAGAAATTTGGCGGCGATGTCAGCCCGATCATTACCAACAATTTCAATTTCCCGGCGCCGATTGGCGATACACCGTCGCTGATAAGTTATGGAGACGCCAGCACGACTTTCCATGAATTCGGCCATGCACTCAACGGCATGCTTTCCGATGTTACCTACGAGTCCCTCTCCGGCACCAGCACACCACGGGATTTCGTGGAGTTTCCGTCGCAAGTCATGGAAAACTGGATGGGGGAGCCCGAGGTTTTACGCATGTTCGCCAGGCACTATGAAACCGGCGAGCCCATACCGCAGGAATTCATCGACAAGATCGTCGCCTCGGCAAAATTCAACCAGGGATTTGCCACGGTCGAGTACATGGCGGCTTCCTACCTCGATCTGACCTACCACACGCTGAGCCACCCGGTTGAGATCGGTGACCCGAGGGAATTTGAAATCGCAGCCATGGAAGCGATCGGGCTGATCGAGGAGATCATCCCGCGTTACCGCAGCGGTTATTTTGCCCATATCTTTTCGGGGGGTTATTCCTCCGGTTACTACGGCTACATGTGGTCCGAGGTTCTGGATGCCGATGCATTCCAGGCCTTCAAGGAGACCAGCCTCTTTGACCCGGAAACGGCGGCGAAATTTCGCGAACACATACTCGCCAAAGGCGGTTCCGAACCGGGCATGGATCTGTATGTCGCGTTCCGCGGGCGCGAACCATCTATCGAGCCTCTGCTCGAAAGGCGAGGAATGACCGACAGCGAATAAGCTGTGCCGTTACACTCCGGAAAAAAGAAAGGCGCTGTCTGTTGACGGCGCCTTTTTTCCAACCAGTGAACTGATCAATAATCGTACATCAGTGCATGCTCATAGTTTGCGAGCCGATCCTGGAAAACCGCTTGATCCCTTTCCAAGTGCAGGATTTCATGCTCGAGTTCGCCCCGACGATGCGCCATATCCTTGGCGTCTATCAGCAGTATCGCCCGTTCCTCGCCGGTGGTCTCGCTGTCGATCACCGCCGCTGCGACATGTACCAGGTCCTTTTCCAGATCGTGCAATTCCTCCTTTCGGAGGGCGAGGATGCGGGTGGTATTATTTACCTGTGTGCGCAACGAGTACAAATGCTTGCCTTCCTGGTATGCGGCAACAAATGCCGGTTCGAGATCGGCGGGGCAAATTCCCGAGTAGCTATGACCACGCTGACCGACGGCAAAACCGGTTTGCGGCCGGCAGAATTCTCTCAACCCTTTTTCCCTGCCTTCCTGGTAGGCACGCAGGTCAGGTGTAACATCGTAATCGGCACAGGCTTTTCTGTGTTTTCCGATGCGGTCAGCGTTCCGGCCCTGGGCTCCGTCTTCGAAACCAATGGCATACCAGTCGCCGGCCAAGCATTCCTCCTGGCTCATGGTCGCGCATCCTTGCATGGCAAACAGGGCCATCAGCGCCAAAGCGATCCGAATTTTCATGCCATTCTCCCAGCCGGCCTCGAACAAGAACCGGTGAATATCTCATTTGGGCAGCAGTTTAATGGTCTTTTGACATAATATCCGTGACCAGGATCACGTTACGGAATGGTTCCGCCGCCGCTATCAGCGCCCCAGCAATTTCTCCAGCCGATCGAGATCGTTGATCACCCGCCAGTTGCCTCCGCTCGCTTCCACCACTGTTTTCCACCCTTCGAGGCGGTCGAGATACTGCCTGGGATCCACATTATCGGATCGCAACTTCGTTACATTCAGCGCGACCACCTCGAATCCGTCCAGCTCCAGCGGGATATCCCGGATATATCCTTCCATCAGGTCTTCTTTCATGTCCGAGAATATAAATATCACTTTCCGGCCGGTTTCTTTTTCGTTGAGGTACTCGATCGCCTGCAGTATACCGCCGGTGATATCCGTATACGGCGATGACTTGACGCTGCGCGTAAACGCCGCGATCTGCTCCGAGAACCGGCGCTTCTGCCGGTTCGCGGTACTCGGGCGATCGTCGAAAGTCACTTTCGCGACGATGTCCTTCTCACTAAAACTGCCCGTATCGATCCGCGCCACGGCGAAACTGTCGGACGGCCCCAGCCTGGTCAAGGTGTAGTTGATAATGTGTTCCGCCTTGCCCAGTTCCTGGCTATAGGTGCCGGAGGTGTCGAGCAGCAGATACGCGCCCGTGTTCCTGGCAACCGGTTCCCCGCATGCCGTGAGCAGGAAAATGAGGATAATCGGCAGAGTCCGGATTTTCATGGTGACACCTCTTTAAACTGACCGGCCGAACCTTGCCGTTTCCTGAGCACCATGTGCTCGATCCACAACGGCACGATGATCAACAGGTCGTAGAGTTTCTGCAGGAGATTCGCGCCATACCGGAAGGCATTACCCAGGACCCGCATCAACAATGCAATGATGCCCAGCAAGCCTATCCCGACCACGCCAATGACCGTACGCATCGAATGCACAAAGGTTTCCAGCGGGATGGCAACGAATACCAGGGCAAACGGCAACACGAAGCCCATACCCATCTGCGCTGCCGTGGTTATCCATTGAAAATCGCCAGCCACCATCAGCGTAGTATCTCCGCGCAGTATCGCGCTGGTTGCCAGTTCGTCCTGCAGCAGTATCTCACGCATGTAGGCGAGACCCGCTTCCACGCAGGCCAATAAAAACAGTATCGTAAAAGTTACCCATATCATCCTGACTCTCATCTTGTCCGGTAATGCGCCGATCACCGGGAACAAGCGCGTTATGCGCATGGACTCCATCAGAAACAGGCCCATCGTGATTTCGACCAGGATGATTACCAAGGCCGCAATATCGGCAGTCCGAAAACCACCGATAAAATTCGTACCACCGACCATTTCGGCCATCGGTCGGGCGATCAGCGAGAAATTTACGGTCGCGCCGCCAAGGGCGACTACCAGAACCAGCGCGGAAACGAAAAACTGAACCAGCGACGAGGACGAAAGCGTTTGCACGG
>SMUX01073012.1_pt1 | contig 9999 bp, 8 predicted proteins | sample 2456431 | NCBI WGS metagenome assembly SMUX01 (sample SAMN11095930, study PRJNA526329) | marine sediment metagenome | biome: Marine sediment; feature: Surficial sediment; material: Deep marine sediment; isolation source: Hadal surficial sediment | place: Pacific Ocean | collected 2014-11 | depth 0-1... | reverse complement strand
GCCGCTGAACGTCTGGCTCGATGAATTCGTCTGTTTCCAAGCTCGAAGTCTGGTCAATGTCTACTCTTGTCGCCACTTGTTGGGGGGCCTGTTCAACCGCCTGAGGATCGGCGTTTGAGGCATCGGAGCCCTGATTAATTCTGAGGGTATGCAGCCGTGATTCAGCATCGGCCAGTTGTTGATCCAAACGTGTGGTCTGTTCGGCCAAGATCTTATTATTGAAGGGAATGTCGGCGGAGACTTCGCGTGTCGCCCCGGCCTCGACCTGAAAAGGCAGAGCTACGATAAAACCGGTAGCGATGACACTTACAAGAAGCCCTGTGGTTTGTGCAAAATTTCTTCCTCCAAAACACCTAATCAATTGAGCTGCGGCCATGAATGTGACTCCTTAAGAATATAGCAAGCTTCTGTCTACCAATGCCGAAAAGTGGTTTCGTGTTCTCTTAGGAATGTTTTGCCAAATCCCCCCACTCCTCTTTCGGTTTATGCCGAAAGACCTTTATGAAGAATTTCTTTCACCTCCGAACATCATTTTTTTGTTTTGGGGATGTGTAGTGAAATTCTGATGAATACCGAGTCATGTATTCCTATGCCTGTTCATATTTGGAGAATGTTGAAAATGGGCGTCATTGTGGACGTGAAGCGGAAGGGTGGTCTTGATTTTTCATCTTGCCTCTTTTCGCATCACGCATTACCCTCCACTCATTACGTCCCCCAAAAAGCACGGTAGCGGACTTTTTCAACAGCCCCTGCTAGAATCCGATTGAATGTCTGATTCACCCCAACCACCCTCATCCGTAAATCAGCCATCCGAGGACCATCGCTCCATTGCCGGAGCAGCGGGTCTCATCGGTGCGGCAACTTTTAGCAGCCGCATCCTCGGCCTTATCCGTGACATCATTCTGGCTCGTCTGTTAGGGGCCTCAGCTTCGGCGGACGCTTTTTTTGTGGCCTATCGCGTTCCCAATTTGCTGCGAGAATTACTTGCGGAAGGCTCGATGTCCTCGGCCTTCATTCCGGTGTTTACCGAATACCACACCCTACGCACCAAACGAGAGACGTGGGAATTAGCCAGTGCCGCATTTACCACACTGCTCTCCATCGTCACACTGATTACGCTAATCGGGGTTGTCGTGGCGCCCACGATTGTCTGGCTCCTGGCGCCGGGTTTCCACGATGAGCCAACGCAATTGGAGATGACGACCATCCTCACGCAAGTCATGTTCCCGTATCTCATTTTTATCAGCTTGGCGGCGTTGACCATGGGGATGCTGAATTCGCTTCGAGCCTTTGCAGCTCCCGCGCTCGCTCCGGTGTTTTTTAATATCTGTGTGATCGCGGCGGCATTGTTCCTTGCTCCGTTGCTGGATGAGCCGGTGATTGGCGTGGCTATTGGGGTTGTGGTCGGTGGGCTCGCGCAGTTTGTGATGCAACTACCTAGTGTGCACAAACGTGGTTTTCTATTTCAATGGCGCTTTGATCCGGGCCATCCCGGAGTTCGGCGGATTGGGTGGCTCATCGTACCTTCGTTGTTGGGCACGTCCGTCACCCAGATCAACATTACAGTGAATACGATTCTGGCATCGTATTTTGATGGAGGGCCAACGTACTTATTTTACGGCATGCGGCTCATCCAATTTCCTCTGGGAATTTTTGGGGTCGCTCTGGCCACGGCAATTCTCCCCACGCTTTCCGCCCAAGCGGCCAAAGGATCGATGGATGAACTTCGGCAAACCGTAGGGTTTGGGTTGCGGATGATTTCGTTTATTATCCTTCCCGCCATGGCGGGGCTTATGTTGCTGCGGGTTCCCATCGTCCATCTCTTCTTTGAACATGGGGCGTTTACGGCGGTGGATACGGCAGGGACTGCGGTCGTGCTTCTTGGGTATGCGGTAGGGTTGTGGGCGTTTGCCGGTATGCGGATTATCGTCGCGGCTTTCTACTCGATGCAGGATACCAAGACCCCGGCCATTGCGGCAGTTACGGCGATGTTCATCAATATTTTATTGGCACTGTGGCTCATGGGTCCGCTCGAATATGCGGGATTAGCCTTAGCCACGGCACTCTCGGCCATGGTGAACATCACGATCCTCGTCTTCGTGCTTACCTCCCGCTTGGGAGGCATTGATTGGTGGCACTTTGGGCAATCATTCGGACGTGCCTTAATTGCGACCATTCCCGTGGTGTTGGCCTGTCTGTGGATTGCCAATTTGGCGGTGTGGCAGCGGGAAGACGAGTGGATCGCGAAAAGTATCATGCTCGTGGTAGGGATTGGGTTAAGTGTGACCGGATACGTGGGAACGCATGCCCTGTATCAATCTCAAGAACTCGATGTATTGTGGCAACTGGTTCAAACGAAAGTGCTACGCAGGAAATCCTCGGCAACATAATTTTTGCACGTGGCGGGACGAGGTAACACTTCATGAAGGCTGTGATCCAACGAGTCACTTCAGCTTCAGTGGAAGTTGACCACCAAATGATTGGACAAATCGATGAGGGTTTGCTAGTCCTTATCGGGGCCGCAAAGGGCGATACCCCTGTGGATGTCGACTACCTGGTTGAGAAAATTCCGAACCTTCGAATTTTTCCCGATGACGAAGGGAAAATGAATCGATCCTTGATGGATATGGGCGGGCAGGTTCTCCTTGTCTCGCAGTTTACCTTGTTGGGGGACATGCATCGTGGCAGGCGTCCGGGTTTTGATCAGGCGGCTCATCCAGACCAGGCCAGGCAATTGTATGACTCTGCCATTGCCAAATTTCGAGAAAAAGGGGTGCCGATTCAAACAGGCCAGTTTGGCGCAAACATGTTGGTTTCATTGAAGAATAATGGGCCAGTGACCTTTATTCTCGATAGTCGCAAGGAGGCTCTGGTAAAATAGATTAAGGAACGTTTTACCCACTTCCGATAAGGGGGCTTAGAAACAGCTCGAGACTCTTTTTGGGCTACCTGGTGAATGGTTAAGTTGGAGGGAAGATTATGGAAGCGACGGTTCCTCAACATCATCCACTCAGACAATTGTTCGGCGCCCTTACCGAGCGCAATTTTACGGAAACTTTAGGGTGGCCTGATTTCAATGTCACCGACTACATCTCAAATCTTCTCGTTGAATTCGTCCACATTGACCGGTTACACAGTATTCAAAACCAGAAGGGGCAAACCGTCGAAACCGTCGTCGAACTCCTCTATGAATCTGAAGTTGGTCATGACACCGATTCTGCTGAACGGGAATGCGAAATCCACCGACATATTGGCGACTTCACGCTCTTTATTGCCGGGTTATTTCCGGAATACCTCCGTTACTTGAAATCCGGCGGGATGATTTACCACAACGATCATCTGGTGGACTATATGAAAGCCGGGAAACGCTCGTATAGCATCGTGGCTGCCTTTCAGCAGGGTGAGTTCAAAGAACAGCCAGCCTTATTTCAAAAACTTTCTTCCAATTTTGAGCTGTGCGTCACGGGCCTGGGGTTTGTTCGCGAAGATCTGAACCGCATGGGCCATCCACCGTACCAACAAGCCAAAGACATTTTGCTGCATTAAAGCCGTGCCTCGCGCTCGCCCTCTCACAGTGCTCGTTCATGGTGGAGCCGGCGGCAAAAAACCCACTGCCGCCCAACGGTCTTGTCTCACTGAATCCCTCATCTCCGGCATGCACATTCTGAAAACCGGAGGCCTTTCTATCGATGCCATTGAGGTGATGATCCGTCTGATGGAAGGTTCTGGCTTGTTCAATGCTGGGATCGGTTCGCGTCTGCAGCTCGATGGCAGAAAACGTATGGATGCAGCCCTCATGGAAGGTGCACACCTCAAGGCTGGCGCGATAGCCAGTATCGAAGGAATCCGACACCCCATCTCAGCGGCCCGCCTTGTCATGGAACACACCGAGCATGTTCTGTTGGTTGGTCATCACGCCACTCGCTTTGCTCGCCACTTTAAAGTTGAAAAAGACCGTTTGGGTTCTTCATCCCATCGTCAAAGAATAGCTCCATTAAGCCGAGGAAAAGAACGTTCGAAGACGCTCAAACTTTTTCGAGCGTTGACTCAATACGAAACCGTTGGAGCGGTGGCATTGGATAGCAAAGGAACAGTCGCTGCAGGAACATCAACAGGAGGCTATGCCATGATGCTTCCAGGCCGCGTCGGAGACTCCCCTTTGATTGGGTGTGGGGTCTATGCTGACAACACTTGCGGAGGAGTCTCAATGACGGGCAAAGGTGAATCCATCATAAAATTGGCTTTAGCGAAACATATTTTGATGGATATGAAGCAGGGAAACAGTCCACATGTGGCAACACGAAAAGCCTTCCGCGAACTCGTTCAACGGATCCAGGGCGAAGCGGGTGCCTTAGTCCTTGCCCCGGATGGACGATTCTCAATTCAGCACACCACTCGGTGGATGAGCGCCGGATTTTGGAATGGCCGAGGAACACCTTCGGTTGCCGATCAGTTTCACTAGCAGAATGTTCAAAAAGCATGCCCTCGCGGAGGCGGGGGGCTCGTCCAGCGTTGTTCCCTGCCTGCGCGCTTGCGCGTTGTAGCGGCTTCAGCGCGTAAACGCGCAGCCGCTACGCCGAAGTCCAGGAACGCCACTGGCGGCCTTTTTGAACATCCTGCTAGGGCATGACATCGAGCTCCCCTAACACTTCCTCCAAGTGTCCATCGACTTTCACCTTGTGAAAGATATCATCAATCTTTCCGTTCTCATCAATGATAAACGTCGTTCGTTCAATGCCCATGTACTTCCTGCCGTAGAGAGACTTTTCTTTCCACACGCCGTAGGCTTGAATCATCTGTTTGCTTTCATCGCTGAGCAAGGGAAAATTGAGCTTGAACTTGTTAGCAAACTTCTTGTGGGATTCGACTGAATCGCCACTTACACCAAGCACTTCGGCACCGATGCCCTGGATTTCATCAATTCCATCCCGAAAGGCACAGGACTCTTTGGTACACCCTGGAGTATCGTCTTTGGGATAAAAATACAGCACAACTTTTTTCCCTTTGTAATCCGATAGGCTCACGACTTTCCCTTCTTGATTTGGCAGCGAAAAAGCCGGGGCCTTTTGCCCGACCTTCAACTGCTTCGTGGAAGCTGGCGGGGCAGACTTTGTGGCTTTCGTCGGTTTCGCCACCTTCTTTGCTGTCGTCGTCTTCTTATGGGTTTTGCTCTTCGCAGTATTGGCCATGGGTCGCCCCTCCTTGGTTATTCACTCCCCAATATTATTCTTGGGGACTTGCAAGGTGTTCCCTTTCACCATGCAGGATTTTTTTCAGCAAGAATCCTTTGAAATAGTATGATATACCGAGTGTCGATTCCAAGCACCTCATTTTGAAAAAAGATTGGACAAGAATGAAAATCGTGATTGATGAAAATATTCCCTTGGGAGAAGAAGCGTTTTCCCATCTTGGCGAGGTCACCGTTCTGCCTGGACGCCAGATTAACTCGGAACCCCTCCGTGATGCGACCGCCCTCATCGTTCGTTCGGTCACTCCTGTAAATACAGAATTGCTCGCCGGGACTGACATCCGGTTTGTGGGTACTGCCACGAGTGGAATTGATCATATTAATCAGGCCTACCTGACTCAACGAAACATTGGTTTTGCCGATGCTGCCGGAAGCAATGCCAATTCAGTCGCAGAGTATGTGCTGACTGCCTTGGTAACTGTGGCCTCTCGATTCAAGATTTCGTTGGGGGGAAAATCATTAGGGATTGTTGGTGTTGGTCGAATTGGACGTCTTGTCGCGAAGAAGGCTCAGGCCCTAGGCATGACGGTCATTCTTCATGACCCACCCCTTGCACGAGAAACTGGTGACACCTGCTACCAATCGCTTGACGAGGTATTGCAGGCGGATTGTGTAACTCTCCATGTCCCCCTTATTAAAGAGGGAATTGATACGACCATCCATTTGATCGGGGAGGAACAACTGGCTCACATGTCGCCCTCTTCTGTGTTGATCAATACTTCGCGTGGAGAAGTCGTGGACAATCTTGCCCTTCTCAAGTCTATTAAACAGAATGAACTCCGAGGCGCGGTTCTGGATGTGTGGGAAGGCGAGCCATCCATCAATTGGGAACTAGCCAATCGTGTGACCATTGCCACACCTCACATCGCTGGCTATTCCTTCGACGGAAAAGTCAATGGCACCATAATGATTTACCAAGCCGCTTGTCGCTATTTTGGGGTTGCTCCTATCTGGCAGGCTCCAGTCGATTACTCTCAGCCCTCAGACTCGGTGAATACAATCGATGCCCACGACCAGGATCTACAAGCCCTTGTCTTTCAATTAGCCACCTGGCTTTACGATCTTCAGGGTGACGATGCCCGCATGCGGTCCTTATTAACCCTGGCTTCTTCAGAACGTCCAGCAGGATTTGACCAACTTCGCAAAGGTTACCCAATACGTCGAGAGTTTTTTGTTTCAGCCCTTGATCTGCAACGGGCATCAACCGCCATAATTTCAAAATTGGCAGACCTTGGCTTTTCAATTTATCAGGTTGAAAAATAACAGAAATTTAAAATTCTCTTGACAGAATAACACATCATGATATAAATTAACGTAATTCCGATCGGGTTTATGTTAATTAAAATGATCAGGGTACCATTAAAACTCACGTATGGAATTTTGGTGGCGCTAGAACTGGCGTTGCGGTATGGCACGGCCCCGGTTCAGGCCAAGGTGATTGCCAAACGGCAATCGATCCCCATTCGTTTTATTGAACAGGTCTTACAGACCTTAAGGCAAGGCGGGGTCGTTGATAGCGTGCGGGGAGCTCAAGGCGGGTATTCTTTGAAAACGGCTCCTTCCGACCTCTCGTTGGCCGATATCGTTGAAGCCATGAATGGCTCATTGGAAACAGATGTACGACCAATGCCTACCAATGGGCAGACAACACGTCCTATACATCATGAGGCCTTATTATCTACAATATGGGACCGCGTTCGCCAAGCGGAGCTGGACGTGTTGAATTCGGTCACCTTGGAAACCCTGACCAAGCAATACACGCAGTTGGAACAAGAACAGGTTCCCATGTACCACATTTGAATGGTTGAGTAATTATTTATGGGATATAACAGACCATTCAGGTCAATTTTATCAGTTATCGTGAGCACGTTGATTTCATTACAGACTTTTTTCGGAGGCGCATCATGAACACGGGCCGGTTATCCACGATTCCCGAGATCCAGACCATTCCCATTCCTCAGGATATTCAAGAGGAGATTGAAACGTTTGAAGATGAAGTCACGCGTTTGCAATCTGGTGAAACCTCCATGGATCTCTTCAAGCCGTTTCGCTTGCAATACGGTATCTATGGGCAACGTCAGCCTGATGTGCAAATGATTCGCATCAAAATTCCGTTTGGTGGGATGACCGCCAATCAACTCCGTCGAATGGCGGAACTGACGGACACCTATGCGACAGGCGTGGCTCATGTCACGACGCGCCAAGACATTCAACTCCACTACGTTTCGCTAAGCGATGTCGGCACGATCATGCGAAAGTTAGCCGAAGTCGATGTGACGACGAGGGAAGCCTGTGCCAATACCGTGAGAAACGTGACAGCCTGTCACTTGGCTGGTGTGTGCCAAGGTGAAGTCTTCGATGTGACGCCCTACGCTAAGACCATTGCCTATCACTTGCTACGAAATCCATTAACGCAAACTCTGCCACGGAAATTTAAGATTGCCTTATCGGGGTGCCGACATGATTGTGCCATGACGCCCATCCACGACATCGGTCTGTTGGCCGCAAAAGCCGAAGATGGAACTATTGGCTTCAGGATGGTTGTGGGTGGCGGTTTGGGTGCCGCCCCTCGGATCGCACATCTGCTTCGTGAATTCGTACCGATGGACGACCTCATTCCCTCGATCGAAGCCGTGATTAAAGTCTTTGATAACCTCGGCAACCGGAAAAACCGTAGCAAAGCTCGGATGAAGTTTGTGATTGAAAAGTTAGGCTTTGAGAAATTTCGTGGTCGCTGGGAAGAAGCGTATGAAACGCTGTTTGGAAAAGCACCTACACACCAACCTATTAAATTGCTCGACCACCAGGACCCGGCGCCCCTCATCATGCCCACGAAAAACGGTTCGAACGGCAATGGCAGCAACGGTGGAGGCACGATCTCGGAAACGTCCTTTGCCATGTGGCGGCGAACGAATGTGGTGAAACAGCGGCAAGAAGGATTTGCGGCGGCGGTGCTCAGGCTCCCCTCGGGGGATATTACCGCCGATCAAATGCTGACTGTCGCTGACCTGGCTGAAAAATATTCCAATGGCAACATCCGGACCACCATCGGGCAAAATCTGATCATTCGATGGATTTCGGATGGGCAATTAGAAGCGTTGCACCAAGAACTGGAGGCTCATGGATTGGGTCAACCCGGTGCCAATAAGACCGAAGATATTGTCGCGTGCCCGGGAACCGACACTTGTGGTTTGGGCATTACATCTTCCAAAGGCCTGGCCCGTGCTTTGGCCGATATCTTTCCTCCCGGCCAAGTCCCTGAGGATTTAAAAGGCACGACGATTCAAATCAGTGGCTGTCATAATTCCTGTGCCCAACATCACATCGCCACCATCGGGCTACATGGGGTAGGGAAACGCATCGGCGAACATATTGCACCCGTGTACGAACTTCACCTGGGTGGACAGATCAATGGCACCGCGCAGATCGGACAAATGACCGTGAAACTTCCGGCCAAGAATGTGCCAGCCGCCGTGTCCCATATTATTGAGATCTATCGACGAGACCGGCAAGAAGGGGAAAGCCTCTTGGCCTTCATCAAGCGAACCGGAAAGGCCAAGTTGAAAGAAGCATTGATTCCGTATTCCATTTTGCCTCCCTATGATGAAGACCCATCGTACTATGTGGATTGGGAAGCGGATCAGGAATTTTCCGTGGAAGACCTCGGGCCGGGTGAATGTGCGGGAGGCGCGGTCGAGATGATCGACAATCGCATCTTGGAAGCCGAGCAAGAACTCTACCAAGCTCGACTGTTAGCCGAGAAACATCAGTTCGCCATGGCCATTAATAAAGCGTATCGCGCGGTGGTTGCAGGCGCCAAAGCCTTGCTGGTGACCGAAGGCATTGATCCCAATACTGATGCCGATACCTTAGCGGAATTTGACCAGTTTGCTGCTGGGAAAAACGGGCTCATTCCCGAGGCGTATCGAAATATTTCCGGCAAGGCTGGTGACCTGGGCACCAAGGATAGTTCTGCCGAATTTACCCAAGAGAAATTGGCATTTGCGAAAGGATTCGTGGATGTCTGCCGTCAATTGACTGAGCAAATTGGTCAGGACCTGAAATTGGGACGTGGAGAAGTTTCTGAAGAAAGCCAACCCGCCGCTGAATCAGAAGCTACGGTTCCGAGCGAACCGGCTGAAGACGTGACGGTGCTAGATCTTCGTGGGGTCATGTGCCCGCTGAATTACGTCAAAACCAAATTGAAACTCGAAATGATGGATGATGGCGAACGGCTGGAAGTATGGCTCGATGCCGGAGAGCCCATCAAGAATGTGCCTATGAGCTTACGGAACGACGGGCATAAGGTGCTGGCGGAAGATCCGCTGGAAGCAGATCAACAACATTTTAAAGTGTTAGTCGAAAAGGTGGAAGCCTAAAGGTTCGCACAAGAATACGGAATGAAAGAGCGTTATGAGTGAATCATTACGGGCCCAACCCTCCAGTGAAGAATTACAAGAATTAAGCCGAGGTTTGGAATGTCAGACGCCACAGGATGTGCTTGCATATGCGTTAGAGCAATATTTTCCGAGCATCGTGCTGGCTTGTAGCTTTGGTCCGGAAGATGTGGTGCTGTGGGACATGATGTATCAGATCAATCCCAAAGCCTCTCTCTTTTACCTCGACACGGATTTTCTGTTTAAGGAAACACACGATGTCCGGGACCGCATGATCGCCAAGTATCTTCTGGCACCGAACCAATTGATCGAAATGAAGCCTGAATTCACTCCGGAACAACAAGCCGAGAAGTT
>SMUX01382310.1_pt1 | contig 10006 bp, 7 predicted proteins | sample 2456431 | NCBI WGS metagenome assembly SMUX01 (sample SAMN11095930, study PRJNA526329) | marine sediment metagenome | biome: Marine sediment; feature: Surficial sediment; material: Deep marine sediment; isolation source: Hadal surficial sediment | place: Pacific Ocean | collected 2014-11 | depth 0-1... | reverse complement strand
CCGAGGCAGCGGTTTTCCCCGAGCTTGGGATAGAGGTGTGGGGCAAGGCGCACCTGGACTACTCGGATATGTCGCCTGTGGTGAAGCCTCGTTCTCGTTCGGCGCGCTGGCAGCTCGCTGTCGCACACGGCCACTACGTTGAAGAACCGGACGTCCCGGGCCGCTTTCTCGGTTCCTGGCTAATCCGCCGTGACGACCTTATCGCGACCGGCGCTGATTATGTTGCCCTGGGACACTGGAATACAGCGACTCGTGTGGGTGACAAGCAGATCAACGCCTATTATTCGGGGTCCCCTGACTATGCCGGCACGGTTAACCTCGTCCGGCTTCAGCGGGGTGGTGTGGTCGAAGTGACACGGATAGGGGTAAAATCTTAAAGGTTGGCATTCGCCAGCCACCGCCGAGGCGGAGACTCTATGTCAATTTGGTAGCAATGGATGGCTCAAGAGGCAATCCATTTGCTTCATATCAGGCCCTTCAGTTACACAACGGGATCCAGGCAGTGGTATAGTTAACCCCGATTCGTAAAAAAAAATCGAGGCATACCCCGTTTGGAGCAACATAGGGCAGCAATAGGCGACATTATGATCTTCGTTCTGCAGCTATACTGAAGGTGAGTTGCCGGTTCGCACTACGAACAGGTCTTAGTTGTGGCCTGATGTGCATTAGTGAGGATTTTTGGGACTAATTATTTTCAGATCGGGGTTAATTAATTGGGTAACTCTGCGGCTTGCCTCGGGCCCAAAGCCGATCGGGTTTTCAAAGGGGAGAAGTGGCAGCTCTTCCCTTTGGTCGACCACGGCGTTCAAACCCCGTGGGCGATATAACTTGATAATTCCGACCAGTTAGCGGAAACTTTGACTAACATGAGATACAAAGCGTGGTTTCAGTGTATCAACGATTGCCCTGGGCAGTTCAGCCTCCTGGAGATCATCTACCGGTGCCCGTCCTGCGGTGACTTGCTTGAGGTGCAGCACGATACCGACACCCTCAAGATGAGGGCGCCCGCGGAGTGGATGAGGCTCTTCGATGATCGCCTGCATCAGAACGTGTACCCCTACGGCTCGGGTGTATGGGCGAAGAAGGAGTGGGTCGTCGACTTCATCGACGATGAGAATATCGTGTCCATGTATGAAGGCAACAGCAACCTCTTTTGGGCAGAGCGCTACGGGAAGCAGCTTCACGTCGAAGATCTATGGGTCAAGCAGTGTGGCAACTCGCACACGGGCTCTTTCAAGGACCTCGGCATGACGGTGCTCGTGTCGGTTGTCAAACAGATGATTGCCAATGGCGTGCCGATCAATGCCGTCGCGTGCGCCTCGACGGGGGACACCTCTGCGGCACTTGCTGCGTACTGCGCCGCAGCCGGCATCCCGGCAGTGGTGTTGCTTCCGCGGAACAAAGTGTCTCCGGCGCAGCTCGTACAGCCGCTTGCCAACGGTGCGCTCGTGCTTTCCCTCGACACTGACTTCGACGGCTGCATGGCAGTCGTGAAGGAGATCACTACGGACAGGCATGTGTACCTGGCGAACTCGATGAACAGCCTCCGGATCGAAGGCCAGAAGACGGTGGCGATCGAGATCGTGCAGCAGTTCGACTGGGAGGTGCCGGACTGGGTCGTTATCCCCGGCGGCAACCTTGGGAACGTGAGCGCGCTCGGCAACGGTTTCCTGATGCTCCAAGAGCTCGGACTGATCTCCAAGCTGCCGCGCATCTGCGTCGCACAGGCTGAGAACGCAAACCCGCTTTATCGCTCGTACCTGAAAGGATTTGAGAGTTTCGAGCCCGTGACGGCTCAGAAGACGCTCGCCAGTGCCATTCAGATCGGTAATCCGGTCAGCATTCGACGCGCCATCCGAACTTTGCAGCGGTTCGACGGCGTGGTGGAACAAGCCTCCGAACAGGAGCTCGCAGACGAGTCCGCACGCGCCGACCGCACCGGCATGTTCACATGCCCGCATACCGGCGTTGCTCTGGTGGCCCTGCGCAAGCTCGTCGCGCGCAAGCTCATCCCCTCACACGAGCGAGTGGTCGTTATCTCAACGGCACATGGGCTCAAGTTTGCCGATCAGAAGACCGCCTATCACATGAACACCCTGGAGGGCATTCAACCTAGCTACCGGAACCAACCGGTCGAGCTGAAGTCAGATGCGAAGCAAGTGATCGAGGCGATCACGAGGCACGTTGAGCAGATGCGACCGCTCGAGCAGTGACCTTACGATAGCCGGATGAGAGGTCAAGTCTTTGAGTATGGGATTCACGCTATGACTGGGCTCAGGCATGTGTCTTAAATTTTGGGCTCGTATGCGGAGAAGGGCTGAGTTTTTCGTTGTTTGTTAAGTGAGAAGTCTTGACCCTTCAGGTTCAGGTTTATCATGCCGCAACCTCGGGGGATTGTTTTTCATCTGCCGTGAGTTGTCCGCTGTATAGTTGGATCACTCGTTTAGCCACGATATTAATTGCCACTCGCTGGAATGTCCTGATTGCTATGTTCGAGACCACTAGATGTATGTAGGTCAGGGGCGAGTTATACCGCGTGAGTTGGTATATAGGCCTCAGCTTTCTGTAAGAATAGATAAGTCGCTGAACCCATTTGTCCTTTGAAAGTTTTTGGGTGATCTCTACGCCTTTCCGCGCGGTTTCCGCGCTGACGTCAACAAGTCGACCGACGCGATTGTTTTGAAGGAAATCTGCAATGTCCGTAGCAGCGAGGTGTGTTGCGCGCATGAATTGGCTGACACCGGGAGCCCAGATGGGCTCTGCATGGTCGGGGTAGTAGACCTTTGCAATTTCGTGGACCAGTTTAGGTACCTCTTCCACTAAAGGCTTCAGCAATTCGGGATTTGGGGTTTTTTGCAGGAGAAGGCGCCTCTTGCAATCCTGGACCTTTTTGAGGGCCTCGGTATGTCTGGGGTCATTGGATGGCTGACTGACAAAATCATCGGATGCTGTTCGGCGGGAGGAGCGAAAGTCGAGAAGGATTAATAGACAGCGCCAGAGCCCGATGACCGTGAGGCAGGATAGGACCCCGAGGCCAAAGACCATTAAGAAGACTAGATCGATTACAAACATAAAAAATATTAGCTCCCTTCTAATTTGTCATTCATCGTATCAAGTTATATCGACCACGGGATTTGAACGCCGTGGTCGACCAAAGGGAAGAGCTACCGCTTCTCCCCCCTGTGGAGTAATGGACCGCGACTCCACGGGGGAACCCCCATCGGTTATGTGCCCCCGGCAAGCCGCGGGGTTACCTTATAATCTATTGCCGGATTCAAGAAACATAATACTGATTTCCTCTTGAATCCCAAGTCAAAAATTCAACACGACAAGAGGGTCAGGGCTTGCACCAGAATTTAGTGGGTCAACGGAGCCCTGTGGATTTTCTTTATTTTTCCTTGTTGGACACCTTTGAAGATGTGAATGCTAAAGGAGCTGCGCTTTTCGGAAAGCCAATACTAGAGTGGTTAGGCGATACTTTCTCGGAGGAGGGATTGAAACTACCAGATAATCAGGGAACAGGGGTCCGGACTGTCCTTGGGTTATCTAAACCCATAGCATGGGAGGGCCTGAAGAATGAAATGGGGCAGGTCTGTCAAAGGATGTTCTCAATATTTTTAGTTGCTTCACACCATAGTTTAAATGGCAACTTTTATGCTTGACTCCATCGTCCTGTTTCGCCCTTGTTTAAGCGCGTCTGAGGGGCGGGCCGGTCAGGGTGTGGCGCTCAGTCAGCTCGATGGTATACCCGTCAGGGTCCTGGATCCAGGCGACGAGATCCTGACTTCCGGGACGAACAGGTTGGGATTAGCGGGTAAGGGTCGCGCCCTCCGCCTTCAACGTCTCGCACAGCTTGTAAAGTTTCGAGACCATGATAGCCACGTGACCGGACCAGTCGGGTAGTTGCGCATGCTCACCAGGGCCGCCGGTCTGGATCAACTCAAGCGCTGGCCCCTCATCCGCGCTGCCGTAGTCCAGATAGCCTACCCGCATGTTTTGGTCCGGCTGATCGCGTAGGCGCATGACGTCCATGCCAGGGAGGCGGGTATAAAAATCGATGGTGCGCTCAAGATCGCGCACCGGCAGCATGGTATGCCGGATTCGGAACTTGATTCAGTATAGCTTTGTTTTTCAAATGTTGTCTAGTGCGGAATGCGACTGTGGTCAAACATACAAATTGACTTTTATGCTCGTAAGTAGAAAATAGTCACGCATTCAGGAGGAAAAGCAGGTAGGACCTTTCTTTCCTCTGGCAAAAACGGTTGTCCTGCCAAAGCCCCTTATCGTGAAGGGCCTGATACCGAGGCTGAGTTCATGCAAAAGCTGTCAAATAAGGCGAGGTATCAAGGTGTCTTACAAAAGATTCTTATAAAAGATAAGGTAGGGAAGATGGCGATAATGCCAGAAACCCAGGTTTCATAAAAGGGTTTATCAGACCTATGCTTCCACGCTTTACAGCCTGCCTAATAGCCTTAGCTATCCTAGCGACTTCCTCTTACGGTTTTGCCGAACAAAAGCTGGTTGACGTGCTGTTTGCCAGGGATGTGGTGGATAGAGAACCTGTTGCCCCATTTGAGCCGGGTGCCTACTGCGAGAAAGAAGCTGAGCCTTCAGGGCCGTTGCCGGTAATAGATTCGACAAAGGAAAGAAGGGTGTTTTTCTGGAACCTGATCGAGTCTTCAGTGGCTGGGATTTTACGACACACCTGGTACAGGGGCGATGCCAAGGTAGCGGAAGTGGATTTGATGGTCGGTGTGTCCCCAAATTGGCGGATCTGGAGCTCGAAGAAAATTGTTCCCAAAGCACACGCAGGAAGGTGGAAGGTGTTGATTTCGACCGTGGAGGAAGCTGGTGAGGTTATTTGCGTTGCTCATTTTATGGTGAAGTAGGGTGCCTTAGTCTCGGCAGAGAGAGCAGGGTATCAGGCTTTATGGCAAGGGTCGCCGAACTTGGGGAATTCCTAGTTCTAAGAAAATACCTACCCCGGATCTATCCCTTTTCCAGTATCAGCGCCTATTCGTCAGGTTAGGAGATTTTCAGTGGGCCATGGTATGTAATAGTGTTCGACATCCTTGCCGATCAAAGGTGGGTGCTCATATAACTCGTCGGAATCCTTCAACCCGAAGAACAGTGAGATAAGGAAATTTACCTGTGGGTCAGTCAGACGCTCTCTAGTGATTCTATTGCAGATGCTCACGTGCATTGCATAAGATGGCCTTACCTCTCCCAACTGTTCCAGGCTTAGAACCAGAGTAAATGGACCAATAGTGCAGCAAAAGACGCGATCGGGAGACCGGGTTATTGCCAATCGTACACCTCGAGCAAGCGCAAGGGTATCCATGGGTATTATAGGCGCTCTTTTTTCAAAATCTGGATTATCTTCCATGTTTAGAAACTCGAAATCGGCTTCTGCCTGTCCCTTATTCTCTCTAATTCGCCCGTCTTCGGTCCTTTCTTCCGGTCCCTTTAATGTTTCAATATCGTTTACTGCATTTTGATAACGCTCTAATAATTTCTGATTGAATCCGCCCTCCACAGAGCCGGCCGCACCGATTTCTTCTAAGATTTTTTCTAAATCTCTAGGGTCAACCAAGCGTGCCACGTCGAATGATATGTCACAGGTATGACATAGTACCTCCCCCAGAATGAAGTCCCTTTCAGGTGCTGGGACAAAACCGTTACTTAGGGAAAAAAGCGTATCTGGGTCATCCGAGTAGCTGCCGCACTCGGGACAGCGAACTACAAAGTTGCGCAGATAAATTGACTTGCCCCAGTTACCTTCGGTCATGTTATTGGCCCTTTTTGCATTTTGGTTTGGGATAACTTGTGGCCCATTTGGCCCTTTTATCTTACCACAGGATGAGGACGCCGGTAAGTTTACCCCGTACCACCTGTCGAGCCCTCGACCTGAGCTCGGGCCGCCTGTCGAGAGCCTCTAGGTCGAACGAAAGGTAGCCTCAAGGTCGAACGACAGAATGCCCCGCAAGTGCGTGCCCGGGCGGCGGACTGATCAAGCGTTGCCTTCTGATGAAATGATTTCCTTTTCCCGAATTGTGATGTACACATTGTACGCGAGGAAAAAATACATTATTGGGTAACCCCGCGGCTTGCCGCGGGCACAAAACCGATGGGGTTTCCCCCGTGGCCGATATAACTTGATTTTCAATCAAGATGGAGGATAGATAAACGGCTGCCTATGTCATTGCACGCTTGGAGGTACGGAGTACGACGTGGCTGGCGGAATATGGACCGAAGACGGCCTCGCTGATAGAAACACAGTGGCAAGTTTCTGGTCAGGGGCGGTACCATGGAAGGCCTGGAGGGTGACGGTGAGCTACCGAGCACCATCGTCGTTTGGAGTTCCCCACCACGGAGCACGCCAAGGCCTGGTACAACGATCCCGCGTATGCACCCATGATCAAGCTACGGCAGTCAGGCTCTACCGCAGAGCTTGTCTTGGTAGAAGGACTTTGAGGCTCCCTGAGGGAAGAGTTTACCCTGCGAGGCGGGGTGGTAACCGCGGTGTACTGCAAAACGTGCATGCGACCGCGAGTTGACTGGCGCTCTCACTGTCGCCTAACATACTTTCACCTCTCCACAGGGACATCACTGAGAAAGGAGCAAACTATGGCACCCATCCAGCAAACCTATAACGTCGGCGGCGTGATGCTGGCGCAGCCGTTCAAAATCCGCCGGCTCGGTCACTTCGGCTTCAATGTTTCCAATATGGAACCATCTGTCCACTTCTACCGCGACCTTTTAGGCTTCAAGGTGTCTGACATCCTGGACTTCAAGCAAATATCCGGCTTAGGAGACGCCCTTCAGCATGTAGAGGACGCCAGGGGCTACTTCTTCCATCGTGGCCACGATCACCACACGCTTGTCCTGTTCCCCACGAAGGTCATGGACGTGTTCATGGCTGCCGGTGGCGGTGGTGGTGGTGGGGGTGAGGTGACGATCAACCAGATTACCTGGCAGACCGGCACCCTGGCCGAGGTGGTCAACGGCGCTCACTTCTTCCGCGACCAGGGGGTGCCCATCCAGCGAGTAGGACGGGACATGCCGGGGAGCAACTGGCACGTCTACCCCATAGACCCCGATGGCCATGTCAACGAGCTGTACTACGGCATCGAGCAGAAAGGCTGGCTTGGACGCAGTAAACCACTGGATATGTACTACCGCGGCTTCAACGAAGAGCCTTCTCTACCTCAGATGTCGGAGGAGATGGAGGTAGAAGAGGCCATCCAGAAGGGGATAGACATCTACTCCGGCTTCCGAGACGAGTCCAACCTTCCTTCTACATACGAAGTGGAAGGGGTGATGCTGCCCAGGCCCTTTGCCATCACCAAGATTGGACCGGTGGACCTGTTCGTGAAGGAGATGGAGGCATCGTTGGAATTCTACATCAATAAGCTGGGCTTCAAGGTGACGGAGGAGGAGGAGTACCGGGGTCATCGGCTGGTGTTCCTGAGGCATGGAGCGGAGCACCACAGTCTGGCACTGTTCCCCAAGGCGCTGAGGGAAGAGCTCGGGTGCAACTCGCATACTACCTTGGCGTCCTTTGGCATAGAGGTGGGGAGCTATAGCCAGTTGCGCAATGCGGTGGGCTTCCTGAAGGAGAAGGGGATTGCCTTCAAGGAGATGCCTGGTGAGCTCCACCCCGGAATCGACTACACGGCCTATGCGCAGGACCCTGAGGGGCATCTCATTCAGCTTTACTACTACATGGAGCAGCTAGGGTGGGACGGGAAGCCGAGGCCGAAGATGTTGAGGAGGCAGGTGAGCGGGGAGTGGCCGGAGACGTTGGAGCCCCTGTCGGACACCTACATGGACCAGGTGTACCAGGGTCCTTTAGGATAGAAGATGCAGGGTAGCAGAGGGGGGTCAGATTTGATGGATATCGGACGACTCCCCCTGTTTTATCAGAAGCGCCTATCGTTATTATAGGTATCCCTTTTCACGGTAATAACGCTCTGCGCCGGGGTGGAGGGGAATGTCCAGCGGGCCTTCCTCGGTACTGCGGCATAACGAGGACATCGGTGGAACCTGGGGGGTGTCGAAGGGGATTTCCTCGCGGATGCGATCCAGGACGGCAGCGATGTGATAGGCGAGCTCTGCCGGGAAACTCGCGTGCGTAATAAGGGGCCAACCGCTGAAATCGACAACCTTGGTTGACTCCTGGAGCCTACCCTGGAGCCGCCCGCCCGTCAGCGAGGCGCGCCGGAACCCATAGCGCTCGAGTTTTACCAGCGCCGTCTCCGAGAAGGGCAAGAATACCATCTCGTGCTCGAGTGCCAATTGTCCCCAGGAAGTCAGCCCCTCGTCAATAACCGCGTTGATCTCGCCCGATGCGATCCCGTTGCGGCGGCGCGGGTTGCTGGGTCTCACCACAGGCTCGACCGAGCCGCCCCATTCAATGAAGGACTCAAGCTTCAATCCGTGGGCCCGCAGAAACGCACGTATGGCGAAGTTGACGCAATCGTTTTCGGCAACGGAGACACACAGCGCCGGGCGCTTCTCTATTAACTCCTCCATCGATCGCACGCCTAGATTCCCGGCCACAGCTATTACCAAGCGATCCCAAGAAGGGAAGACCGCCAGCGCCCGTAACGGATAGGAACGGCGGAATGGCCCCTTTCCCAGGTAGGCCATGGTGGCAATGATCGAAGGGTTGAGCCAGACGATATCAAGCTTCCCGGATCCCACCAGCCGAGCTCCCTTCATGCCGCTGCACCAGGCCGGGCTCACCGCCATGGTAAATGGATAGGGAGGTCCGGGCTTCGGAGAGCTTCCGGGCAGTTCCACCATCAGTCGCACAGCGCTGGTCAATAGGGACGGCACAGCCTCATACAGTCCGGACAGCACCTTGGTTGCAATCCTCGCCCGCATCAGGCTTGAGCTCATCGGCTTAATGCTACTGTCATCGTACGTCATGTGAATTTTGCTCCTTTGCAGAGTTGTAGAAAAAAACACTGGTAGTCCTAAAAGAAATCTTCCGTCAATGGATTTCTCCTTTAGAGGGTTGACTTTTGAGTCTCGACAACGGTACCGAGCGATAGCATCGGTGTCAACAGTTCAACTCTGGTTGACACACATCCCCCACATTGATATAGGGCCTAGTAGCAAGCAGGCAAATAACAGCCTTCCCCAGCTTTGATAAGGCCTCGCGACCTGAGGCCTAACCAGGGACGGAGATCTGTCTCTCGGAGGGGAGTAAATGGATAGAAGGGACTAAGGCCAGCAGCTCTACGATTCTTTGTTGCTAGAGCGTGCTGGTCTTTTTTGTTTCTTTCACGCGGTGCCTGTTAGAACTCTTGAGCTCTCGATGGCCAGGTCTCAAAGGGAATATCATATCCTAATCATTGGTAAGAAGCGTCAGCCTGCAGGGCACAGAAATACCTGCGAGGAGTGGTACCCGACGGTACCCTTCACCTACGGTTCGAGGGAAACTTAAAACCAGGAGGAAATAGTGAACAGGAGAACCTCATACCTTGTTATCGTAATGATTGGGCTTGTATTAATCGTGGGGCTGGTTTTTGGTCTGTGGAAGAGGAAAAGCAACCTCGAGATTGAGAAACTTAAGAGTGAAAACAGCAAGTTGATTACTGAAAAGAGCGCCTTGACTGAAGAAGTAAGCATGCTCACAACTCAGATCAATCAAAGAGATAAAGAGGTCGCGAATCTAAGGCCCAAGGTACAAACTCTGGACAGGTTAAAAGGTGAAAATGACAGGTTGACTACTGAAAAGAGCGCCTTGAGTGAGGAAGTAAGCATGCTCACAACTCAGATCAATCAAAGAGATAAAGAGGTTGCAAATCTAAGAATCAAGGAACAAGCCCTGGACAGGTTAAAAGGTGAAAATGACAGGTTGACTACTGAAAAGAGCGCTTTGAGTGAGGAAGTAAGCATGCTCACAACTCAGATCAATCAAAGAGATAAAGAGGTTGCAAATCTAAGAATCAAGGAACAAGCCCTGGACAGGTTAAAAGGTGAAAATGACAGGTTG
>SMUX01277512.1_pt1 | contig 10008 bp, 5 predicted proteins | sample 2456431 | NCBI WGS metagenome assembly SMUX01 (sample SAMN11095930, study PRJNA526329) | marine sediment metagenome | biome: Marine sediment; feature: Surficial sediment; material: Deep marine sediment; isolation source: Hadal surficial sediment | place: Pacific Ocean | collected 2014-11 | depth 0-1... | reverse complement strand
GATTTCAATGTTGTTTTTGACTGTGCTGGTTTCAGCGTGTTCAACGACACCGACAGGCCGCGCGCAGCTGACGTTGAAATCGGAAGCGGTTCTTGCGCAGGAGGGTGCCAGGCAGATGGCGATTATTCGTGCCCAGGCTCCACTCGTGCAGGATCGGGCCACCATCGATTTTGTGGCCTGTGTGGCCGACGCGATCGTCGGTTCGCTGGACGCCAAGGCCGCGGAGATGTACTGGGAGCTGGCGATCGTTAATCAGCCGGAAATCAATGCGTTCGTAATGCCCGGCGGCAAGATTGTGGTCAAAGCCGGCATTCTGAGCGTCACGGAAAATCAGCACCAGTTGGCGGCAGTCATTGGCCACGAGGTCGCCCACGTTACTGCGCATCACGCGAACGAACGCGCATCCAGAGGCGAGCTGACCAATTACGGCGTCGAGGTGCTTGCCTATATCCTGGGCGGCGGCTACTACAACCAGACGCAGGGCGCCTATAGTGCGCTGTCGACTGCAAGTACGCTGGGGCTCTCCAACCCGTTCAGCCGCATGCAGGAAACCGAGGCAGATGTTATCGGCTTGGAGTACATGGCGCGGGCCGGATTCGACCCGCGTGAAAGCGTCGAGCTGTGGAAGAACATGAATAAAAAGGCCGAGACGAAGATTCCCGAGTTCATGTCAACGCACCCGTCCGGTGATACGCGAATCGAATCCCTGATCGCCCAGTATCCGAAGGTGCTTGCGTTGTATAACGAAGCCAAGGCGGCGGGACGCGAGCCGAACTGCTCACTGTAAACCCCGCATAAAGCCGATATCAGCTTCAAGGATCATTTTTCCGGCCACGCCGGCAGCTACGCTGCGCACCGGCCCGGCAATCCTGAATCGCTGTTCGTCTTCCTGGTGAACCAGTGTATCGGGCATGAGCTTGCGTGGGACTGCGCCACGGGTAACGGTCAGGCCGCGCGCTCCCCTTACCCCGTTCTTCGACAACGTCGTGGCCACGGACGCCAGCGATCAGCAGATCGCCTCGGCGGAGCAACACCCAAAGATAGAATTTCGCGTCGCGCCCGCGGAAGCCTCCGGCCTCGATGCCGGCTCGGTTGACCTGGTCGGCAACGCAACGCTATATGCAGGCAAATGGCAGCGATCCGGTCGCGCTTTATGAGCAGGAACTGCAGCAACGATGGGGCGATAAAAAGCGTGACCTGCGCTGGCCATTGACGCTGAAAATTTGCCAAAAAGCGACATAGAGACTGCCGCGGATTTCTGCGAACATTCGTCACCATGGGCAGTACTGTGAACAGCAAAACCTCCATAAGGTCAATTGCAGCGACATTTGCCACGATTGTTGCGCTTGGCGGGTGTACGGCTATCCAGGATTTCCTGGCGCCATTGGGACCTGGCCAGATAGATGACCGCCTGGAGCCTGTCGCCGAACAGGAGCGCCTCGAGCCCATCAACCGCAATTTCTTCATTCTCGATTCAGCAGACCAGTCGGTGATCGGCGAACCGCAAATCGTCTACACGAAAGAAGAGAACACATTCTCGGACCTGGCGCGCGAGTACGGGCTCGGCTATGACGAAATCGTTGCCGCAAATCCGGGCATCGATCCGTGGCTGCCTGGCGATGAAACCCCGGTGTTATTGCCAACTCAGTATGTGCTGCCGGATGTGCCGCGACGCGGGCTGATTCTGAACATCGCATCGAAGCGCCTCTTTTACTTCCCGGAAGTTGCCGCAGGCGAGCCGGTCCAGGTGCTGACATATCCGATCGGCATTGGCCGCATCGGCTGGGAAACGCCGTTGGGTGAGACCAAAGTTGTCTCAAAAGCACGCGACCCGGTGTGGTATGTGCCGGCTTCGGTGCGCCGCGAAAACGCCGAATTGGGATACCCGCTGCCGGCGGTCGTGCCGCCGGGTCCGGATAATCCGCTCGGCCATTTCGTACTGAAACTGGAGATGCCCGGCTACCTGATTCATGGCACCAACCAGCCTTACGGTGTCGGCATGCGGGTCAGTCACGGCTGCATCCGGCTCTATCCGGAAAATATCGAGCCGCTTTACAACATGGTCGGCATCGGTGAGCCAGTGACGATCATTAACGAACCGTATCTAGCTGGTTGGCGTGATGGCGAACTGTATTTCGAGAGTCACATGCCGCTCGAAGATGATGAGATCACTCCCGAAGAGCGCATGCAGGAAATTTTTGATCGCACACGAAACATTTCAGGCGCGTTCATCGAGCAGGCAGAACAGGATCACGCTCATATAATCGCGGGTAATGCGCGCGGTGTGCCAGTACGGGTGCTGATGGCCGATGCCAGTGAAGTCATGCATCGTGCGCGGGTGGTGCGCAATACGGTGGAGCCGGATCCGAACATGCCGACCATCGATGAGGTGCGCGCATTGCTCGACGAGCCGCTCGAATCGGAAATTTCAGTGGAACCGATTCCGGCAGAGCCAATCGATGAATGAATGGCTAGCCATCATGCTCGCGGAAATCGATCGCAAGAAGCGGGAATCGGCAGCGGCCAATGACGAAACTGAGCGTCGTGCCAGCGGCAATGACCAACCCCGACAACAAGAAGCGAACCAAGAAACCGGCCAGGGGCCTGCGCGGCAGAAATATCCGTAGCGAATGAATGACCCGCCTGCGGCCCCGTTTTGTGGCGGGAAACAGGAAATGCAACTCGTATTTGCCGTATTTTCATACATATAATAGTATTGCTTGACCATCGAACCCTCGCTGCGTTCGCTGGATGAGCAAGGCTGGATTTGATTGGGATGCAACAGAAGACGCACGCAATCAGCGCAAGCACGGCGTGTCCTTTCAATCTGCTCAGCATGCTTTTTTGGATCCATCCCGCGTCATCGCTCCCGATCTTGAACATAGCTGGAATGAGGCCAGGTATTTTTGCATCGGTAAAGTTGCCGGGAAAATACTGACGGTGCGATTTACATTCCGCTATGACGTTATTCGAATCATCGGTGCTGGATATTGGCGCAAGGGTAAGCGGATTTATGAACAGCAAAATTAAATATACTGACGAGCCAATAAAGCCTGGCAAGCTGATCGAAGATTTTTTGCCGCCACCGGACGAACTCGCATTCAAAGAGGAAACGGTCAAAGTAACGATCAGCCTGAGTCGAGAGAGCGTCGACTTTTTCAAATCGCAGGCAAAAAGATTCGGCACGCCCTATCAGAAGATGATCCGGCGCTTACTGGATGCGTACGCCCGGGCGCACAAGAGCTAAGGAAATCGGCAAGCGAGAATCGTGGTCGTGGTCGGCTGGGACAGGGTCAGGAAAAATAACGCAAGAATTCCACCGGTAGCGCTTTCGCATCCAGCGGGTGATCTGTTGGCACCGTCACCGGCATCGCGTAGTACGTATTCCAGAAAAGAATATTCAGCGCTTGAGTTTCCGGTTTTCGCAAATCAGCGAGTAGTGCCGCCATCGCCTTGCCCGTGTATGTCATTTCCAGCGTGATGTCAAGCTGTTTTTTTGCGAATGCGATCGCATGTTCCGCTGCCGGCGTTGACTGTGCATAACCGGCACCGAAATAACTGTTTCGCAGCCGAATGTTCGTGCGGCTGGCGAGGTCGGCCGGCACCGAGTCGTCGAGCCGGCGCATCATCGACACCGTTTTATCGGTCAGTTTTTTCATCAGGTGTTCATTGGTAATCGCTGTGTCCGACGCGCGAACTGCATGCACCTCGGCGTCGAGTTCGGCGATCGCCAGGCCCAGTGCGATACCGATTGCAGTCCCCATGGTGCCGGTCCCGACATAGATCCTGTCCGGCTTCGAAATCTCGCCTGCCGCAACCTGCTCGGCAAGCTCGAGACCCGCTGCAACAAAGCCGACCGTGCCGCGCCACGATGAGCCGCCCATCGGAATAACCCACGCTTTCCTGCCCCAAAGATGATCCCGCAGCGTTTGCACGCGCTTGTGGTAGGGCCCACCGTAGCGCACCAGTTCGGTGCCGTTCTCAATGTGCTTGTTCAGCGTCGCAGGTATCTGTACCGATTTCGTCTGGTGCATCAGGAAACAGGTGCATTCGAAGCCGGCCTGGCGGGCATACAACGCGGTCGCCAGCGCAGAATTCGAACCGACCGCACCGAAGGTCACTAAGCGCCCGCATTTCTTGTCGCGAGCGCGTGGAAATATGTATTCAAGCTTCCGGACCTTGTTGCCGCCATAAATGACGCCGGTCAGGTCGTCGCACTTCACCGACAGCCTTCGATTTCCGGAATCGAGTTGCACGCCAACCTCCCGAACTGGCGTCGGCAGGGTAGCAAGGCGCATTCTTGGCAATTGGGCGCCAAGTGTCGGAAATCTTGCCAGCAAGTAATCGTTATTCGACATGGGAATTAGTTACCGGTACTGCGTAACAACATTAGCATCTAAAGCGTTCAGTAATTAGAATACCCGCACAGATATCTGACTCATTATCGCGGAGACAGGATTGTCAGATGCTCTAGACCGGGGTATTACGGTCACCGAGATATCGCCGATGGATCGCCCCATCGACGTGCCGCCTGATTCCACGGCTGCTTTTGTAGGCCGTGCCCTCCGAGGCCCCCTCAATACTCCTGTACTGATTGAGAGCATTGCAGCGTTTCAGCGTCGCTTCGGCGGCACCTGGCAGCGCAGCAGTCTCGGGCCCGCGGTGCAGCAGTTCTTTGAGCATGGCGGCAGAAAGCTTTATATCGTGCGCGTTGCCAACAGCGCACGCGGCGCAATGATCTGCATGCCTGCTATCGGCGGTGTGCTGGTCTTGCATGCATTGGAGCCAGGTTCGACGGAAAGCATTCGCGCCGCGATCGACTTCGACGGCATAGATATCCACGAACAGCGTTTCAATCTGACGATTCAACGAGTCGCACCGGACACCGGCCTGGTCGCGGACCAGGAAATCTACCGGCAGCTATGCTGCCAGGAAGGGGAGAGCGGTTTTATCGGTGATGAGCTGCTGTCTTCCTCGCTGATTCGTGCACAGATGCCGATACCGGCAGGACGCCCCGCGAAAACGGATGAGAACTACGTCGAACATGCGCAACGCGGTACGGATGGCTTATCGTTGACGGACTATGACCTCGTGGGTTGTGCCTCCCGCAGCACCGGCATATTCGCGTTGAACGAGATCGACCACTTCGATCTGCTGTACATACCGCCACCTGCCCGCGATCACGACCTGGGCCCTGCCGCGATTCTTGCCGCAGAACTTTATTGCCGCAAACGGGGCGCGATGCTCATCATGGACCCGCCACGTGCATGGAGAAGTGCGCGCAAGGTCATTGAAGGAATTCGCGATTCCGATCACGCGAGCCCGAACATTCTTGCTTACTACCCGCGCGTATACGCCAAAGAGGACCCCGGCTCACCGCCACGCGTAGCCGGCGGCGCGATTGCAGGTCTGCTGTGCAAGCTGGACCGAAACCAGGGGCCGTGGGAAGACCTGGATCAGCCAGGGTACGGCCTGCGCAGTAACCTGGTCCCGGCAGACAAGCTGGGTGTCGAGGATGCCCAAATGCTCGTGAAAGAAGGCATCAACGTTATCGCCGGGCGCACGGCGGGGCGTGCAACAGTATGCGGCTCCGTCACCCTCGTGCGTGGCGGGCAATTGGACGGCAAGTTCTCCAGCCTCACTGTCAGGCGCCTGTGCCTCGAAATAACCAACACGATCGACCACGCCACCAGGTGGACGGCTTTCGCACCGAATTCCACTTCGGTCGCGGATCACGTCAACAGCCTGGTCCACGCTTACATGAGTTCACTTGCCGATGCGGGCGCATTCACCGACGACATGTTCGTCGTGCAGTGCGACGCAGGACTACATTCCAGCCCGGTGAACAAGGATCGCGGGATTAGCGTGTTACTCGCGTTCCATCCGGCTGGATCAGACGAAACGGTATCCCTCACTCTGCATCAGACCGTATCGGGCTGCCACATCGCGGCAACTGCCTTCGCACCCGTTTTCGACCAGTGCGCCTAGGGCGTCGCCCGCTGGGGCGAGCTCCTACGAGTCGCATCCAATTCGTAAAAGACCGGTTTCCTTACGAATAGAGCAGTTTCGACTGCTGCCATTCGGAACCCTCTGGAATCTACTTGACCCTTCGTTTTTGGAAGAGAGTTGGTTGCCTACAGGCAACATGGCTGGTAGGGTCCCAATTGAGAATTGAGCATTACCAAAGTGCCAGCGGTCGCGTTCCCTTCGAAGAGTGGTTCCAATCGCTCGACGTTCATCATCGTGAAGCCGTTGATCGACGAATCAATACGTCGCAAGAATACGATCACTTTGGAGACTGCCGTTCTCTGAAACACGGCCTTTTTGAAATGCGATTGTTGTGGCCTGGATTACGAATCTATTTCGCCAGGATGGATTATTTGATCGTGCTGTTGGGCGGATCGGACAAGAAATCGCAGCAAAGAGCAATAAGAGTTGCTCGTATCAGACTGAAAGAATTGAAAGCGAGAATGTCATGAGCAAGAGTAAGTTACCGGCAAGCATTCCATGGAACTATCGCGATCGGCTTTATGAGCAGCTCCGAAATCCGACATTTGCAGCCAGGTATCTCAACGACGCCTTGCTGGAAGGCGACGAGATTGTTTTCAAGACAGCAGTAGGGTCTGTTATTCGAGCGCGCGGTGTTGTCAAAATCGCAAAAAAAGCGGGTATCAATCGGTGCACCGTTTTCAAGACGTTGAAGCCGGAAACACGCACATCGTTCACGACAATTCACTCTCTTTTACGCGCGTGCGATATTGATCTCAATACGCGGCCTTTACTCGAAGCGACAAAGAAGAAGTCAAAGCGAGCTGTTCGAGGCTAGTCGCTCTTGGACGTCCTGTGCTCTACGACATTAGTGCGTCTCTGCACACAAAGACGTACCTAAATTTGTACCGTAGGAGCCCGCCCCAGCGGGCGATATTTATTGTTTGCCGAAACCACCACCGCCTGGCGTCTCGATAACGACAGTATCTCCCTTATTGAGTTTCACCGTGGCAGTGCCGGATAGCGTTTCCTCTGATCCATCAGCACGAACGATGCGGTTGATTCCGGTCTTGGCATCTTCGCCGCCTGCCAATCCAAACGGCGCGATACGTCGATGATTCGAGAGAATCGCGGCCTCAACGGGTTCGGTAAATCTGAGTTTCCTGACTGTGCCATTCCCGCCATGCCATTTTCCGGCGCCACCTGAGTCCTGCCGAATAGAAAACGATTCGACGATGACCGGAAAATTCTGTTCGAAGACTTCTGGATCGGTCATGCGCGAATTGGTCATGTGCGTGTGCACGGCATCGGTGCCGTTGAATCCGGGCCCTGCGCCGGCGCCGCCGCAGATGGTTTCGTAGTACTGCACTTCATCATTGCCGAACGTGAAGTTGTTCATCGTGCCCTGCGAGGCGGCGAGGGCGCCCAATGCGCCGTACAGCGTGTCAGTCACGCACTGTGAAGTTTCGACGTTGCCGGCAACGACTGCAGCAGGATAGGACGGGCTGAGCATGCTGTCTTTCGGAATCCTTATCTTCAATGGTTCGAGGCAGCCTTCATTCATTGGTATCTCTTCTTCGATGAGACTGCGAAAAACGTACAGCACGGCAGCACGTGTGACTGCTTCGGGCGCATTGAAGTTCGATTCTGATTGTGGCGAGGTGCTAGTGAAATCAATGCTTGCCTCGCGCTTTTCGTGATCGACTTCAATACGTGCGCAGATTTTCTCACCCGAGTCGAGTTCGTATTCGAACGCACCATCTTTGAGTGTTCCGAGCAGCCGGCGCACACTCGTTGCAGCGTTCTCGCGCACGAATCTCAAATAGCTTTGCACTGTTGACATCCCGTAGCGCTCGATCGCCTTCTCGAGCTGACGAATGCCTTGTTGATTGGCGGCGAGCTGTGCTTTTAAGTCTGCAATATTCTGTTTCTGGTTGCGTGCCGGATATTTCGCACCGGCCAGCAACTGAACAACTGCATCCAGCTGGAATTCACCGGCTCGAACCAGCCAGAAGTTATCGATCAATACGCCTTCTTCGTCGATGTGATGACTCTCCGATGGCATCGAGCCTGGCGTGATGCCGCCAATGTCGGCGTGATGAGCACGTGATGCGAGGAAGAACAGCGGTTTGTCCGAATTTTCAAACCATGGTGTCACCACGGTGATGTCAGGAAGATGCGTGCCGCCGTTGTAAGGCGAGTTCAGCATGATGGTATCGCCTGGTTGCAGTTCGCTGCCTGTTGCGGTGATGACGCTGCGTACACTCTCGCCCATCGAGCCCAGGTGCACCGGCATGTGCGGTGCGTTCGACACCAGCCGACCCTCCTCGTCGAACAAGGCGCAGGAGAAATCGAGTCGTTCACGAATGTTGACGGACAACGCCGTGTTCTGCAGCACCGTGCCCATTTGTTCCGCGATATGCATGAACAGGCGGTTGAAAACTTCGAGCCTTACCGGGTCAGGCTTTGTTTCTTCAGCTACGGCATCCTGATGCGATTCACCTTGTTGTTCGAGCAGCAGATGGCCCCTGTCATTAACCGTCCCCGCCCAGCCGGCGTCGACCACTGTCGTGCTGTTTGCCTCGGCAATAATCGCCGGTCCGTCGATCGTCCGTCCGGCTCCCAAGGCATCTCGTCGGTACACCGGCACTTCCTGCCACTGATCTGCAACCCACATTTTTTCGCTGCCGGCAACCAGGGATTCTGCTTGTGCTTCGATGAGCGGATCACTGATGACCTGCTCAATGCCGGTGCCTTCAAGCCGCAGTGTCGCAATGAGCAGTTGCCCTGCATCCGGCTCGGTTCCGAATCGATTGCGGTACACCTCGGAGAACGCTTCGATCATGTCGGCAATATTGCCGTAGGGCACGTTAAGGATCGTGTCGGAGCCGCTGATGCGCAGTCCAAGGCCGACCTGAAAGCTGCGGTTTTCCGTCGGCACGTTCTGTGCGGCGAGCGAATCGTCGCAGTGCTTGCGGAGGTCCGAGATTGAGGGCTGCATACGCGAGATTTCATCTTCGGAGAATGGCACTTCGATCGATTGCTGTTTCTCGACCCGAATATCAGAAAGCCCCATGCCGTAAGCCGACAAAACGCCCGCCATTGGGTGCAGCCAGATTTTTCGCATGCCAAGGACTTCGGCGACTGCACACGCGTGCTGGCCACCGGCACCGCCAAAGCAACACAAAATGAAATCACGAACATCTTCACCACGTTCGATCGTGATCTTGCGAATGGCATTAGCCATGCTTTCAACGGCCACGGTCAGGAATCCGGATGCGACTTTTTCAGGCGTAACTGCAATACCGCTATCTTTTGAGATCGCATCGGCCAGGACAGAAAACGCTTTTCCGGATGCAGCAGCATCCAGTGGCTGATTTGCATCGGAACCAAACACGCTCGGGAAGTAATTGACCGGAACGCGTCCAAGTAACACGTTCGCGTCTGTGACCGTCAACGGACCATTGCGCCTATAGCAGGCTGGACCGGGATTCGCACCTGCAGAATCGGGACCGACCTGGTAACGCTGATCCCGGTACTTGAGTATCGAGCCGCCACCGGCCGCGATCGTATGAATCTTCATCATGGGTGCACGCAGGCGCACGCCCGCCACTATGGAATCGTTGCTGCGCTCGTATTCCCCGCTCCAGGCCGATACATCGGTTGACGTGCCACCCATGTCGAAGCCAATCAGCCGTTCGTGTCCTGCCCGCGATGCGGATTCCACCATGCCGACTACACCAGCGGCCGGACCCGAAAGAATGCTGTCTTTGCCCCTGAATTTGTCGGCGAGCACGAGTCCGCCATTGCTTTGCATAAACAAAAGCCGATTTGGCGTCGCGATATTCTTGAGCGCGCGTTTCAGTCCATCAATGTAATTGTTTAATACAGGAGTGAGATAGGCGTCGGCCAGCGTTGTTTCTGCACGGCTCACAAACTTGATCAGTGATTCGACATCGTGCGACACAGAAACCTGTTGCAGTCCCGCTTCTTTTGCGATTGTGGCAATTTGGTTCTCGT
>SMUX01321910.1_pt1 | contig 10009 bp, 7 predicted proteins | sample 2456431 | NCBI WGS metagenome assembly SMUX01 (sample SAMN11095930, study PRJNA526329) | marine sediment metagenome | biome: Marine sediment; feature: Surficial sediment; material: Deep marine sediment; isolation source: Hadal surficial sediment | place: Pacific Ocean | collected 2014-11 | depth 0-1... | reverse complement strand
TTCTCTTCGACCTGCCCGCGCAAAGCGCCGAGCAGGCTGTCCCGTTCCCGGACTTGGCCGCGCAGGGAGCCGAGCAAATCGTCCTGCTCGGTCAGTTGATTCTTCATCGAGCCCAGCAGCCCGTCTTTCTCTTTCAGCTGGCCCTTCATCGAGCCCAGGAGCCCATCCTTCTCCTTGAGCTGGCCGCGCAGGGAGCCGAGTTGGCCGTCTTTCTCTTTCAACTGCCCTTTCATTGAGCCCAGCAGGCCGTCCTTTTCCTTGAGGTGGCCGCGCAGGGAGCCGAGCAGGCCGTCTTTTTCTTTCAGCTGGCCCTTCATCGAGCCCAGCAGCCCATCCTTCTCCTTGAGCTGGCCGCGCAGGGAGCCGAGCTCGCGATCCTTTTTGCCGAGGCGGCCCTTGAGACCGGAGATGACGTCGTCCTTCTTGCCCAACTGTTTCCGCATCGCCTGGGGGGCCAGTCCGGCCGGGGTGGCACCGCTTGTTCCCAGCGCCGCGGGGGCCGGTTGCGCTTTCATCGGTTTCTTGACGCTCTCCGGGCCCGTTGTGATGGTCTTGGGTTGCTTCTTGCCGCTGGGCGCCGGGCCGGTTCCGAGGACCTTGGGCGCGGATTGCGGTTTCTGCGCCTTCTTGGCGGGCTCGGGTTGCTTCTTCGGGGCCTTCGTGGCGGCCGTGCCGCTGGGCGCCGGGCCGGTTCCGAGGGCCTTGGGCGCGGATTGCGGTTTCTGCGCCTTCTTGGCGGGCTCGGGTTGCTTCTTCGGGGCCTTCGTGGCGGCCTTGCCGCTGGGTGCCGGGGCGGCCTTCTTCTTCGCTGGCGCCACTTCTTGGGGTCCGGCGGGGGCGGTCTTCTCCTTCTTCAGGCCCTTGAACAGGCCCTGGAGCAGATCTCCCTGGGCGCTGGCGGTGGCCGGCGTCAGGACCAGGGCGACGGCGGCAAGAATGGCGTAGCCGTGCTGTCGAGAAATCAAGGCCATGAGCGGGTTCCTCCCTGGATCGGCCCCGGATTGTTATTGTTGCGCGGGGCGGCCGATCCCGGGTTTGCCCGGACCGGGCCTCTCGATCTAAAAGGATGATAGCAGAATTGGCGCCCACGATCCTCGCCTGCGATCGGGCGTGTGACCGGGCCTCCTCGGCCCCGCAACCGAAAGGAAACAGGCCATGCGGCTCAAGGACAAAGTCGCCATCGTGATCGGCGCCGGCCAGGCCCCGGGCGCGACCGCGGCGATCGGTAACGGTCGGGCGACGGCGCTGTTGTTCGCGCGCGAGGGCGCGCGGGTGCTGGCCGTCGACCGCTACCTGGAGGCCGCCGAGGAGACCGCGGAGATCGCGCGGGCGGAAGGCGGCGAGGCGGTCGCGGTAGCGGCCGACGTCACCGACGAGGCGGCGGTCCGGGCCGCGATCGAGGCCTGCGTCGCGCGCTTCGGGCGCCTCGACATCCTCCACAACAACGTCGGCATTTCGATCGAGGGCGACGACGCGCCGATCACCGAGATCGAGACCGAGGCCTTCGACCGCATCGTGGCGGTCAACCTGCGCTCGGTGGTCTATGCCTGTAAGCACGCCCTACCGGTGATGCGCGCGCAGAGGGCCGGTGCGATTGTCAACATCTCCTCGACCGCGGCCTGGGAGGACTACCCCTGGGTCGCCTATAAGGCGACCAAGGCGGCGGTGATCGCCATGACCAAGCAGATCGCCATCCAGAACGCCGAATTCGGGGTGCGCGCCAACGTCATCCTACCAGGCCTGATGGACACGCCCATGGCGGTCGACCGACGCGCCGAGATCTGGGGCCGCTCGCGCGCCGAGGTCGCCGCCGAGCGCGACGCCAAGGTGCCGCTCGGCAAGATGGGCACTGGCTGGGATGTCGCCTACGCGGCCTTGTTCCTGGCCAGCGACGAGGCGAAGTTCATCACTGGGGCCGCGCTGCCGGTCGATGGCGGCAAGACCTGCCGCATCGGCTGATCGTCACAACGACACCAAGGACTCGACCATGGCAAGGCTGCCACCGCTCGACCGCGCCGCGCTGGCCGGCACGCAGAAGGCACTCCACGATAAAATCGTTAGCGGGCCGAGGGGCCGCGTCGCCGGGCCGCTGGAGGCGATGGTGCTGTGTCCCGCCGTCGGCGACCCGCTGCAGGCGTTGGGTGGCCGCCTGCGCTTCGCCGGCGTCCTGCCCGGCAAGCTGCGCGAGCTGGCGGTCCTAGTTGCGGCGCGGTTCTGGACCGCCCAGTTCGAGTGGCACGCCCACGCCCGCATCGCGCGCGACGAAGGCCTCGACGATGCGGTTATCTTGGCCATCGCCGAGGGCGCGGCGCCGGCCCTGGCGACGCCGGAGGAGAACGCCGTCTATGCCTTCTGCCGCGAGTTGCACGAAACCCACGCCATTGGCGCGGACACCTATGCGGCGGCGGTCGAAACCCTCGGCCAGGAGGCGGTCATCGAGCTGACCGTGCTGTCGGGTTACTACACCACGATCTCGATGATCCTCAATGCCTTCCAGGTCCCGCTGCCCGAAGGCGTCACGCCGCCGCTCGCCCCGCGCTCCGAAACCTAGCGCTAACGATCCCGCGGCAGGGGGCGGCGGGCGGCGACCAGGTGGCCGCGCAGGGTCTCGCGGTAGAACACGACCAATCCGCCGCCGACGATCAACGCGATGCCGAGCCACGCCGTGGCGTCCGGCCAGTCGCCCCACCACAGCACGCCCCAGAGCACCGCAAACGGTAGCGCTGTATATTCGAAGGGCGCCAGCAGGTTGGCCTCGGCGATGCGGTAGGCTTGGGACAGCAGGTATCCGGCGATGGCGATCAGCAAGCCGCAGGACAGCATCAGAAAGCCATCGAAGCCGGTCGGCCAGACCCAGGCGCGCAGCAGGAACTCCAGGCTCGGATGGCCGCTGCCGGCGAAACGGCCGTCGCCGGCGATCGCCCCGAAGGCCGCGCTGGTGACGATAAAGCAGACTTGAACGTAGAACGCGAGGGTCGAGGCCCGGTCGGTGCCCCCGAGGCGCCGCGTGAGCATCTGCATCGTGGCGTAGGCCAAGGCCGCGCCGATCGGCAGCAGCGCGGCGACCTCGAACAGGCCGTCGCCGGGCCGCAGCATGACCGCCACCCCGGCCATGCCGGCCAGCACGGCGGCCCAGCGCCAGGGCCCGACCCGTTCGCCCAGGAACGGCACCGAGAGCGCGGTGATGAACAGCGGCGCGACGAAGAAGATCGCCGCCGCCTCGGCCAAAGGCATGGCGGCGAGCGCCAGGAAGTAACAGATGTTGGCGATCACCATCAACAGGCCGCGGGCCAGTTGCAGCCACAGGCGCCGGGTCCGCAACAGCCGGACGCCGCCTTCCAGATGGGCGAAGTAGACGGTCAAGAGAATCGCGATGCAAGAGCGCGTAAATACGATCTGATGGAGCGGATAATCGCCGCTCATCCATTTGATGAGCGAGTCCTGCAGCGACAGCACGACCATGCCGAACACCAAGCACAGCACGCCTTGGACCTTCGCGCTCGACCGGATGGCGGCCCGCATGTTCCCCCCTGGAAACGGTTTGAAAATGCCGGGCCGCCAAGTTGCTGGAACGGACCCGCCAGGCGCAAGCGGGAAATGCCGTGGTGGGGTCTCAGCCGTTCTGACCGGCGAAGCGGATCGCTTCCTCGGCGGCCCGGATCAGCGCCCGGGCCTTGTTGCGGGTCTCCTGGTATTCGGCCTCGGGGTCGCTGTCGGCGACCACGCCACCGCCGGCCTGGACGTACATGACCCCGTCCTTGACCACCGCGGTCCGGAGCGCGATGCAGGTGTCCATATCGCCGTTGGCGCCGAAGTAGCCGACCGCGCCGGCGTAGATGCCGCGCCGCTCCGATTCCAACTCGTCGATGATCTCCATGGCCCGGACCTTGGGTGCGCCCGAGACCGTACCGGCGGGAAAGCCGGCGATCAGTGCACTGAGCGCGTCGTGTTTGGGGTCGAGTTCGCCCTCGACGTTGGAGACGATGTGCATGACGTGGCTGTAGCGCTCGATGAGGAACTCCTCGGTGACCCGCACGGACCCGACCTTGGCGACCCGGCCGACGTCGTTGCGCCCGAGATCGAGCAGCATCAGGTGCTCGGCGCGCTCCTTGGGATCGGCCAGCAGCTCCTCGGCCAGCGCCTGGTCCTCGGCCGGGGTCTTGCCACGCGGCCGGGTCCCGGCGATGGGGCGGATGGTCACGGTCGACCCACGCACCCGCACCAGGATCTCCGGGCTCGAACCGACGATCGAGAACCCGCCGATTTCGAGGAAGAACAGGAACGGCGAGGGGTTGAGCCGGCGCAGCGCCCGGTAGAGCGAGAACGGCGGCAGGCGGAACGGCACCCGGAAGCGCTGGCTGGGCACGATCTGGAAGGCGTCGCCGGCGTGGATGTAGTCCTTCGCCTTCTCGACCATGGCGAGGTACTCGGCGTGGGTGACGTTGGACTCCGGCTCCTGGGCGACCGCGGCCGCCTCGGGTACGATCGAGTCCCGCTGGAACGGCAGGGGGCGCTCGAAGTCGGCGACCGCCGCGGCCAGGCGCGCGGACGCGGCGTCGTAGGCGGCGCGGGAGTCCAGCGCCGGGTCGGGCCAGACCGGGGTCACCAGGGTCATCATGTCCTCGAGCCGGTCGAACACCGCGATCACGGTCGGGCGCATGAACATGCCGTCGGGCACCTGGAGCACGTCCGGGTTGGCGTCCGGCAGCCGTTCCATCAGGCGCACCGTGTCGTAGCCCATGTAGCCGACCAGTGCCGAGGCCATGGGCGGCAGCTCGGCCGGCAGTTCGATGCGCGATTCCGCGATCAGCGCCCGCAGGCTCGCGAGCGTGCCGTCCCGGTCCGGCTCGAAGCCGCCGGACTCGACGCCACTGGCCGCGAGCGCGTGCCGGTCGATCTCGGCCCGCTCGCCGAAGCAACGCCAGATCAGGTCCGGCTTGATGCCGAGGAAGGAGTAACGGCCGATCACCGCACCGCCCTCGACCGACTCGAAGACGCAGGCGTCGGGACCGCCGGCGCTCAGCTTTATGAACGCCGAGACCGGGGTATCCAAGTCGGCCACCAGGGTGGTCCAGACCACCTGCGGCCGTTTTGCGTCGTAGACGGACGCGAAATCCTGGTAGGCGGGGGTCGGTTGCATCGTCTCAAAAAGAGGCGAGCAGCTCGTTGAGCGCTTGTTCTTTGATTTCGACGCCGTACTCGCCGCGCATGGTGGCCAGGAACTGTTCCAGAAGGTCGCCTTGCAGATCGTCGACCAGGCTTTCCCGCACTGCCGCCACGGTGTCCGGATCGGTATAGGGATCGGCCGCCACCACCTCGATCAGTTTGGCGACCAGGTGGCCCTCGGCGGCGGTCGCCGTGGTCACCTCGCCGACGCTGATCTGGAACAGTTTGGAGGCGAGGGTCGGGGAGGGGGTGCTTGCGACGGCGGTCTCGAAACGCGTCACCGGCTTGGTCTGGGCGACGGTCAGGCCGGCGTCGGTGGCGACGACTTCGAACGCGTTGCCGGACTTGATCCGCTCGGCCAGCGCCTCGGCCTTCTCCCGCGCCAGCTTGGCGCGCTGGGCGTCGCGCCACAGCTCGGTCACCTCGGCACGGACCTCGTCGAGCGGCCGAAGCTGGGCCGGCGTCACGCTGTCGACCCGGAGGATGAAAAAGTCGCCGTTCGCGGTCTCGGTGAGCAGGCTCTCGCGGCCGGCTTCGGTCTCGAAGGCCAGCGCCAGGAAGCGGCCGGCGGGCAGCTCGGTGACGGGCTCGCCCGCCGAGTCCCGGCCCTGGCGGTCGATGGATTCGATCCGGCGCGGCGTCAGGGCGAGCGCCTGGGCGGCCTCTTCCAGGGAGGCGCCGGCGCCGAGTTCGTCGTCGAGCTGGTTGGCGATCGAGACCATGCTGTCGATCGCGTTCTGCATCGCGATGTCCGTGGCCAGCTCGTCGCGCACCTCCTCAAAAGCCGGCTCCTGGCGCGGCTCGATCTTGACCACCCGCAGGATATGCCACCCCAGCACGCTTTCGACCGGCGCGCTCGCGGTGCCCTCGGCAAGCGCGAAGGCGGACTCGGCCAGCTCCGGCGGCAGGGCATCCTTTCTCATGGCGCCCAGGTCGATCGGTGGCGCCCCGGTCATCTCCTCGGCCACAGTGGCGAAGGTGGCGCCGCCGTCGAGCCGGGTCTTGGCCTCGCGGGCCCGAGCCTCGTCCTGGAACACGATCTGCTTGAGCTTGCGCTTCTCCGGCGTCACGAAGTCCTCGAAGCGGGCCTCGAACTCCTCGCGCAGCCGCGCCTCGGAGACCGCAGATTCGGCGGCCAGGTCGGCGGCGCGCAACTCGACCAGGGTCACCGCGCGCCGCGAGGGCGCCATGAATCGCTCGGAGAACTCTTGGTGGAAGGCCTCCAGCGCCGGTTGGTTCGGGGCGGCCACGTCGGTGATGCTGTCGTTGCGGACCAGCAGGTACTGCGCGACCCGCCGCTCGTTGCGGTAGCCGTACAGCGCCTCGACCAGCTGGCTTGGCGCCGTGACCGCCTCGCTGACCGCGTCGGCGAGCTGTTGGCGGATGATATCGCGCCGAAGCGTCGCCACGTATTCGCCCTCACCCATGCCGAGACTGCGGAGCTGCTGCTCGAAGCGGGCGCGGTCGAAACCGCCGAGATCGTTCTTGAAGGCGTCCTGTTGGGCGATCAGGCGACGGATCTGGTCGTCGGTCACGAACATGCCGAGCTCGGCCGCCTTGCGGTCGAACAGGGCGCGGCCGATCATCTGGCTGAGCACCTGATCCGGGATCCCGAAGGCGCGCGCCTGGTCCATTTCGAGCTGGCCGCCGAGGCGCCGGGAGATCCGGTTGATCTCGCGCGACAGCGCCTGCGTATAGTCCCGCTCGAGGATCGGCTCGCCGCCGATCTCCGCGACCGCGCGCACCTGGGTCGCGCCGCGGAAGATATCGCCGATGCCCCAGACCGCGAAACTGGCGATCAGCATGCCGAACAGCGCGAAGGTCACGATCTTGACGACGGGGTTCCTGGTTCTGATGGCCATAGGGGTCGGTGGTCCTCGAATTAGCTTCATCGGGCCACCGCGGGGTGCGGCAACCGGGCGCCCGGGTCCGGCGCGCGCGCATCTTAGAAAGCCGGTCACGCCCCGGCAACATGCAATTCCACTCCGAAACTGCCGGTTTTTCCGGCGCCTGGCCTGCCCGGCGCCGCCGTGTTAGGTAGGCGCCGCAATGCATCCAGGTGCGGCGAGGAGGAACCGGTGGGTCATGGCGCGCAAGCTGATCGCGGGAAACTGGAAGATGAACGGGCTGCGCCAGAGCGCCGCCGCCCTGGCCGGGGCGCTGGCCGAGCGGGCGCGGGCCGCCGGGCCGCTCGGCTGGGACCCGCTGGTCTGTCCTCCGGCAACCCTGCTGGGGGTCGTTGGCGCGGCGCTACGGGGCAGCGCGGTCGCCCTCGGTGGCCAGGACTGCCACCCGGTCCAGTTGGGGGCCCACACCGGCGATATCAGCGCCGAGATGCTGGCGGACGCCGGCTGCCGCTACGTCATCGTCGGCCATTCCGAGCGCCGCGCCGACCACGGCGAGGATGACGCCGAGGTGCGGGCCAAGGCCGAGGCGGCGGCCGCCGCCGGGCTGGTGCCCATCGTCTGTGTCGGTGAGACCGCGGCCCAGCGCGGGGCCGGAGAGGCGCTTCGGGTGATCGAGGCCCAGTTGACCGGCTCCCTGCCGCGCGCCCTTGAAGGCGCGGACATGGTGGTCGCCTACGAGCCGGTCTGGGCCATCGGGTCCGGCCAGACCGCGACCCCGGCCGACGTGGCCCAGGTCCACGGTCATATCCGTGGGCTGCTGGAGCGGCTTCTCGGCAGTGCGGGCGCGGCCCAGGCGGTGCGCATCCTCTATGGCGGCTCGGTCAAGCCGGGCAACGCGGCCGAGTTGCTCGCGGTGGCTGACGTGGACGGCGCCCTGGTCGGTGGCGCCAGCCTCGAGGCCGGGGATTTCTGGGCGATCGGCGAGGCCTCCCCTTAATGAACGGTTACGCTGCTAAATCGCTTTCTTTTGGGGTGGCGAGCGACTAAATACCCCTGCAAGCCGGTCGGGGGTTACCGGCGGGCGGCAATATCCATGGGCGAGAGCAATGACGAGAGCGATGGCTAGATGAGCAACGTACTGCTGGTGATCCATTTGATGCTGGCCATCGCCATGATCGGCGTGGTGCTGCTCCAACGCAGCGAGGGCGGCGGCCTGGGCATCGGCGGCGGCGGCGGCGGCGGTGGCGGCATGGGCGGCTTCCTGACCGGCCGCGGCACCGCCAACCTGTTGACCCGGGCGACCGCGGTCCTGGCCGGCCTCTTCATGATGACCTCCATCACGCTCACGATTCTGGCCAGTGGCTCGGGCGAGCGGCGCTCGATCATCGACGAATTGCCGGCCGAGGCGCCGGTCCAGGAAGAGCCGGCGATCCCCTCGGTCCCGGTCCAATAGCCCAGGCCGGTAGCCCAGCCCAGTAACCCGGGCCGACCTCCGAGCTGACTTCCATATTAGGGCTGGTCGCTTCGCGCCGGCACCGGATTCGCCGAGCCGGACGGCCCCGTATCGGGCGGCGCGACCGCTGCGGGCGGCCGTTTTCCGGCCTTGCCTGAAATCCGAATCGGCGGGAATACTCGGGTTTTCGGGAGGCATCGGCGCGACCATGACTTTTTTTGCCGTTTCGGTCGCGCCGGGGCTTGCCCGCCAGGCCGGTTCCGATAATAGTGCCGGCCTATGACGCGGTTCATATTCATCACCGGCGGCGTCACTTCCTCACTCGGAAAAGGTCTCACCTCCGCGGCCCTTGGGGCACTCCTCCAGGCGCGCGGTTTCAAGGTGCGGCTGCGCAAGCTGGACCCCTATCTCAACGTCGACCCGGGGACCATGAGTCCCTACCAGCACGGTGAGGTTTACGTCACCGACGACGGCGCCGAGACCGATCTGGACCTGGGCCATTACGAGCGCTTCACTGGCGTGCCGACGCGCAAGACCGACAACGTCACCACCGGCCAGATCTATTCCAAGGTGATCGCCAAGGAGCGCCGCGGCGACTACCTGGGCGCCACGGTCCAGGTAATCCCCCACGTCACCGACGCGATCAAGGAGTTCATCCGCTCCGACATCGGCGATGAGGACTTCGTGATCTGCGAGATCGGTGGCACCGTGGGCGACATCGAGGGCCTGCCGTATCTCGAGGCGATTCGGCAGCTGGGCAACGAGCTCGGGTCCGAGCGCAGCATCTTCATCCATCTGACCCTGGTGCCCTATCTGGCCTCGGCCGGCGAGCTCAAGACCAAGCCGACCCAGCATTCGGTCAAGGAGCTGCAGTCGGTCGGCATCCAGCCCGATATCATGGTGTGCCGCTGCGACCGCCCGATCCCGGCCGAGGCGCAGCGCAAGATCTCGCTGTTCTGCAACGTGCGGCCGAGCGCCGTCATCCAGGCACTCGACGTCGACACCATCTACGCGGTGCCGCGCGCCTACCACGAGGAGGGCCTCGACGACGAGGTCTGCCGCCACTTCGGCCTGACCGGCCCGGCGCCCGACCTCGCGCGTTGGGACACCATCACCGAACGCGTCCGCAAGCCCGACGGCGAGGTCACCATCGGCGTGGTCGGCAAGTACACCTCGCTGCTCGACTCCTACAAGTCCCTGGCCGAGGCCATGGTCCACGGCGGCATCGCCAACAACGTCCGGGTCAACGTCAACTGGCTGGATTCGGAGATCTTCGAAAGCGACGGCGCGATCCAGCACCTCGAGGACGTGCACGGTATCCTGGTTCCGGGCGGCTTCGGCGAGCGCGGCGCGGAAGGCAAGATCGCCGCCGCGCGTTTCGCCCGCGAACGCAAGGTGCCCTACTTCGGCATCTGCTTCGGCATGCAGATGGCGGTGATCGAGGCGGCGCGCAACCTGGCCGGTATCCCCGGCGCCGGCTCCACCGAGTTCGGCCCCTGCGCGGATTCCGTCGTCGGCCTGCTCACCGAGTGGACCGCGGGCA
>SMUX01076539.1_pt1 | contig 10009 bp, 7 predicted proteins | sample 2456431 | NCBI WGS metagenome assembly SMUX01 (sample SAMN11095930, study PRJNA526329) | marine sediment metagenome | biome: Marine sediment; feature: Surficial sediment; material: Deep marine sediment; isolation source: Hadal surficial sediment | place: Pacific Ocean | collected 2014-11 | depth 0-1... | reverse complement strand
GCACGCGGCGCTTACTTGATTCGGCTGGCGGCCCTCTCCACCCAAATCCCCGCGCACGGGCACGGCCATTAGGAGACTGTGATGATTGATGGATTGATTCACTGGTCGCTGCGCAACCGAGCGCTGGTGTTGGCATTGGCCGCAGCGTTCCTGGTATGGGGTGGCTACTTGGTTCCCACCATCCCGGTGGATGTGCTGCCCGACTTGACGGCTCCTACCGTAACCATCCTGGTCGAAGGCCACGGCATGGCTCCCACGGAAATGGAGCCCTTGGTTACGTTCCCCATCGAAGCTGCGCTGAACGGTGCCGCTGGCGTGCGTCGCGTGCGCTCCGCCACGGCAGTGGGAGTCGCAGTCATCTGGGTAGAGTTCGAGTGGGGCGAGGACATTTATCGCGCACGCCAGACCGTGACAGAGAAGCTGAACTTGGTAGTTGAGTCGCTACCCCCCGAAGTGGAACGTCCGGTGCTGGCCCCGATTTCGTCCATTATGGGAGAAATCCTTTTTATCGCGTTGGAGTCGGACCGTCACTCGCCTTTGGAGTTGCGCACCGTGGCCGATACGGTGCTGCGCCGTCGGTTGCTGGCTGTCTCAGGCGTGTCGCAGGTAACGCCCATCGGCGGGGGAAAGAAGCAATACCAGGTGATCGTCTCACCCGCCAGACTCAAAGCCTACGACGTGTCGCTCGCCCAGCTCGAAGAAGCGCTGCGCCAGACCAACCGCAACACCTCGGCGGGCTTCCTGGTCGCGGGTGGCCAGGAGTATCTGATTCGGGGCATCGGGCGCGTCCACAGTCTGGAGGATATTGCCCAAACCGTCGTGACCGTGCGCGGCACCCGTCCCATCCTGGTCCGAGACCTGGGTGAGGTGCGCATTGGAGAGGCCATCAAGCGGGGTGAAGGTTCGCACAACGGCAAACCCGCAATCATTTTGGGCATCCAAAAGCAGCCCGGCACCAATACCCTCGAGCTAACCCAAACATTGGACGCGGTGCTGGATGACATCCAGCAGTCCCTGCCCGAAGGGATGATCATTGAGAAGCACATTTTCCGCCAAGCCGACTTCATCGAGGTGTCGATCGAGAACCTCATTGACGCCTTGCGCGATGGCGGCTTGCTGGTCGTGATCATCGTTGTACTCTTCCTGGCCAATCTGCGCGCCGCCTCCATTACCCTGCTGGCGATTCCTCTCTCGCTGGTCGCAGCCGTGGTGGGTATGAAACTCGCCGGCGCCACCATTAACAGCATGACCCTGGGCGGAATGGCCATCGCAGTGGGGGCACTGGTCGATGACGCCATTATTGATGTGGAGAACGTTTCCCGGCGGCTCCGCGAGAATGCGCAGAAGCCACCCGGGGAGCGTCAGCCGGTGCTTGAGGTGGTTTACCGCGCCAGTAGCGAGATCCGAGTCTCCATCGTCTTCGCCACCCTGATCATCATCTTGGTCTTCTTGCCGCTCTTTTTCCTCGGCGGCGTCGAAGGAAGACTGCTGCAACCGTTGGGGTTCGCCTACATCGTGGCTTTGTTCGCTTCCCTGATTGTAGCGCTGACCGTGACTCCGGCCCTGTGCGCTTACTTGCTGCCCCGCTCAAAGGCCGTGCGGGAAAACCGGGAACCGTGGGTGGTACAGTGGCTGAAGCGCCACTACCAGCGCATCCTGCCAGTGGCACTCGACCACAGCACCATCGTCCTGCTCGGTTCTGCGCTGCTGCTCGCGGGAGCCCTGGCAAGCTTTTCCGGGATGGGGCGTTCTTTTCTGCCCGATTTCAATGAAGGCACGCTGACCATCAGCGCGGTGACACTGCCGGGAACCAGCCTGGCCCAGTCCGACAAGCTCGGCAGGAGCATCGAGCAAATCCTGCTCACCATCCCGGAAGTTGTCGCCACTGCCCGGCGCACGGGCCGCGCCGAGTTGGACGAGCACGTCCAGGGTGTGGAGGCCTCCGAAATTGATGTCGGACTGAAGATGCGTGACCGCTCCAAAGACGAGATGTTGCAAGAGATGCGCGCGCGGCTGGCGCTTGTGCCCGGGATGAACATCAACATCGGGCAGCCCATTTCCCACCGCATCGACCACATGCTGTCGGGCACACGGACCAAGATTGCAGTCAAGATTTTTGGCGATGACCTGGCGACGCTGCGTCTCCTTGCTCGCCAAGTGGAAGCTATCATGCGGGATGTGCCCGGCGTGGTTGATCTCTCCACCGAACAGCAGACCGATATCCCTACTATACGGGTTCGCTTCGACCGAGCCGCGTTAGCTCGCTATGGCCTGCCGGCCGGGGCCGCCGCCGAAGCTCTGCAAACAGCTTTTGCGGGACAGGAGGTGGGGCAAATCCTCGAAGGGCAGGTAGCCTTTCCGCTGGTGGTGCGCTATCCGTTCGACAACCGCGCCGACCTCGAATCCATCCGCCAAACGCTCATTGATACGCCCTCGGGCGCGCGCATTCCGCTCTCGGCCGTGGCGGACATTCGGGAGGATCGTGGTCCGAATTTCATCAGCCGGGAGAACGTCCAGCGCAAGATCGTGGTGATGTGTAACGTGGCCGAGCGTGATCTCCGTAGTGTAGTTAATGACGTGCAACGGAACGTACGAGCTTCTGTTTCTCTGCCACGGGGGTATCACATTGAATATGGCGGACAGTTCGAAAGCGAGGCGAAGGCGTCACGGCTCCTGCTGTGGCTGGGAGTCGCCGTCATTCTCGGTATCTTGGTAATTCTGACGGCAGCCTTCCGCTCCTTCAGCGATGCTGTGATTATTATGTTCAACCTGCCGCTGGCGCTCATCGGCGGTGTCGTGGGCGTGTTCATTTCCGGCGGAGTGCTCTCCGTCGCCTCGCTGATCGGTTTCATTACTCTGTTCGGAATCGCCACTCGCAACGGCATCATGATGATTTCTCACATCAAGCACTTGATGGAGAAGGAAGGGGTACGTGATTTTCGCGAGGCTGTTCAGCGGGGAGCCCTGGAGCGCCTTTCGCCCATCCTGATGACAGCATTAGCAGCAGGTCTTGCGCTCATCCCACTTGCTCTGGGCGTCGGTAAGCCCGGCAGCGAAATTCAAGCTCCGATGGCTATCGTTATTCTCTTTGGTTTGCTTTCTTCCACCGCCCTCAACATGGTCGTCGTTCCGGCAGTATACTTCCGCTTCGGCCGTCGGGGCCAAGAACAGCAGTTTTCATCGTGACTGCTTGGCTAGGTCAAGAAGATTTTTTGCCGAGGCAGAAAAGCTGAGCCATTAAGAAGATCGCTTCCGATTTTGGCTACAAGGTTTGAGGAAAGCTTCGGAACAATTTCGGAACAGCGAGCGCTGAATACCAAGGAAAACCAAGCACCAACCCGAACAGAAGGAAAAGCGAACCATCAAGATAGCTAATTTCTACCGAACTCCGGAACCGGAGGCCTGTACAGCGTAGCCCAGACCACTAGAAAAACAACTGGAGGCGGGGCAGTTCTCCCGAATTGCCCCTTTAGCTACAAGGGCTTGTAGAAACTAACGTCGTGCTTCTAATCCGAGGGTTGTGGGTTCGATTCCCGCCGCGCCCGCCATGCAATCCACTGACAGTCAAGAAGTTGCTCCATCCGTTTTAGGTCCCCCAATTCACGCCGGGCCACTTGTTCCAATAGGGATTGGGTACGGACGATGGAAAGATTCGACATGGAACAGGTGATTGCTATTTGCACCGGACGGTCCGATTTCCCATGAGGAGGCACCGTTACTGCCAGGTCTCCAAGACCGCGGCGATTTGATCCACGGCCCAATCAGTCTCTTGTTCAGTGATCACATAGGGTGGCATGAAGTAGAGCACATTGCCCAGCGGCCGGAGCAACAGGCCGCGCTGGATGAATTCGGCCGCCAACCGCGGGCCCAGTTGATCTAGGTAGCCACCTGCGGCTTTCGTTTTCTTATCCTGGACTAACTCCACGATGCCGACGCCGCCGATCACCCGCACATCACCCACGAGGGGAAACTCCTGCAAAGGCAGTAGCCGCGCACGCAGTTGTTGCTCCAACGCACGAACCCGTGCCAATACTCCATCCGTGCGGAATAGTTCCAGGCTGGCCAGCGCGACGGCGCAGCCGAGAGGATTGGCGGCGTAGGAGTGGCCGTGGAAAAACGTTTTGTTGCGGTCGTCGCTCAAGAACGCTTCGTAGATTGCCTCGGTCGTCGCCGTCGCCGCCAGCGGCAGATAACCAGCCGTGAGCGCCTTCGAAAGGCAAAGGATATCCGGGCTGACGGCCGCATGTTCACAGGCAAACATGCGGCCGGTGCGCCCAAAACCCGTCAAGACCTCATCGGCAATCATCAGTGTCCCGTAGCGGTCGCAGAGGCGGCGCACGCCGGCCAGGAACTCCACCGGCCACACGATCATCCCACCCGCCGCCTGCAACATTGGTTCCACCAACACCGCCGCGACTGAGTCACCTTTTTCGCGCAGCAACCGCTCCAGATCAGCCAAGCAATCAACCTGACACGTGGAGCGCTCCAAACCGAGTGGACAGCGATAGCAGTAGGGAGAGTACGCCCGTGCGACCGGAAATAGCAGCGGGGCGAAAGGTCGCGTAAAGGCGGATGCCTCGCTGACCGACATCGTTCCTATTGTGTCGCCGTGGTAGGCGTCGTGGAGGGTGATGAAGCTTTTCCGACTCTCGCCGCGGTTCTGCCAGTACTGGTAGGCCATCTTCAAGGCGACCTCGACCGCAGTCGAACCGTTGTCAGAGTAAAAAATGCGCGTCAGACCCGAGGGCAACAGCGCAACCAACTGCTCCGCTAACTCCACCGCCGGGCGATGCGTACAACCGGCAAACACGACATGCTCCAGCTCACGCGCCTGCGCTGCCAGGGCTTGGTTCAATCTGGGATGACTGTGGCCGTGAATATTGACCCACCAGGACGAAATACCATCGAGCAAGCGCCGCCCGTCTTCGGTGTAAAGGTAGACGCCTTGACCGCGCGCAATCACGAGAGGCGCTGGCGCCGTCTGCATCTGCGTGTATGGATGCCACAGATGCGCACGGTCGCGCGCCGCCAAATCGAGCTGGAGCGAAACCTGCTGCTCGTGCTTCTGGCGACTTCCCGGATCAGTCATTGAAGGAATTCCACTAGCAGACCGGACGGATCAAGCTCAGCCCGCGCCCAGGTGCCAAGTCTTTCCGACGTAAGGGGGGCAAAGCGTGGCATCTCGCCTAGCACCGGAACTGTACCGAACCGCTTGATCGCAGCACGGTTCTCAGGATTGGCATCACCGACCATCACTACGCCACTGACGCGCAGAGCCCGGCGTCTCAGGGCTTCCAACGTGAGCAGTGTGTGGTTGATGGTACCGAGCTCCGAAGACGCAACCACGACCACCGGCAACGCAAGTGCCTCCATCAGGTCAGTCATCATGTGCGTGTCGCTGATGGGAACCAATACTCCACCGGCTCCTTCAACTACCCAGCCTGTCGTTTTGCCATCCGTTTCAAAAAGGCGCACCAACGGCGCAATCTCAATCGTCTTCCCAGCAAGTCGCGCCGCGAGGTGCGGTGAAAGCGGGCGGGGCAACCGCACTCCTTGGGCGAGAATCTCTGCGTCTGCACATTCTCCCAAAACTCGCACGGTGGCCGTGTCGTCGTCCTGCTCAATGCCGGTCTGGATCGGCTTCCAATAGCGCAGCGGCACCTGCGACCGATACCGATGCATCAAAGCGGCGGCCACCACGGTCTTGCCGACACCGGTACCGGTCCCAGTTAGAAAGAAACCTCGCGGCATGGTGCAGTCTCGGCCATGGCTGCCACCAGCGCTGCAACAAAGGCATGCATGGTTGCTTCATTGAAACTCACGTTAACGGCAATCCGCAAGCGCGCCGTTCCTGGCGGCACTGTAGGAGGGCGGATGGCACGCACATCGAAACCTTTCGCTTGCAAAGTGGAGGCCACCGCGGTGCTACGCGCATTGTCGCCCACGATCACCGGGAGAATCTGAGAGCGGCCCGGCAAGACAGTCACTCCTCTATCAGCCAACAACTCTCGTAACCGAGCCGCGCGCTCCAGCAATTGCGTCCGCCGCTCCGGCTCCTCGGCAATCACCGTCAGCGCCGCATCAATGGCGGCTGCCATCGCGGGCGGAGGTGCGGTGGAGAAAATGAACGGGCGAGCACGCTGTATCAGGTACTCGACGGCCCAAGCTGAGCCGACTACAAACGCCCCGCCCACCCCCAGGGCCTTACCGGCAGTGTTGACGGAGAGGAAAACATCCTCTTCAATGCCGCTAGCTTCAATCAGCCCGCTGCCGCGTGCGCCGTAAATGCCGACCGCGTGTGCTTCGTCCACAATCAGAGCGGTACCGGTAGCCCGGCACAACGCTGCATACTCAGCCAGCGGCGCCACGTCCCCCTCCATGCTGAACAGTGACTCGGTGACGAGAAACCTTTGCCCCGCACAGTGCTCCGCTTCCAGTAATCGGCTGAACGCCTCAATGTTGCCGTGCGGGAAGATAACGCGCCGGGCTCGCCCGAGTCGCATACCATCAATCAGGCTGGCATGGTTCAACTCGTCGGAGAAGACCACATCAGTGCTCTCCAAGAACGTAGAGAGCACGGCGATGTTGGCTGCATACCCGCTGCTGAAAAAGAGCGCCGCTTCTGTCCGCTTGAATTCCGCAAAACGCCGTTCCACGGCCGCAAAACTTGCGCGCTCCCCGCGCAGCAACCGCGAAGCCGTTGCGCCGCAGCCTTCGCGCAGCACCGCTTCTGCCATGCGCTCTTTGAGAACTGGATGCGTCGCCATCCCCAGATAATCATTGGAAGAAAGATCCACTCCAGTAGGCGGACGCAGATGACGCCGTAACCCGGCTGCATCCAATCCCGCCAAGTGCTGGCGCACGCGCTGTTCCAACTCGCTAATCAGTGGCACCGGTGACCTCTGCGGTACGCGGCTTCGATGCGTCCCCAACCGCTCTCACTGCCTGCGAACGCAGGTGCATCCCCAACTTGTCAAGCAATTGCTGGTCGCGAACCGTTTCCGGATTGGGCGTAGTCAGCAGCCTTTCTCCCATAAAGATCGAGTTTGCCCCGGCAATGAAGCAAAGTGCCTGGGCCTCATCGGAAAGCGAAAGACGACCGGCGCTCAGGCGGACCATGGAAGCAGGCATCAAAATGCGCGCGCTAGCGATCATGCGCACTAATTCCAGCGGATCAAGAGGTTGTTCGTGAGCCAGCGGCGTGCCCTCGACCCGCACCAGTAAGTTGATAGGCACGCTTTCCGGGTGCGGTCGCTGTGACGCCAACTGCATAAGCAAGTGGCAACGATCTTCGCGTCCTTCGCCCATGCCGATGATGCCGCCACAGCAAACCCTAATCCCGGCGCGCCTCACCCGCGCCAAGGTTTGGAGGCGCTCGTCATAAGTTCGCGTGGTGATGATCTCGTCGTAAAACGCCGGGGAGGTGTCGAGGTTGTGATTGTAGGCGGTCAAATCTGCTGTTGCGAGCCTCTCCGCCTGTTCATCCGTGAGCATCCCCAGCGTGCAGCAGGCTTCCAGGCCGAGCGCGCGTACACCGCGCACCATCTCCAACACGCGCTCAAAATCCTTTCCGTCTGGCACGTCGCGCCAAGCCGCGCCCATGCAGAAGCGCGTCGCTCCCTGACGGCACGCGTGCTCGGCCGCCTGCAAAGTCTCCTCCACGGTCAGCAATCCAGCAGGTGCCACTCCCGTCTGGTAACGTGCCGACTGCGGGCAATAGGCGCAATCCTCAGGGCAGCCGCCGGTCTTGATACTCAGCAACGCGCAGCCCTGGATTTCATCAGGCGGGTGGTGGGCACGGTGGACGCTCTGTGCGCGGAAGATGAGCTCCGGCAACGGCAGTGTGAGAAGCACTTCGATTTCGGCCACCGTCCAGTCGTAGCGCAACTTGGCAGCGGTGAGAGCAGCCATGAATCAACTATCTCCTAATTTAAGAGCCGGGCAAAGCGGCCCAGGCTACCAAATGCGGGCAAAGGAACGCAAGCGGCACCAGTAGATCGCTCGTGGAGGATTTGGGGATTTCCAAAATCGCGGACGCGCTGGGCTCTAAGAATGACGGTCACATGCGGGCTGAGCGCCGCGCCGCTCACACCGCTGACCACGGCAAAGGTGGTGATGATACCGTCGTTGGCGCCGAAGACCAAGTCGCCGATGTAGTGCGCCCAGGAGGGCCAGAAGCCCAGCGAAGGCGGTTGAGGTCTGCGGTGTCTGCCTGGCCGTTGCACCTCCGGGTTTCAAGCTCTGCCGATTATTCTCTCACCGAAAAGTGAACACCAGAAAATTACTCCGACTCTTTCTTTTTTTGCGTGGATGGACTTTGGGTGGAATCAGCAGCGCACTGAACCGGAAACGTGGGCGGCTTCAAAGAGTCGCAGGGGGAGGCCGGCACAGGCCAGTGCAACTGCGAGCAGCCCCAAGAATGTCACCGCCCGCACCGGCATGACTGCAACAGTCATGTCTCTCCCCCTGACTCTCAAATCGTGCCCGCACCTCCGCTTCAGGCTGACAGGACTTCGGCGCACAACTTGTCCATGAGCGCATGCAGACGCTCGTGAGTGCCGGCGCCCATCTTTTCTTCTTCGACTTTCTCGAAGGCAGCGACCAATTCAGCCTGCTCGGCAGCGGAAAGAATATTCTCCGCCATCACAAAGAGCACGTTGTTCTCCTTGTCGATGTGCTGCCGCAGCAGCGCCGCATAGCTGCGGGCGGCATCGGCCCAGCGCGTGCCCGCCCCGGGCATCCCGTTGCTGAAGGCGTCAGCGGCATCACCCATTTGTCGACCCAGCGAGCGGCCCTGCTCGTGTTCGTGCAGCATCACGCCAATGGGCCCACCCTCGCGGGCCATGCCTTTCCGCTCCAGGAGGGGAAACAGCAGCTCTTCTTCCTTGCCGTGGTGGCAGCGGTCGGCGAACAGGCGGAAGAACTCCAGCACTCCGGCCAGCGTCTCGGGCGCGACGCGCTGGTTGCGCTCAAGCTGCTGGACGATTGCGTCGGTGACATCCAACATTCGGAGGATGGCGTCGTGTTCCTGGCGCAGGATGGCAGTGGCGGTGTTCATAGCCTTTCACCTCTTCCGTTCAGCTCGAACTGCTCCGTAGTCTTCGGCACCCACCGGGAGAGCACGCTGCATGCCGGAAAGCCCCACTCCAGTTGGTCAGAGCAAGTGACTGTTTCGTAAAAGGATAGGATGAAACAGAAAGGAAGCAAGGCAGACAGCCCTAGAAGACTGGTGGGTTCACCGGCGCGGAGGTGGGCTTTTTACCCCAGGCTAGCCTTTCCCCGGCTGCGCCAGCATCGCCCGAACCTTTTCCACCAGCACCTGCGGGTCGTAGATCGGTTTTTGCAGGTAGTCGTCGGCGCCGGATGCAGCCAGGAAGCGCTCGCGGTCGCCCTCCATGGCGTGAGCCGTGGCCAGCAGGATGGGGATGTGCCGGGTGGCCGGGTCGTTCTTGAGCAGGCGGGCGAGCTCCAACCCGTCAATGGCTCGGCCCTGGTAGCTGAAGTTGTCGAGGGAAACATCCAAGAGGACCAAGTCCACCGCGCCTGCCCGCGCCTGGATGAGCACCTCCTCGGCGGAGCCGCCCTGCAGGCAGCGCATCTGCCCGGCGCGCTCCAGCGCCAGCGCGTAGAATTTAGCCACGCGGGCGTTGTCTTCCACAATCATGACATTGGGCATGGGAAGCTCTAGCTCGCCCGCCCCGCCGACGGCGGGGCCGCCGCCGAATCGCGCAGAAGCTGGCGCACAGCATCAAGAAGTTCTTCCGCCCGCAAGGGCTTGCGCAACACCGGCGGCAGAGGCTTTAGATTACGTGCGCTCAGCTGGTCACGGGCGCGGGCGGGGTCGTGGCCGGTCACCAATACCGCGGGCAGGGAAAAACGCTGGCGCAAGCTGGCCATCAGGTCAATGCCGTCGCCGTAGGCCCGACTGGGGCTCACCGGCAGCGCCCAGTCCACCATCGCCAGGGCGGGCCGGAAGCGCTCGACGGCGTCGAGTGCATCGGGAAAGTCG
>SMUX01250895.1_pt1 | contig 10012 bp, 10 predicted proteins | sample 2456431 | NCBI WGS metagenome assembly SMUX01 (sample SAMN11095930, study PRJNA526329) | marine sediment metagenome | biome: Marine sediment; feature: Surficial sediment; material: Deep marine sediment; isolation source: Hadal surficial sediment | place: Pacific Ocean | collected 2014-11 | depth... | reverse complement strand
GTAACGGGTTGCGCCGGCGGACAAGGTATAGGATGCGGAATCGTAAGTCGTGGCCGTAAAGATCAATCCAATGACGGCGGTGAATCCCAGCAAGAACGAGCCGAATGGCAGGAGCTCGATAATCGCCGCGATTGCCGCCGATGGACTTACGTCGACCGCTTGCTGGGCTACCGGGTATATGCCGCGCAATTCGAGGTCCAGCGCGTAATTCCCGAGGATAATAAAGAACAACGCGCAGCCCATGCTGCCCCAGCCGAGCATTCCGAAGATGACTTCCCGAATCGTACGGCCCCGGGATATCTTGGCGACGAACATGCCGACAAACGGGCCCAACGCGATCCACCACGCATAGTAAAAAATTGTCCAGTTTTCAACGAATTCAGCTCTGTTCGCGGGATCGGTCCAGGTGATCATCTTGATAAAGTTTTGCAGCACATGACCTATCGAGGTAACGCCCATTTCGAGTATGAATCTGGTCGGGCCGACAAGTAGCACGTAGGCGACGAGCACCAGGGCGAGGGTCGCATTAATGACGCTCAATGTCTTAATGCCCTTGTCGAGACCTCGATAAACGCTATAGGCAATCAACGTCGTTGCCAGAATCACGATGACGAGGCGCATTTCGAATGCATCGGGCAAGCCGGTCAATCGCGTGACAGCGGAAGAAACCAGAGACGTACCGAATCCCAGTCCTGTGGCTGCGGTGCCAAGCAGCCCGACGATGAACAGGAGATCGATAACGCGGCCCGGCCAGCGATCCGTCTGACTTTTTAAAACGCTGCTGCATGCTGCGCTCAGGCGGAGCACCGGGATCTGCCGTATATGATACGAACAGCAAAATGCCACTGCCGGTAAACAATAAAGAGCCCAACCTACCGGTCCCCAGTGAAACAAACCGTAGCTCGATGCCCAGAGCATCGCTTCATCACTTCTCGGTTCTACGCCAAACGGTGGCGCGCTGTAGTAAAACGCCCATTCCGTGGCACTCCAATAAATCAATGCGCTGCCAATACCGGTGCAAAAGAGCATTGAAGCCCAACTGAATCTTGAGTGGCTCGGAGCAACGCCGTCGGGCCCGAGTACTATTGCACCGGAGTCGCTGATGCCGATCCACAGCAGGAATACAAGTACTGTGCACGCGGCGATAATGTAGTAAACGCCAAATTGTTGCGTCAGAAATTCAAACGACGCATTGACGACACCTAAGCTCCATTCCGGGGCGACGATGATTGGTACGACCACCGCCAGCAACAGCAATGTGCCGCCGAAGAATATGAACCAGTCGATTTGCGGTTCTTTGCTGTTATTCAATTTTTTGTCCCCTATTTTCCCTTCCACACAGGATCCCGTTTCTCGGCAAACGCTCGCGCGCCTTCGAGTTGATCCTCACTGGAATAGAGCGTGTCGACGGTCTGGAATTTGCGTTTGGTGATCATTTGCAAGGCGTCACTGAACTTCATGTTCTCCGCCTCTCGTACCACTTCCTTGATGGCGGCATATACCAGAGGCGGACCCGACTCGATCAGGCGCGCAAGCTCCCAGGCTCGCCCCATCAACTTTTCTGCCGGCGTAATCTCGTTGACGAAGCCCCATCGATGTGCCTCGTCCGCATCCATCCATCGACCCGTCAACAGCATTTCCATGGCAATGTGATAGGGAATGCGTTTCGGTAACTTGATCGATCCGGCATCGGCGACCGTCCCGGATTGAATCTCCGGCATGGCGAATCGCGCATGCTCCGCTGCGAGAATAATGTCGGTAGCCAGCGCCATTTCGAGGCCGCCGCCGCAACAAATGCCGTTGACTGCACAGATCACCGGCTTATTGAATTCTTCCAGTTCCTGGATGCCGCCGAATCCCCCGACACCGTAATCGCCGTCAACGGCATCGCCGTCCGCAGCCGCTTTAAGGTCCCAGCCGGCCGAGAAAAACTTGTCGCCCGCGCCTGTGAGAATTGCAACACGCAGATTAACGTCATCGCGGAAGTCCGCGAAAATATCCCCCATGATCTTGCTGGTTGCCAGGTCGATCGCATTTGCTTTGGGCCGGTCGATGATGACCTCGAGCACGCTGCCCTCGACTCGAGTCTTTATGGGATTCGTATTCATATTTTTCTCTGTTAGCGCTGACCTACATATCTGCCCGCGGCTTCCGGGCGCGGCAGATTCTCGTGCGCATCGGCTATTGTCTTTGCTTTTGCCACCATCTCGGGACTGGCGTCACAGACTCGACCGGACTTCCTGTTCACATGCAGATACAGTGCCTCCGCGGTTGCGAGAATGCGATCGTCCTCGGCTGCATGCAGGCAATAAAAGACCTGCAGGCGCTTCGTATCAGACAGCAATATTTGTATCGTGCTGTAGATCGGCTCATTCACGCCCACTTCGTCGATATATGTGGCGTAGGTCTCGATCGTGTACCAGGCACCCACGTTCGCAACATAGTCCGCGTCCATGCCGATCATCACCAACAGCTTGTCGCACGTGTCGCTGAAGACCTGAACGTAGCGAAACTCCGTCATGTGGCCGTTGTAGTCAATCCAGGCCGGTAAAACGCTGAGTTCAAGCATGCGCAGCGGTTGCGAGTTTTCGATTGCCGGATCTCCGGATTCCGGCACGGCAAGACGCCGGTCGTGCTCGTTTAGTATCGCGCCCGCACCCCAGTCTCGTTCCTTGAGGGAGCGCAATATTCCGACGAGGTTCCTGTCGCGAATCCGTTCCAGTTGGCGAATCGAATAGCCGCCGGATTGGGCATCGGACTGATCCGCAATCTTCTGCACCAATTCATCGGTCAGTTCGGGGACGTCGGTCAGTTTCGACCATGGCCATTGCAGCGCCGGGCCGAACTGCCGGATGAAATGCGCCATGCCGCCTTCGCCGCCCGCAAGACGAAAGGTCTCGAACAGGCCCATCTGGGCCCAGCGCAGGCCGAATCCATGTCGAATGGCGTCGTCGATTTCCTCTGTGGTCGCGATGTCGTCGTTGACGAGCCACAGAGCTTCTCGCCAGACCGATTCCATGAGCCGGTCAGCGATGTGCGCATCGATTTCCTTGCGAATGACCAGAGGCCTCATGCCGATGGACGCCAGGACATTGCAAGCCTTATCTTTGGTTTCGCCGCCTGCGGCCGTACCGGGAACCACCTCGACCAATGGCAATAAGTACACCGGGTTAAACGGGTGCGCTACCAGAATCCGTTCGGGATTTTTCGCGCCCTCCTGCAGCTCACTGGGTTTAAATCCCGAGGTCGACGAAGCGATGATGCAAGAGTCCGGCGCAGCCGCCTCGATGTCCGCGAGTACCTTGTGTTTGAGCGCCAACTCCTCCGGAACACTTTCCTGTATCCAGTCGGCGCTTATTACCGCCCCGGCGAGCGAGTCACAATACGTCACGGTTCCTTCGGGCGGCATTGGCATGTCGGCAAGCGCCGGCGCCGCGATTCTGGCATTGTCAATGACGTATTCAATGCGCTCAATGGCATCCGGATGGGGGTCGACAACAACGACGTCCCAACCGTGCAGCAGGAAGCGGGCTGCCCAGCCGGCGCCGATCACGCCACCGCCGACGATGCAAGCTCTGCCGACCAGAGTCGAACGATCCGTCATCTGGGCGGCCGTTTTTGCAGCTTGAGCTTGTCGCGAACTTCCTCCGGCCCGATCACTCGTGCGCCCATGTCCGTCACGATTCTTACGGCCTTATCGACGAGTTGTGCATTGGTAGCGAGGACGCCTTTCTCGAGATAAAGATTGTCCTCGAGACCGATGCGAACATTACCGCCCATCAGTACCGCAGCAGCGACAAAGGGCATCTCGTTGCGGCCTAACGAGAATGCGGAAAAATGCCAGTCGGGCGGCAGGTTGTTCACCATGGCCATCAAGGTACTCATATCATCGGGCGCGCCCCAGGGGATGCCCATGCAAAGTTGCACGAGAACCGGTGCTTCGATGATTCCCTCGTCGACGAGCTGGCGTGCGAACCAGAGGTGGCCAGTGTCAAACGCCTCGATCTCCGTACGGACACCCAGATCATTAATAATCTGGCCCATAGCCCGCAGCATGCCGGGTGTGTTCGTCATCACGTAATCGTTTTCTGCAAAATTCATCGTGCCGCAGTCAAGCGTGCAGATCTCTGGCAGGCAATCGGCAACATGTTCCATGCGCTCAGCCGCGCTGCCCATGTCGGTACCCGTCTCGTTGAGCGGCAGCGGAGATTCCGCCGGTCCAAGCATCAGGTCGCCCCCCATGCCGCACGTCAGATTAATGACGACGTCCGTATCCGAATCCCGGATCCGGTCTGTAACCTCGCGATACAGGTCGACGCGCCGCGAGGCTGCGCCGCTTTCAGGGTCCCTGACATGGCAATGAACAATGGCTGCGCCGGCTTTCGCCGCTTCGATCGCGCTCTCAGCAATCTGCTTGGGGCTGCGTGGTACGTGAGGCGACCTGTCCTGCGTTCCTCCAGATCCGGTCACCGGGCAGGTTATGAAAACCTCTCTGTTCATTTCCAAGGGCATCACGGTACCTCCGCTTGCAGGTAGTATGTTTGATTTATTGTCTTTGGGCGTTCGCCAACGAGTCTCGGAGATTCATCCGGTATGTGAAAACGCTCTCGCGTCTTTTGACGTTTTTATTCGAAAAATAACTGTTTCAGTACGGGGCCACCGACAAGTACCGACCACCTGTTTTGTTTTTCGTAAGTAGAGCCAGTCTGTATGGCTGCGCTCACGGGTGGAAAGCCCGACTGTAGTCAAAAACGCCCTTACCCACAAGAATCACAGGAATGACTTTTCCCCTGCAGGTTTTTCCCTCGAAATTCGAAGATGAATCTCCTGGTTTCCTTGTTGGACCACTGGTGGTGCGAGGAATAATCCCGGCCTCAAACGATCTGTATATTCTTTGCCGGCGCCAAGCCTGGAAAACGGTTCAGAAAATCGGTGACCTTGAATATCTGAGTGACTACCACGTAACGATCGTGACGATGTGCGATGGCCGCCTGACTTTCGGGACCCAATGGGGAATCGGTGATTTCGATATTAGCGAGTTCATCGGCAGCGCACAGGGAATCGATGACCTCTCCTTTGTTCGTTTAGAGCATGCGGCAAGCTACAAGGAAATCAGAAAAATGTCGAAGGACCTGCAACACCTCGAGGCGCATCAAGCGTACAGGAAAAATATCAGGTAGCAGCTACGCGAGGGCTGCGTTGTTTACTCCAGGCCAGCAAACGTATTCCCCAGGCCCCGAGCCCCCCCCAGTAGTACAGATAGTCGATGGTTTGAATATCGTCGTAGTAGTAGAGCTCGTACCAGTAGGTGCTCCAGATGGTCGCCCATATAAAATAGATCGCAACTTTGTGTAATATGCGCCACTGACGTGCCGTCAGCTTGTTGCGCCAGTGGCGAAAGGACGTCAGCACCATGGCGAACAGGAGAAGATAACCGGGTACCTGGCTGATCAGGTCGGTGAGCGAGGACGGCTGCGCTATGTAGTAATCCCAGTATCCGATGACCATCCACAATATGAAAAATAACTGCCAGGCCATTGCAGACGCAAAGCAAAGGCCGATATTTTTACGGTTGCGAAGCAACCAGCGGCTGAATTGCCCGGGAAAAACGACGAGCAGGGATGAGGCCGCGAATGCCAGATAAAGCCACGGGATAGATGAGCGAACCGAGAACTGAATCATCGATGAGACGCCCCTGGGACTGGACAGATCAACCGTGGTCATCTTGAACAGTACTGCAATGCTGATTGGAATCACTATCAGCCAATACAGATTCCAGCCGTTCAGCGCTTTGAGCTTTAGTATTGTCGGTTGATTGTCGGCCACGAGCTTATTATACAGTTTGTTTATGAATTCTTTGAAAGCCTTCCACAATATGCCCAATGAAAAGATTCAGCAGATCGTCAAGTGGACGGTTTACGCGCTGTTGATTGTCAACTTCCTGTTCTACATTGCCGAAGACTGGGGCAGGGCGATTCATACGCTGGGAGCCGAGTCTGCTTTTCTCGACTGGACGGGCGAATTCGCGACCAGCATCGACGAACTCGGCTGGTTCCTGTTGCTTTTCATGTTCGAACTGGAGACATACGTCCTTTCGGATGAAGTTTTGAAAGGGCGGGTGGCCCGAACGCTCCACGCAATTCGATTGTTCTGTTACGTGATGATTGCCCATACTGTTTATGCCTTCACCGTCACCGTCATCGACCTTCAACCAACTGTTCCGGTGCAAGGCGTATCAGACCTGTGCATGATGACCGACGCAAATGTCTCCTATGTCTACAATCTGCAATACACAACCGTCGACGAAGAATCCTGCACCAGCTTGTCCGATGCATCCACTTATTTCTGGGTGACCGAAGGCGAGATCGTGAGCGATGCTCGCGGGCTGGAACTCGAAAGAGATCTGGCCTGGGCGGACCTCCTTGAAGCAGTGGTCTGGTTGCTGATCCTGCTGTTTATTGAAATGACTGTTCAATTGCAAAACCGTGGGATCGCGAACGGTCCGCTGATAACCATTGGTAATTCAGTCAAATTGTTACTCTATGCAATCCTGATAGTCGAAGGCATCTATTGGGCGACTCTCTCCCATTGGCTGTATCTGTGGGATGAACTGCTTTGGATCGGGGGTTTCGCAGCTATCGAAATGAACGTAAGCGACTGGCGGGATGAGTTGAAAAGAGAGAAAATTAATGTGGACAACGGCACGAAAAACCCGTTGGAGCAGACAACGTGATGTTCAAAATTGTAGGTTTCATCGCAGTGTCATTCGGCGCGTTTATGGCTATTTTCGGCAGCTTTTGGGCGTCCAGGACCATGCAGGTTTTTTCCGATAATCCACTCGGACCGTTGCTTGATTATTTTGTCCCGTTCCTGCCGATATTCCTGATGTTGTTCGGCGCATATCTGTTCACCAGTTCCCGGCGCCGATCCTGATACCTCCGGATTTCAGTCAATTGAGTACTGCCGACCCGCAAGTGATTTGGATTGCGACGCCGCAACTTAGTATCATTGGCCATCGCCGAGCAGCCGGCTCGCGGCCCTGAACGCGCCATGCCAAAACCAGTTGCCAAGTACTCACAAATTGATGTTCGGCCCTACGCACCCAATTTAGGGGCCGAAATTCGTGGCGTTTCGCTCGCGGATGGCGTGTCAGGCGAACAGTTTGACGAGATTCGACGGGCTTTTCTCGATCACCAGGTTCTTTTTTTCAAAGACCAGGAAGAAATTCCGGCGCAGCGTCATATTGATTTCGGCAAAATGTTCGGCGAACTGCACGCCCATCCGGCGGCGCCGACCATGGCGGGGTACCCGGAGATCTTCGAGATTCATGCGACCAAAGATTCAAAGGTCGCAAACGGCGAATTCTGGCACTCGGATGTTTCCTGCGATGAGAAACCGCCGCTCGGCACGATGTTACAACTACACATATTGCCGCCATCGGGCGGCGACACGATGTTCAGCGACATGTACGCCGCCTATGAGACATTGACGTCGCCGATTCGCGAGATGCTCGACGGACTGACGGCAACGCACGAGTCACAACACGTCTACCCGGGCAGATACAACGATCGTGGACAAAAAGACAGCGAAATTGACTGTCCCTCGTCCGTGCATCCGGTGGTACGCACGCATCCTGATACCAAGCGTAAAGCCCTGTTCGTCAACCGGACGTTCACAACAAGCATCAACGAATTATCGGAAGACGAGAGTCGCGTGGTTCTGGAGATGCTGTTCGATCACGCGGAACACATTGATTTCCAGATTCGGCACCGGTGGTCGAAGAACGATATGGCGTTCTGGGACAACCGATGCTGTATGCATCGGGCAATATGGGATTACTGGCCCGAAGAACGAAAAGGTCGAAGGGTAACCATTCAGGGAGACCGGCCGTCCTGAAGCGATCGATCGGTCATGCGATCGCTGACTAGTCCCAACGCAGGCTGCCTCGGACGTAGTAAAAAGGACCCTGCCAGTCCATAACAGTGCCGAACGCGATTTTGCCAACGCAACAAATCTCGAACGTAGTCGAATCCGGTTGCTCGTCGAATATGTTGTCGCCACCGACAACTACATTGTACCTGCCGTCGCTGAATTCCCATTTTAGATTTATGTCGATCTGCATCAGGGGATCGTATTCCTGAATCTCGTCAGGATTAAAGCGGTTCATATTCTTGTATCCGCCGTACAGATTGCCACGCAGCGACAACGTCAGATCGTTGGTCCAGGAATGTTGCAGACCGAGGACAGCACGATACTCGGGCAGAACGTTCTCCATATCGTATTTCGCCGGGTCGCTCAGAAAAAAACCGTCTGGACGAGGTGTTCTTCGAGTAACTTCTGTGTCATTCTAGTTGACGCTGGCGGAGAACACTGTTTCACCACCAGCCCAATCCAGACCGTAGGTTGCAACGAGATCAAGCCCGTTCGTTTCAGTATCGATATCATTGTTGAAAAACGTGACGTTCGAAAAAACGGCCCTTTACTCAGCATTTCCAACCCGACCAAGGGCCCGCCCTGCAAGGAGGGCATCGTAGGCATCAACATTGCGGGTGCCCGTGCCGGGTAATCGTTTTTGCGCATTGACATCAAGGACGATGCTGAGAGCGCCCGCGACAGGCGCGCAATTTCTTCCTGCCAAATCCACGGTTGTGCAGCCAGCTTGACCGAGGAGGAACGGTACGAGGGCAGGGCCCTACACGCCGAGCGCATGGACGAGATTCGTAATCTCATCGCGGCGTGTGAGAGTGCCGGAATGGTAGCTATATACGAAGGTCCGACAACGAGCAAGTATCGCGATCCGACGAAGCATATTCCCAGGCACGCGCACCTCACTGATTACGGGTGTGCCTCGGAGCGGGCAGTTGGCCGCGCATTACGCGAGTGGGGGCTTTCGATGTGAAATTCTGTCGAAACAGGGGTCGAACCGCCATTATTCGATAATCGCGTTTCGACCCCTTCCATTTATTCCCGGCGATCCGCATCATGCAGCTTCAGATCTCACTCAATGAGGGTATTGAGGTGACGCTAAAGTTTTTCTGCCAAAGGACATGGCTGGTTCTTGGACTTGCTGTCGCTCTTGAGGCGTGCTCCATGGGACCACAGGTCACCAGGACCCAGGATGTATCGGAGTCCGCAGATACGCCCTACCGGAAAATCCTGGTGATTACCCTGTTGTCGTCATTCGATTCCCGAAGGTATCTCGAAGATGAGGTGGTCCGGCAGCTGTCCGCACTCGGCACAGATGCGGTCGCCAGTACCTCGATGATGAACACCAAGACGCCGGTGACCCGGCAGACTTTTATGGCGATGGTGAAGAAGATCGACGCCGATGCGGTTTTAGTGACGCAGCTGGTGAGCCTCGAGTCAAAGGGAACCATGAAGGATATGCGGCCTGAAGCGACATACAATTTCAGGCCGACCTATTACTACAATGTGTGGAGTATCGAACTATCGGAGTACACAGAGCCACAGGCCGCAGAGTTCGAGCACTCTCTTGTGCTGGCCACTCAGCTTTTCTCTGTTCTCAATCAGGAGGCGGTTTGGGCGATAGAGGCAAGGTCCAGGATTGTCCAGGACTTTGATCAAGTGAAAGCCTACTCAGTCATTGTGGACGAGGCAAAAGCGATTGCCACTCATCTCTCCAGGGATGGCTTACTGGCTGAGTAGCGTTAGCTCCAACCGAACTCAGTACCGGTCCGGCAAAAGCATTGCTCTGGTGAGTTGACGTTAACTCTGGGAAAGTTTGAGAAAAAAGTGGCTCGGGGTAAGACGATTACTCAGCGCATCCCTACGGCTTTCGGGCGTTCATATGTAGTGGTTATTGATAGGTATGCCGGAGTTGGTGTGTCTCTGTTTCCAACAACTGATAATCGCTGGACCCGGTAGTGCCTGACGGGTCACGGACGTGCCGCATCGCCTGCATGCGACCTTTTCGGTACCACCCACCGGCCCAAATCCAAATGCCCTGTCGACCACACGAAAGTCATGGAATCCGAACCAACACAGGAGCAGC
>SMUX01102036.1_pt1 | contig 10020 bp, 7 predicted proteins | sample 2456431 | NCBI WGS metagenome assembly SMUX01 (sample SAMN11095930, study PRJNA526329) | marine sediment metagenome | biome: Marine sediment; feature: Surficial sediment; material: Deep marine sediment; isolation source: Hadal surficial sediment | place: Pacific Ocean | collected 2014-11 | depth 0-1... | reverse complement strand
TGGCTCTGAGAAGATCACTCTACTACTTCTCTCCTTCGCCTACGCCTTATGGGCTTATCTTTTTCAGTTAGTGACATTAGACTTGTTCGGATCTTCCTGACCCCCCGTACTTCTACTTGGCCGTATAGTCGGCAAAACGGACAAGTGATTCTCGCTCAGCGGCAAGAGGACGAGAAAGGCGTTTATCAGGCATGTGACCGGTTCATTGACCTCAACTCATTACAGATGGAGCCATCGTCTCACACGAAGGCGGAGTAGAGATCGATGTATGGGAGGCCCCGTCTCGCCGCGAGTCTGCGAAGGCACTGATTCAGATCGATAACTCTTCGCTCGTAGTCCGAACTACGGGGGAGCACGCTCTGGATGAAGACCTTGGGTGCGGGTGATTCCGCAGCGAGCCTATCGAGTATGTCGGCGTATCGCGCGAGGGGGCAACTATGCAGCATATCCCTTAATGGTTTTAGCGGGGATCCAGCCGGACGAAGTGCCTCGGCGGGAAACCCGTCAGGATCCGGAAGACCACACCGAGGCTGTTCTTGCTGTCGACGCGATCGTGCTCCTCGCCCGTCACGGGGACGGCTCGATAGTCGCTCTTCTCGCCATCCAGCGTGACGTGTACCTCCGGGTTCTCCAAAGCGCGGTCGTACCAAGCCCGGGGCCAGTGGTTGGCCGCCACGTAGAGCTGGCCATCGCTCTCGAGGCCGGACACGACGCGGTCGTGCGGGGTTCCGTCCCCTTCGAAGGTGGTGATGACTAGGGTCGACCCGGCCGTGGGCTGGAAGTACCCGATTAAGGTCTCGAACGCGACGACGATTCCCACGTAGATCAGGACCACGGTCGCGACGATCTTCAAGGCCTTCATCGATTGACTCCCATGGGCAGTTTATCCCCTAATTGCGCAGTACAGTAGTGAGACCGCTGTTTGTCGCTAGGAATTTCTTCACTATCGTTTGTCAGCCACTTGGCCGTATAGTCGGCTTACCGGAAACTCGCTGTCGCTTCGCTGGCTGTCGTGAACGGCGTTTCGCGAAAACTGGATGAGTTCGTAGGTTTTTCCGCTCGACCGTTGTTGCTAGGTGATGGGACTCGCTGTGTCCTACCGGCAGCGTCATCCGGAAAGAACGGCCTTTTATCAGTGTCTGGAGGACTACTGGGAAGAGTTATTTCTATGAACGGGACTATAGCTCCTTGCGCCCTGTGGTGGACAAGACGGTTGATCGTTTTTCGGAATGCGGGATGTTCCGCCACGGCTTCGCTCGCTGCTGAGCGACAACTTCACATTCAACGGGGCAGTGAGCCTCACGCTCGTCCGATGGACTTCACGCGTCGGCCGATGCGCGGATACGTGTACGTCGATCCACCTGGCTACGACAGCGATGCAGAGTTGCGCGGTTGGCTCGACAGAGGCCTTGCATACGCGCGCGCTCTTCCAGCGAAAGATTAGCTCGTTGGCCCTAGAAACAAATGAACGAGGACCAGATTTGACAGGAGATCCTTTCGCGTGTATCATACCAACTAGTCGGTTGGAGCAATAATGGTAACGAATCAAGACTCTACAGGTCGCAGAGCCGTCTCAGGAGCCGAGCCCTCAGAGACAAAGCTGAAGCTGCTCCGCGCCGCTGAAGCAGGCATTATCCGACAAGGGTTTGCCGCCACCACAGTCGACGAGATCTGCAGCGATGCTGGTGTGACCAAGGGAAGTTTTTTTCACTACTTCGAAAGCAAAGACGAAATGGCCCGAGAAGTACTCAATTACCACTCACAACAGAAAAACCGCGCCTTCGCAGCGGTGTTGGGGCGTGATCACATAGACGACCCACTTGACCAAATTGACCGGCTTCTCGACGTGATGATCGAGATGGTTCAGGCACCCGATAGCCCTAGCGTTTGCCTCGTGGGCATGATGGCCCAGGAACTGGCTGCGACGAACGAACCGGTTCGGGAGGTCTGTGCCACGCACTTTGGGGAAGGTGCTCAGCAGATGACCCAGCTGCTCAGGGAGGCGCAGCGGGTTGTTCCAACCAAAAAGGATTTCGATCCAGAGGCCGTCGCTTTGATGTTTGTCAGCCTTCTGCAGGGCTCGATGTTGATGGCAAAGACCACGCAGAATCCCGACCTCGTCGTCAGCAACATAGAACACGGACGCGCCTACATTAGATCCTTCTTCAAGCGGAAGGGTGGATGATGCCAGTTGCCCGAGCGATCCCTCTTGAACCGGCAATGGAGCGGTGGCCGACCTTCGATCTGTCGCCTCTGGTGCCGGGCCTATTTTTTTGTTCAATGTTGATACCAACTAGTTGGTTGACGCTCGTTAGAACGGCTTGGTGGGGCTTAAACAGGCCATTGGTTTCGCGAAGGCTGTGGACGAAGGCGTCGCCACTATCGACCGTCCGAGAGATGACGTTGCGGCGTGACCGGTTTCTCAAGAGGGTAAGTGGGAGGACGAGAGGGCGCAATCTGGGCAGGGAAGGATCATCGTCCCCCGCCGGTCTGCTCAGCACTCCTTCTTTTGAGACGAGCCTAGAAGACATCGTATTGTGAGTTCCCGATATATAAGCAGCCGGACAAAGGAGAATGACATGGAAGAAAAGCGACAGGAATCTGAGGGGTTCGGGGAGAGGTTCGCCGCAGCCATCTACCGATGGCGTGTGCTCACCACAATTCTCGCGTTGGCAATCGTTGGAGTCCTGTTCACCCAGGGGATCGGGTTCGTCGGCACACAGACGAGCAACGTCATGCAGATTGGCGATGTGTCGGACGGCCGGGGATCGATCGACCCTCAGCTTTTCGACCCCAGCTTGGATGTCTGGTTCACCGCCGACGACGAAACGATGGGGACATTCCGAGAGATTGAAGATCGCTTTGTCGCTGAAGATTACCTCGTCGTCGCTTTCGAAGTGCCGGATCAACCGAACGGTGTTTTTGATCGGCAATCATTGGCCACGATCGCGCGCCTGACGGATGCGTTCTTAACCATTCCAGGCGTCCGGCACGTGCGCAGTCTGACCCACAACCCGTGGATTCGATGGGGGTCAATAGCAGATGCCGACGACCCTGAGGAAGGTCTGATTATCACAGACCTGGTCGAGAACGTTTCCGCGCTTTCAGAACCCGATATCGTCGAACGAATGGTCGCCGTGCTGGGAGCGCGCGCCGCCGCGGCGCGTGTTGGCGAGGATCGCGTACGCACCGTCCTCGGACCCAACGCAGATTTCGCTGACTACATCGGTGAGCCACTCCTCCTAGGCACGTTAGTCAATACCGAGGGCACGTCCACGGCCATTCAGATTCAAGTCATTCGCCCCCACGTTGCGGACGACGTTCGGTCTGAGGCCGGTGAGCTCGCAGCCAACTTGTACACCGTGCTGTATCAACGCAGCGCTTTACGCGGCGTGGAGCACATCCTTAACCGCGAAGCGGGGCTGGCTGTGCCAACCGAGGAATTCGAGCGCCTAAGACAGGTAATTTCCGACGCCCCGGGCAGTCCAGAGAATGACGCGTTGGCTCGTGACATGCGCGATCCCTCGCAGGCATTCGTCGTGGCGCTCGACGGCACGACCGTCCAGAAATATCACGAGTACCAGCAGGGTCCTGATCGCCAGTGGGTCGACGCGTTGGATGCTGACCATGTGGCACCGCTCAGCTTTTCTCCAACCGCCTCGAGTCCGTATACCTACCGTCTGGCCGGCATACCGACTTTCGAGCGCAATTTTGAAATCACAGGAACCGCCGATGCCGCGCTGCTGCCGCTGGCTTGGCTGGTCATCTTCATCGCCTTATTCGTCCTTTTTAGAAGTCTTGTCGGCGCTGTGCTTCCTTTGATTGTTGTCCTCGTCTCGGTCCTCGGCACCGTCGGCGCTGTGTTCTGGTCGGGGCACGTCTTCAACAACATGACAGCGATGCTGCCGAACATGATGACAGTCATCGGCGTTGCGGACGCCGTCCATCTTGTGGCTGCGTACCTGATGATGCGACCTCAGCACACCGATAGGAGGTCGTTGCTGACCGCTGTGATCCGGAGCAACGCGCGGCCCGTGTTCCTCACTTCGATCACGACGGCGGTTGGATTCTACTCGCTACTACTGATCAACCTACAGCCGGTCCGGGAACTTGCGGCGGCCATGGGCTTCGGCTCGCTCATCGCCTATGTCGTCACGATGACCCTTGTACCGCTGTTGTTATCGTTCCTGCCGCTTCCCAAGAAGAGCAAACCGAGGCGCGCGCTGGCCGGTCTGTTTTCTGGCACCCGTCCCGAGCGCCTCGCAGCATGGGTCGTTCGCCGCCACCGCCCAATTATTGCTGCCTCCGTCCTGCTAACAATCGTCGCGCTGTTTGGCATGTCCCGTGTGCAAATCAATGCGGACCCTCGCGCTATGTTCCCCGATGACAACAAGGTCATTTCGGAGATGGCGTGGATCGAAGATCACCTCGGCGGTGTTGGGGACCTCGAACTGGTGTTCAGTGCGCCGGGGCCTAGCGAGGCCCAGCCGCTGAGCACGGACGAATTAGAACGACTCGAGGAACTGCGGATTCGCCAACTCGGTCACCAGGGTGGCCTCGGAGATTTCCCGTCACTGACCGCGCAAGAGCGCCAGGAACTCGCCCGCCTCGCACAGGCAGAGGAGCGATGGCAGGGGAGTCAGATCGGGCTTTCGCCTGCGTTCTTGGAGCAGCTCGACAGTTTCGAAGCGCGGTTGCGCCGCGAGATGGCAGACCCAAACTCACCTCTCAGGTTCGTTACAGACCTGAGCTCTCCCCTGGACATCCTTCGCAAGATCCACCAAGTGCAAAACGAAAACCGAGCGGACCATTACCGGGTGCCGCAACTGGCTGATGTCCACCCGGACGCTCAGAATGCCGCGCTGTTCTTTGACGACTTCCAGCAGCAGTGGGTTCGGACACCGAGCCAGGACGCTTCCACACTCGTTTCGCAGTACTACCTCCAGTACGAAAATGGTGCCCGGCCGGGCGAGAACCTGGCGGCGCAACTGAGTCCGGATCGCCAACACGTGCGTATGCAGGGCCGCATCAGCATGGGCTCCTCCAATGAGCGGGAAATGGCCTATGCGCGTATCCGTGCGATTGCAGAAGAGGAATTCTCTACGTCCGGCGACGGCGATGCTGCGCTCGCACGAGTCGCGCTGTCAGGTAAGTCGATGCTCGTGGACTCGTCTGGCTTGGTCATCGCCGCTGGATACACGCGATCGGTTGCGGTTGCTCTGGGCGTTATCTGCCTTTTCATTGGATTGGCGTTTTGGTCTGTGCGTCTCGCGCTACTGAGTGTGGTCCCAAACGTGTTTCCCATCCTCGTACCGATCAGCCTGCTCGGATTCCTCGGCATTGCGCTTGATGGTCCGGCAATCGTTGCTTGCTCGATTGCGCTCGGTCTGTGCGTGGACGACACGATCCACCTATTTAGCAAGTTCCGCGACGCGGAACGACAGGGGTTGCATGGCGAGGCGGCGATCGCCTACGCGTTCCACAAGTGCGGAAATGCCGTGACGATCACGACCATCGTCCTCGTGATCGGCTTCTTGATGATAGCCACTGGCGACTTCTCACCGAACATCTATATCGGCCTGCTTGGATCGATCATGATCATCATCGCGTTCCTGGCAGATTTTGTCGTCACTCCGGCGTTCCTCGTCGCGACGGAACGCTGGACCGCCCCCGGCGGCCGTGCCCTGGCCGCTGGCGCACTCACGCTCGTGATGCTGTCAATAGCCTTGCCCGCTGCGGCTCAGGACATTCCCCCTGCGCCGGTTCTTACCCCTGCGAACGAGGGGGTATACGGCTCCCAACTAATGGAATATGCGGACACGTTTGATAGCGGCTGGGTTGATGAAGTTCTTCAGGGAACGATGACCTTGGAGGATGCGTCGGGAAGATCAGTCCGCCGCGCCTTCGTACGTATGAGTCTCGATCGGGGCGGGGAGGGCGACAAAATCATAGTGCGCTTCACGAGTCCGAACGATATTAAGGGCGTCGCGGCGCTGACCTTCGAGAATCGGGGCGGTAGTGATGACAACTGGCTGTATCTCCCATCGACCAAGCGCACCCGCCGAATCTCAGGGGCCAACAATACGTCGAGCTTTCAGGGAAGCGAGTTCACCTACGAGGATCTGAGTTCGCTCGACCCGCGCGAGTACGACTTCAGCTATGAAGGCGAAACCCTCGTTTCAGTCGACGACAAGACCGTTACGGCGCACACGATCAATGCCGTGCCAACGTATGCCGATACGGGGTACTCACGATTAACGATTTACCTCGATCCACAGACGTGGCGCCAGGTGCAGGTCGACTACTACGACTTGGCGGGGGTCCTACTGAAGACGCGATACGAGTCCAGCTTCACGCAATTCCACGACCGTTTTTGGCGCGCGACCCGAATCGAGATGCGCAACACCCAGAACGGAAAGCGCACGATTCTCGACATCGACAATCAAGTTCTGAACCTGTCGCTCTACCCGGACAGCCGAACAGGCGAGCCGCGCCAGAACCTCACGGAATCTGTCTTCACCACCCGCGCGCTGTTGAGGTGATGAATGGCCAACATACTGTTTTCCGCAGTCATGCTCATGACGCTTCTCCTGCCCTTGCCAAGCCTGGCTCAAGAGAGCCCGAGCCAAGAAGACGGCGGAGTACCGCTGCAACGGCCGGCGTCCGAACCTCCGGAAGACAACTTCGACGACTTGTTAGACGATCTTGGTGCAACACAGGCATCCGGAGTTCGAATCGTTAGAGGGTTCGTCGAGGCGAAGCCGCGGATCTACCTTCAGGACAGAAACCAGGGCCGGAAAGACCAGGAGCTATGGCTGAGAGCGGAAATCGAAGTAGAAGCCCGATTCACTGATGAGTTCTCTGCGTATGTCCGTCCTCGGCTCCTCCTTGATGCTCTCAACACCGAGTTACACCGCTTCGAACCCCTTGAAGGCTACCTCACCTTCGAACAAGACAGCTGGGACTTACGTGTCGGTCAGTTCATTGAAAACTGGGGGGTCGTTGACACCTTCAATCCCGTTGACGTCTTAAACAGAAGGGACCTTGGAACCGACATCCTCGACCCTGAGCGACTGGGCGAGCTGGGCGCACGGCTGCGCCTACTCTTGCCAAGCAGAGGCGGGCTCGGAGAACCCACACTGAGCTTCTATGCAATGCCCGTGTTCCGGCGTATGGGAATCGCGCCGGAGAAAGGCCGGTTCTCCTTCGATCAGCCTGGCCTTCCGTTCGATGAAGACGGCGGTTTCGAGCCGGCAGGATTTGAGAGCGGCCTCTACGCCATGCGATTCACCGGCACTGCCGATACCCAGCCCGTCAATGCCGATCTACAAGTCATCGCTTCCGCTGGGCCTGAACGCTTCCCGGCTATCGTCCCTGACCCGAACCCGCTCGTGAGCCGTTCGGTCCCCGTCTACTACGGCGTCGGCACGTTTGGCGTCGGATTTCGAGCCGTCCCAAACGAAGCGGCGCTCGGTGCGCAGCTTGCCAAGCTTACCCTCAAGGCAGAGGCGACCTACAAGCGTCCCTACACTTTCGACAATTCGCCGATCGGCGCACCGGACGACTACGTGGCCATGGTCGCTGGGGTCGACCGCACGTTCCCCTCCGCGATCGCCGAAGGGGATGATCTGACCCTGACAGTTGAATACGCTCGCGAGTGGGGAGCAAGCGACCCGACCAGCACGTTTCGGCCCTTCCGCAACGACGTGATCGCAAGGGGCTTTTGGAACGTCAACGATTTCGCCCGGACCTCACTCGAGGTTCGCATCCTGTACGACCTCGACAACGGAGAGACGATCGGCGACCTGATAGCCGAGCGGCAACTGGGCTTTATCGACGACAACCTGAAACTAGGCGTACAGCTGCAGCTTTTCGCCCCGGCGTCGCGCAGCGAGAGCTTTCTCGGATTCCTCCCGAATAACAGCTTGCTGGCCGCAAGCCTGCGATGGGACTTCTAAGGGGCAAATGGATTTGGTTAAAGGTAGAGAACGTACCCGGCTCGACGTCACCTTCTCCGCACTATCGAACCCGATCCGCAGACAGATGATCTCTCGGTTGGCGGCAGGTGACAAGACCGTCGCCAAACTGGCCGAGCCCTTCGAGGTAACACGTCCTGCCATCTAGAAGCACCTGCGCGTTCTGGAGCGCGCGGGTCTGCTTGCCTGTGAAAGTGAGGGTCGGTTTCGAAGGTGTTACCTCGTGGCCGACAGGACTTCAATCCTTGTACTGATCATGACGACTGAGCCAAGCCATCGTGTAAGGTAAACTGCCTTCATCACGCCCTTTGGGTGCGAGATCCATGTAGTGGTATGCGCCGTTTACCATATCCAAACCGCGTGCGTAACACGAATATGTATGAAAGACGTCTCCCTGCTCGTTCTTGTAAAACACACTGATTCCTTGTACCTCCTCGCCGGGAACCTTGCCGACGCGGAAGTTGTAGAATACCTCCCCTTTTTCCGCTTCCTCGGGAGTGAATGAAACGTTGTAGTCACGATTGAAGTCGCTTCCAAACGATGATACCCACCTAAAACTCCAATTCATGCGCCTTTTGTAGGCTTCTAGCGTCTCCAGTCGTGCCCTAGAGACAACAACCAGATTGATGTCTCGATGGTTGAGGTGAATATTGATTCCGTTGAAATTGTCCGCCCAAAAGGAACAGCTGGGACAACCTTCCGCCCAGTCAGGCCCGTACATGAAGTGATAGATAATCAACTGACTACGTCCCTCGAATAAATCCGACAGGCTTTCTTGACCCTTCGGAGTGTCGAAAAGATACTCGCTCTCGACCTTGACCCAGGGGAGTTTCCGCCGCTCAGCACTCAATTGGTCACGTAGTCGGGTAGATTCTTTCTCTCTAGCCAAAAGCTCTTTTCGTGCAACAAGCCACTCTTCTTTCGATACTATCTTATGATTTTGCATATTTAGAGTCTCTGTCGTGTTGATTACCTGTTTTCAGGGATCGTTTCGATAGGCCCGGCCCGACGGCTAGTTTCCCGGCAGGCCGGGCCTCAATCAAATCCCAAAATCGCGAGCCAGACAGCCAGGCTCTCGTCTACTGCATACTATGTAGAGCTACGACGTTGCCTTCGGTGTCCTGGAAACGGGCCATGAACCCATTTTCTCCTATGCTGGTCTTGGGCATTACGATCTTGCCGCCGGCACTTTCTACGCGTGATAATGGGTCCGAAAGATCTTTCCCTCCATTTAGATAGACCGTGGTACCCGAATCGCTTGGTTTACTGTCAGGACTCTGAACGAGTGCACCCGACGCGATACCTGGCGCGAATGGGAACATGGCAAACCGGGCGGGCCCGTTCTCCATGTCTGTGAGTTCTGCACCGATCACTGCTTGATAGAATTCTTTTGCCCGCTCAATATTGGTGACCGGGATGTCAAACCATACGACTGTGTTTTCCATTTTCTTTTCCTCCTTTGTTAATAGGTTTCATGGTCGGAGACTATGTATACCAGTGTTACTTGCATTATACAAGTTATTTATAGATATTTTTTCGATAGGTCTGAAGACTACTCTATTGAACTTCTATTAACCATTTGGTTATAATATGTTTATATGTTATTTATCCTTTGAAATAGAGCTTGCTTTTATGTACTTATTAATACTATCGTTTTACAAGTTAACAGGTGTTTTGCTATGGTTGAGATGAAGTACAAGACCCGAACCGGGTGCCCATGCGCATACTTTCTTGAGCTGCTCGGTGACAAGTGGAGCCTCCTCATTTTGAGAGACGTCATCATCTTGGGAAAACAGTATTATCACGAGTTCCTGGAGTCCGAGGAAGGCATCTCCACCAATATCCTCGCGGACCGACTCGCCAAGCTAGAGAAGCTCAAGATGCTGAAAAAGACCCGAGATCCGAACAATCTTAGGAAGAATATTTATTCCCCCACTGAGAAGGCTCTCGATCTACTTCCTATGTTCATCGAGATGTTTATTTGGGCGTCAAAGTATGATCTATACACTGCTGTTACTAGGGAACACCTGGATCGGTTCAGAGG
>SMUX01089897.1_pt1 | contig 10020 bp, 8 predicted proteins | sample 2456431 | NCBI WGS metagenome assembly SMUX01 (sample SAMN11095930, study PRJNA526329) | marine sediment metagenome | biome: Marine sediment; feature: Surficial sediment; material: Deep marine sediment; isolation source: Hadal surficial sediment | place: Pacific Ocean | collected 2014-11 | depth 0-1... | reverse complement strand
GGCGGAATGGGACATATGATGAACCTTAAGCAAAAAGGGATTGTTTGGGGTTACAACGGGTCCATGCCCGGTCCCACCATAGAAGCCACTGAGGGCGATACGATCCGGATCATCTTGAAAAACGAACTTCCCGAACCTACCTCCATTCATTGGCATGGATTAGAAGTTCCCAATGCACAGGATGGGGCCGCTGGAGTGACGGAAGCGGCAACGTTACCCGGTGAAACTCATATTTACGAGTTCACCCTTTACCAAAGCGGCACCTTCATGTATCACTCGGGTTTCAACGTCATGAAGCAAGATGCGCTCGGTCTCGGCGGTTTGGTGGTGATTCATCCTAAGGACGAGAAAAATAAACCAGACCGGGAATTCGCCATCATGCTGCAGGAATGGACTTTCTCACCTGGCAATCCCAATCCAAACCTCGCATCCATGGCCTTTAACTGGTTTACTTTTAACGGCAAGAGCGCCCCAAGCATCGATATCATGAAAATCAAGCAAGGACAGCGGGTGCGTATCCGTATCGGCAATCTCAGCATGCAAAGTCACCCCATTCATATTCATGGCTATGCTTGGAAGGTCGTGGGGACAGAAGGTGGCCCCATCCCGGAATCGGCGCAATGGTCAGGAGCAACGATCAATGTTCCGCCGGGTACCACCCGTGATGTCGAATTTGTAGCCTGGAACCCAGGAGTTTGGCGTTTTCACTGTCATAGACTGCATCACATTATGAACGCCATGGCGGACATGCCTATGGGGATCATGCCACACGGGGGTATGTTCACTTTGGTTCATGTTGAACCTAAAGATCCCAATGCAAAGTGGATCCATCCCCAACAGTAAAAGGAGAGCCTCATGAAATTGTTCAACAATTTTGCCATTTTGATCATTCCTTTGCTGGTTACAGGGTGTGCCACTGTCAATCCACAGAAGGATTTTGATGCCGTTTCTTTATCGAGCCAAATGAAAACCGGTTACACCGTTACCTGGCAACAAACTCCTGAGGATGAAGCGCAGACCCAAAGAGCCGTGGAGGAATTACGGATGGACGGAGTGACCCAAGAGGAAGCTGTACGTATTGCTTTAATGAATAACCGAGATCTTCAGGCCAAGTTTGAGTTTCTTGGTATTGCAAGAGCCGATGTCGTTCAGGCGGGTTTGTTTTCCAATCCATCCATAGGCGCCCTGTTTGAGTTCCCGACTAAAGGCGCTTTCGGGGTCGGTCCTGACATTGATTTTTTGTTTTCCCTGTCCGACCTGTGGAACGTACCGATCCGTCAGGAAATCGCTTCCTTCGACGCTCAGAGGGTGACCCTGCAGGTTATTGCAGAAATTCTGAAAACCGCCGCAGAGGCGCGTAATGCCTTTGATGAGGTCCTTTTCCAACAGGCTTTGTATGAGTTCACCCAAAGTAATATCAAATTATTTGAGTCCGCTTTTGACAAAACCAAGTTTTACTATCAGTCAGGTCTGGTTAATGATCTGGATCTTTCCCTTGCGGAAAGTTCACTTTACGAAGAAAAGTTGGCGCTGGCCAAGGTCGAGGCTGATCTTAAATCCGCTCGGGTCGAATTGGTGCGCCAACTGGGACTGGATCCCCTGGAATCGATTATTAAAACCCAGGGGGAATTGCCGGAAACGCAAACCGTTAGTCTCACACCCCATGAAGCCTGGAATTATGCTTATGATAACCGTGCCGATTTGAAAATATCCCGTTTTCAGATCGAACAGTCGAAGTGGGTTCTCAAGCTTCAGAAGGCTAGAATATATGGCGATGTGAATCTCGGTGGAAATTACACCAGGGAATTGGATGGTGCAAAAACTTATGGACCTCTTCTCTCTTTTCAAATTCCTATTTTTGACCAAAATCAAGCGGGTATAGCACGAGCCCAGTACCAATTACGTCAGGCCGAGAAAAAACTGGCTGCAGCAGAGACAACAGCTCAAGAAGAAATTCTTCGTCTGATTCATGAGCTGAAATTTCAACACAACAATGCCACGTTACTTCGCGATAAAGTGCTGGTTCTAAATAGAAAAACAGAAGAATACGTGCAAAAATTTTTCAAAGCCATGCAAATTAATGCTTTTTTCATCATTGAAGCCCGTCGTCGTGTACTCAATACCTTCCGCAGTTATCTGCAAGCGCGGCGTGATTACAGGCGGATAGAAACACAATTGGAGGTAGCTCTTGGAGGGAAGATGCCTGGTCGTTAGCGATATGTTGATTTAAGATCAAAAAAAATTTTGTAAATCTGTTCCTTTGGTTCCAAGGGCGGATTCAACTCGCAAGTGCAACGATTAGTAAATTTTTATTTTTGAGGAATAGTTCAAACGGTGCTCTGAAACCAAGAGATTTTCTGTGTCCGTTCCATGCCATGAGGCCACCTCCCGGATAATTTCAATGGCGTGCTTGGGACACTCGGTCGGCCAATCAGGCATCCCTTACAGTGATCGTAATCGATCACCGGTTTGTCGTCGGCGTCCATCCGGATATCCCCTTCCGGACACCGGGCGTAACAGATGGCGCACCCGTTGCATTCGTCAAGATGAATGACCGGACGATACGTCCGCCCGTTGCCGGTTTTGCGCAACGCCATGTTGCCGGTGGCGAAAATTACCGGGACCCTCCAACACAATGCTTGGGCTGACGCGCGCGAAGGCGACGATCGCGGTTTCCCTGTGCTCTGCGCCGTGCACAGGGGAATCCTGAGCCTGGATCGACCCAATACGCATCTATAGCTAATGGGAAATCGATAAGATTTTTTTTCCAATAATTCGGATGCCAAACAAGATGTCACCATCGGGGCCGGGGAAAACCTGTATCTAAAATCCCCTTTTTCAATATCTTTATTTGGTTTTTACCGGGCCACAAACCCGGCCCCGGGGGACCTCTTTTTTCAGGGGCCCCAAATTGGGCAACTCACCAGTTTTGAACCCATTAAGAAGTTGACACCGCCGTAATATGAGTTAAAATTTTTTTATACCTATTGGTTTTAAGAAGGTAATAATAAGGCGATTGCGCCCAATTTTTACCCCTTTCGGGGTAGATATATTATAGAGTCGTGCTAGGCGACCCGCCGGGTTTGCCTTCCCTCGAATTTATAAGCGGAGGGCGCGTCTCTTGTCCGTTCAAAATTTTTGAGAGTGGATTGATTCATGGCCAAAGCCCCTTTCAAAGGGATCGCCCAAACGCTTCAGGATGTTCTGAACAACCTTCAGAAACAGTTGAAGGAGAAAACCCTGGCGTTGGATGAAGCGAACAAGAAAGTCGCCGCGTTGTCCGGTGGCAAGGGTGGGGACTTTACCGCTGAGCTGGATAAGGAAAAACAAAAACTTGCCAAGGCGGAGCAGGTTTTCAAAGACGCCCAAAAGCAAATCGCCCAACTGAAAAAGCAGGTGGCCGAAGGGTCGTCCAACGGTGACGGCACCTCTTCCGAGGAACTGGCCGCAGAAATTGAAAAGCGCACCCAGATCGGAAAAGACCTGGCGGAACGCACCGACGAACTGTTGCAGACCAACAAAAAACTGCTGGCAGAAACCCAGGCGCGCATGAAAGTGGAGTCGGCACTCAAAAACGCCGCCAGCAACGCGGGCGGCATTTCCGAATCCGAGCATCAATTGGAAATCAGCAAGCGGGAGCAGGCGGAAGCGGCCCTGCAGGAAGCCGAGGCCCAACTGCAGGAGGCCTTGAGCAACCCGGCGGATTCTGCCGAAACCGCTGTCCTGCAGAGCGAACTGGACGAACTCCAATCGACCTTCGACCAATTGGTAGAGGAAAAAGCCTCACTGGAATCCCATTTGCAGCAAGCGCAGGCCGCCGCCCAAGAGTCCGCCGTGGGCAACAGTGAAAACTCGCAAGCCCTCGAGTCATTGACAAGCGAAATGGAAACTTTGAAAACGGACAAGACCAGCCTGAAAGGCCAGGTCAAAGAACTGGAATCCCAACTGGCAGGGGCCAAAAAAGCAACCGGGGATCCTTCTGCCGTGAATACCCTTAAGGCAGAGTTGAACGAGGCCCGCAAGTTAAAGCAAGCTTTAAAGGCCGATAAATCCAAATTGGAAGCGCAGGTGAAGGATTTGGAAGTGAAATTGCTATCTGTGCCGAAAGCTTCTGCGGCGTCTACCGCAAGTCCGGCATCATCGCCGCCTGCGAAAAGCCCGCCCGCGGCCACGCCTCCACCTTCACCCCCTCGGCCCAAACCGGTCACTGCCGAGGATAAAGAGATCGAGCGCATCCGCCAGGTCATCGCCAAAAATCCGAGGGACATCAAAAGCATGGTCCGGATGGCGAGACTGGCGTTCAAGGCCAACCACTACCAGGATGCTATTGATCCCTTGAGCGATGCCGTCAAGCTTCAGCCGAAAGATGCGGAATTGTTGTTCATGCTGGGGGAAGCGCAATACAAGTCCCAGCATTACCATGACGCCCTGAAACCCTTCAATCAGGCCGTGCGGATCGATCCCAAAATGGCCAAGGCCCATTACAATCTGTGTTTGATCAACGAATTGGTGGGCAATGAAGACGCGGCGCAGAAACATTACCAACTGGCTATCAAAATCGATCCCGACATCGAAAAGAAAATGGGCTGACGCTGCCCGACCCTCCGCCGGTGCTTTCCCTGACTGACGTTCCTAATTCTCCCCGATTTCGTGAACCATCCGCACGGCCTTCATCGAGGCGTAAACTTTCATCCCGGGTTTCAGTTTCAAATGGGCCAGTGATTTGCGGGTGATGGTGGCGAGAAGGGGTTCCCCGACGTCCAGTTGGATATTCACGGAACTCCCGGGTGTGTCCGTGGGACCGATTGCCAGAACGGTGGCGGGAAGCATATTCAAAACGCTGGTCGGGGTTTCAGGTTTTCCCAGCGCGATGCTGATGTCGCGGGCCAGCAGATGCAGGCGCAACGGACTTCCCACTGCCAGAGGCTGTTCGGGAATATAGAGAAACCGGTCCCGGTATTGAACACGCGTCAGGCCGAACTCGGTTTCATGGCCGGCGACGGTGGTGGTCAACACCGAGCCCACCGCCGAAGGTCCTGTGGTTCCCGCCAGATCAAGACGCGATAACACCTCGTTGGCCGGACCGGTCGCGACGTGGTTCCCGTCGTGCAACAGCACCAGCGTATCCACCAGTTGCAACACTTCCTCAAGCGAATGGGTGACGTAAACGATAGGGAGCCGCATTTCCTCTTTGAGGCGGATCAGAAACGGCAGGATGTCCTGTTTGCGCTCCATGTCGAGATTGGAGAGCGGTTCATCCATGAGCAACAGCCGGGGGCTGGTCAACAGGGCGCGTCCGATGGCGATCCGTTGCTGTTCGCCGCCGGAAAGACCCTGCGGCCGCCGGTCCAGAAGAGGGTGCAGGTCCATCAGATCCATCACCCGGTCGAACGCGATGTGTCTTAGCCGGGGATCGATTCGCCGGTATCCATACATCAGGTTGTTACGCACCGTCAGATGCGGGAACAGCCGCGCCTCCTGAAACACCATGCCGATGGGCCGGCGGTGAACCGGCAGAAAGAGGTTCGATGATTCGTCCTGCCACACGCTTTCGCCGAATTTCATATACCCTGTGGGCGACCGCTCCAGCCCGGCGAGGCAACGCAGGAGCGTGGTTTTGCCGGAGCCGGACCGGCCGAAGATCACCGTCACCCCCCGGTCGGGAAACTCCAGCTCGGTTTCCAGGCAAAATTTTTCATAGTGTACGCGGAACCGGGAAACGATGGCGCTCATGAGACGTGCACCGGCAGGCGGCGGTTGCACGCGTACACCACCAGCAACACCACAAAGGAAAACAGCAAAAGGCCTCCCGAAAGCAGATGTGCCTGCGAATATTCGAGGGCCTCGACGTGATCGTAAATGGCGATGGAGACCACCTTGGTTTTGCCGGGAATGTTACCGCCCACCATCAACACCACCCCGAACTCTCCCAGCGTATGCGCGAACCCCAGCACCATCGCGGTGAGGTAACCGCGAACGGCCAAAGGAGAGGCGACGCTGATAAAGGCGTCCCATTTCGACGCACGCAGCGTCCACGCCGTCTCGAGATAAGTTTTTCCAGAGGCTTCGAACGCTCCCTGCAGAGGTTGCACGACGAAGGGAAAGGAATACAGGGTCGAAGCGATCACCAGACCGGGGAAGGTGAACGCCAGGGAAGACCCGGTCATCGATTGAAACGGTTCGCCGATGATGCCGTGGACGCCGAGCGCGATTAACAGATAAAACCCGAGCACCGTCGGCGGCAACACCAGCGGCAGAGCGACCACCGCCTCCACCCAGACCCGCGCACGCGACGGCGTGTGCGCCAGCCACCACGCCACCGGCGTTCCGATCAACAGCAGAACGCCCACTGTGGTGGCCGCCAGTTGCAGGGTGATCCATACCGGTTGCCAGTCCATCCTCAAAAAGCCTTTCTTCTTTGCTGCGTCGTCATTTCAAACCATAGCCATAAGATTTAAGAATATTTCTCGCCCGGCCCGATTGTAAAAACTTGAGGAACGCCCGCGCCGCCGGATTGGACTTGCCGCGGGTGAGCAGGACCGCGTCCTGGTCGATGGCATCGTATAAATCCTCCGGCACCAGCCATCGGCTGCCTTTGATGTTGAGACGGGGATCCATCACCTGGGAGAGGGCGACCAGCCCGACCTCCGCGTTGCCGGTGGCCACGAATTGAAACGTCTGGCCGATGTTTTCGCCCTGCACGATCACCGGGGACAACGTCTCCCACAGGTTCAATCGTTGCAATGCCGTAACCGCGGCTTTGCCGTAAGGTGCGGTTTTGGGATTGGCCAGCGCCAAGTGGTTAAAATTTCGGCGACGTAAAAGGTTTTTGCCATCAGCGCCGATCCGCAGCGGATCGGCACTCCATAAAACGATTTTGCCCCGGGCATAGGTAAACCGGGTTCCGGCCACCGCCTGTCCGTCCTTTTCCAACAGGCGGGGCCGCGTGCTGTCCCCCGCAAGAAATACATCGAACGGCGCGCCGTGCAGGATCTGCACGTACAGTTTTCCCGTCGAGCCGGACACGGTGCGCACGCGGTGTCCGCTTTGGTGTTGAAATTCCTGAATCAACTGTTTGAGCGGATTCAGAAAATTGGAGGCCACGGCGACCGTCACCTCCCCGGCAATGGCCGGGGTGGCCGCCCAAAGCGCCAGTACGAATCCTGTGACCCATCGTTTCCATCCTGGAGCGGTCATCTTTTGGAGCCTCATTTTCCGGTTGCTGTGATTTCGATATATATCATAAAACATATCGATGGGTCAAGGCCAAAATCCGGCCCGGAAAGCGGGGAAGATCGCCCGGACGGAGGAGCCCAAAGCCCCGTGAGAGGCCCGGACCCGGAAAATTCGTTGCAAAGGGTTTATGGGAAAGCTACCCTATGTAACATGGAGAAAAACTTCGAGCCCTTGAAAGACCGGTTGCGGGTCATCTGTGACCGTCTGGACCCCGAGGAGCAGGTCTCGTTTCGCCCGTTGATCGACAACTTTACCGGAGCGACCTCTGAGTTTCAGAGGATCATGCGCGATCTGGGCAAATACGGCAAGAAAATCGGCGACGGTTCCACATTTGCCATTTACCGTGAGGTGCAGAACCTCTTCGACCGGGCCAACCGCCGGGGGTAGTGTCCGATGGGTGATGCTGAAGCGGTCCACATGTTTGTCCACGGCCACGTTCAGGGTGTGTTTTACCGGTCCAACACGCAGAAAGTCGCACAAGGGCTGGGGCTGACCGGCTGGGTGAAAAACTGTGGCGACGGATCGGTGGAAATTCACGCCGAGGGGGACAAGGGCAAACTGGAGGAGTTGATCGAATGGTGCCGGCACGGCCCGGCCCTGGCGAAGGTGTCCAAAATTGATCTCAACTGGATCGGGCCTCAGGGCCTGCGCTCCTTTGACATCGTTTAGAAAGGAAATCATGCTGCATCTACAGAATCTGGTCAAAAGTTATTCCAACCAGGAAGCGGTGAAAGGCGTCGACCTGAAAGTTCCCGCAGGCGAACTCTTCGGGTTTCTGGGACCCAACGGCGCGGGCAAAACCACCACCATCAAGATGATCGTCGGACTGCTCAAACCCACCGGCGGGACCGTATCCATCGGCGGCTACGACATCTCTGACCAGCCGGAAGAGGCCAAGTCGATCATGGGGTACATCCCGGACCGGCCGTTCATTTATGAAAAACTGACCGGGCGCGAATACCTGTCGTTCATCGCCGATCTCTATGGCATGGAGGCCACCCGCGCTCTCGAGACGGGTCAGCAGTATCTGGAATTTTTCGACCTCGCCGAGGCGGCCGACAAATTGGTCGAAGGCTATTCGCACGGGATGAAACAGAAACTCATCATCTCCGGCGCGCTGTTGCACGATCCGCAGGTACTGGTCGTGGATGAGCCGATGGTGGGGCTGGACCCGAAGGGCGCGCGGCAGGTCAAGCAACTGTTCCGCGACCTGTGCCGCAAAGGAGTTTGCGTGTTCATGTCCACCCATTCCCTCGGCATCGCCCAGGCGATGTGCGACCGGATCGGCATTATTCAAAAAGGTGAGGTTATTGCCTTGGGGACGCTGGACGAGTTGCGGCGCCAGGCCTCGACCGACCACGAACATCTGGAAGATATTTTCCTCGAATTGACCGGCGACGCCCATCTCGAGCAGTTGAGCGGCATGATGGCCGGGCCACGCCCGGTGGGAACATAAAACAGAGATTCCTCCTCCTGTGGATTCAACCTGTAAGCGCAACGATGGCGGCAATAATAATCCCCTCCTTGGTAAGAAGGGGATACAGGGGAGGCCAGGCTAGGCCTGGGGCAAATTTCTCTCCCTTGTAAAAGCCTGTCCTGAGCTTGTCGAAGGGATCTGGACAGGTATCAGTGGTTATTTATTCTTTTCTCGGCGGCAGGGAAAGGCTATTCGGTTTTTGGGGGCTCTTGTAAAACTCCAGACACGTCCTGTTCGCTATCGCCGCGCTTGAATAGGAGGCGCACCTTGTCTCCAAAATTCCGTTTTTGCAATTGCGCGGCCAAATCCTCCACATCCGCCAGCTCATCGCCGTCCAGCTGCAATAACACGTCGCCGGGTTGCAGATTCATCCGCGCCGCATTGGAGCCTTCTTCCACTTTAAGGACCTTGAGCCCGTTCTCCAACTCCTCGAGAAATACCCCCAGTTTGATGCGGTGGGGCGGCGGGACGATGTAGGACACCTTCCAGCCGAAGTCCGCGCTGTACAGGGGGATGGACACTTTCTTCATTTTCATTTCACGGTCCTTTAACTCGTTGGGAATCTCCGTCACCACCGGCAGGATGATCGAATAGGCATGGGGCACGCGCCGGAACGCGCGTTTGGGGATGCCATACCCGTATTGCACATGAAACCCGCCGGCGAGCACGATCAGTTTACGGTCGCGGTTGGCCGGGTCCCTTAAAAATTGCGCGACGGTATCGGCCATCGACTCTTCCCACAGCAACAGCATCTGATACGGTTTGGAGACCACGCCGGTATGCGTCTCGTTGCCGCCGAACAAGGCCATCGAATAGGCCCGGTGATACTCATCCCCGGTGTCAATTTCCGGCAAGCCCGGCTGACCGGGTCCGCCGTCACGGAATAGCTGCTCCATCTCGCGCGAGGTTTTCAGGCCGATCAACGGAATGGCGTTGGCTTGGATAAATTCAAAAATGGGCTGGTACAGGCCCAAGCCGCGGCCCCAGTTTTTGCGGAAAAGTTTACGGAAGGATTTGTCCGTTAAATGTCCCTGTTGCCAGCGGTCCAGGTCGTCCTGGGCGGAGCGCCGGAACATTTCCATTCCCACCGCGATCCGGCCCGGAAAATGTTCATGCAGGCGGCGGATCACCTCCAGCTGAATCCGGTGGGCTTCGAGGTTGTCGTGGGTTTCGCCGACGTAGATGACGCGCGACCCAGCGACGGTATCGATCATCTGGTCGACCGTAACCGTAAGGCCGGTGGGCAGGTGCAGAATCTGCCCTTCCTCCAGTTCCGCTAAATTTTTATAGGGAGACCCCGCATTAGG
>SMUX01079246.1_pt1 | contig 10027 bp, 10 predicted proteins | sample 2456431 | NCBI WGS metagenome assembly SMUX01 (sample SAMN11095930, study PRJNA526329) | marine sediment metagenome | biome: Marine sediment; feature: Surficial sediment; material: Deep marine sediment; isolation source: Hadal surficial sediment | place: Pacific Ocean | collected 2014-11 | depth... | reverse complement strand
TTCGATCGTTGCATCAGCGGCTGCAGCATCCACAACGACGACCATACCGACGCCGCAATTAAAAGTGCGGCGCATTTCGTCAGTAGATATGCGGCCTGAGATGGCCAACCAGTCAAACACGGGCCCCCGCTGCCAGCTGTTTACCTCGATCTCCGCATGCAGATCGCCGTGCAGAATTCGCGGGATGTTTTCCGTCAATCCGCCACCTGTGATATGGGCGAGACCTTTTACGGCTACCGACTCCATCAGTTGCAATATCGGTTTGACGTAAATTTTCGTCGGTTTCAGTAACAACTCCTTGGCAGGCGCGCCGTCAATAGTCGGATTCCCGGTGAGTTCGAGAACTTTGCGGATCAGCGAATAACCGTTCGAATGCGGGCCGCTTGAAGCGATGCCGATCATTGCGTCATCCGCAGAGATGGCATTGCCGTCGATCAGTTTTTGCCGTTCGACTGCTCCTACGCAAAATCCTGCAAGATCGTATTCACCATCCTCGTACATGTCCGGCATTTCCGCAGTTTCTCCGCCGATCAGTGCAGCGCCAGCCTGTACGCAGCCATCGGCGATTCCACCAATCACCGACGTGGCAACATCGTTATCGAGTTGTCCGCAAGCGAAGTAATCGAGAAAAAAGAGCGGCTCGGCTCCCTGGACCAGGACGTCATTGACGCACATGGCGACGAGATCGATGCCTATTGTGTCGTGCCGATTCAACTGCTGTGCAAGCTTGAGCTTCGTGCCAACACCATCGGTGCCCGAGACCAGCACCGGCTCCGAGTATTTCCCCGGCGCTAACGCGAACAGCCCGCCGAATCCGCCGAGCCCTGTCAGCACCTCCGGGCGCTGAGTCTTTGCAACCAGCGGCTTGATTCTTTTGACCAGGTCGTTGCCGGCTTCTATGTCGACGCCGGCATCTTTGTAAGTAAGTGGCTTATGAGTCATCCCGGCCTGACCATATGGCTCCTGTGTGATTCTCAGCCGATGCCAATGCCGGCTCGAAATATTCGGTCGTAAACAATAAGTGGCAAATTCTGCAAGAGCGATATAATAGAGCTTCGTCTGGCATCGGGAAACCACCTTTTCACCGTCCGCGGACCGGGCAGATTGCATGCAGATTGAAATGACACAACAAGGGCGCCTGGCCGGGCCCACGGCAGGCATTTGCCAGCTGGCGACCGGCCTGGTTGCCCTGTGCCTGTGTGTGGCGGCAACGGCTGTTGAAATGAGCGCACTTTATACCGTGGAAGTGCCGCTGGACCCGGATATTCCCGATGCACAAATCCTTGCCTATCAAACCGCGCTGAGCGAAGTGCTGGTCCGCGTTACCGGGACCACTGCAATCGCTGAATCCGAACAAATAGCGGAGTTGTTTCCGGATCCGGGCGGATACGTGCTGCAGTATCGATCGGGAACAGACAATACCCTGGTGGTTTCATTTGACGGAGCGGCGATCGAGAACGTCTTGCGGCGAGCCGGGGCGCCCATCTGGGGAAGCGATCGTCCTTTGACACTGATCTGGATCGCCGTCGACTGGGGACAGGGCGAGCGGGAAATCGTCGCGGCCGATGATCCGCAGCGAGTATCGGGAGATGCACGTTCCATTGACCGCAATCGCCTCTTGCGCGAGCGCGTGGCGGCGGTTGCCAGCCGCCGGGGAATTCCCGTCCTGTTCCCGCTGCTTGATATTGAGGACCTTGAAAACATCAGTTTCAGCGACATCTGGGGCGGCTTCGACGATCTGTTGCTGCAGGCATCGAGCCGCTACGGGGCGGACTCGGTACTGGTCGGGAGGATTCGAACCGAGTCGCTGCAGATGAACCGCTGGACCTGGTATCTTGGCGATGAACGGGTTAACTGGAACGGTGAAACAGGGGAAATGATCAACCTGCTTGCCGATTCCCTGGCCGCAAGGTTCGTCGTCGACAGCAGATCGCCGATGGAAACCATCCGGTTGACGATCTCCGGCATAGGATCAGTCGACGCATTCGGACAGGTTCAAAGATTCGTGGAAAACCTGCGCGTCATCGACGAAATCATGATCGATACCGTTGCCGGCGACCGGATTGTTTACAAAGTTCGGATTCAGGGCGGGATGGAGCGTCTGCAGCGCGCGCTGGAACTAAGCAACATACTTGAGCCGGCTGATCCGTTCAATGATGATGTTGAAGTGGTTCCGCTGGACGATGACAGGAATCCGTTCGACAGCTACGGCGATTACGGCCGGCGGCCGGCAACACTCGATTTTCTGTATCGCGCGGGCTAGCGTCGAATGTCTCTCAGCTGGCTGCCAAATGCAATTTCGATACTGCGCATTGCGCTGGTAGCACCAATTCTCCTCCTGATAATCGATGGCCAGTACGGATTTGCCCTGGCGTTGTGTTTCGTTGCGGGGTTTTCAGACGGTGTCGATGGTTATCTCGCCAAGCGTTTCGACTGGCGTACGCGCGTCGGCGCCTTGCTGGATCCCATAGCCGACAAACTGCTCGTTGCAGGCACCTTCCTGGTGCTGGTGTACGCGGGTCATATCCCGTTGTGGCTGGGGGTTCTTGTTGTTTTTCGGGATGTCGTCATCATCGGTGGGGCCACTGTCTATAACTTCCTGATTCGCCCGGTCGAGGGCGAGCCGACCAGGATCAGCAAGTTGAATACGGCGCTTCAGTTGCTGTTTATTGTCTTCGTTCTGAGTCGCGCCGCTTTTGACTGGCCAGATCAAATTACAATTACCGTGCTTGGCGCCTCGATCGTGGTAACGGTCGTGATCAGTGGTATCGACTACGTCTGGTCATGGGCTCGCAGGGCACGCCACGGCGGTAAAGTCGATGAGCAGTGATATGAGTACCACGTTCCGCAACGGCTGGTTGGTAGCGATCGCGCTGACCGGTTGGCTCCTCTGGTTGCTGGCGCCGGTGCTGACGCCATTCATTGCGGCCGCGTTGCTCGCCTATATCGGTGACCCAATGGCGGACCGGCTGCAGCGACTGAAATTTCCGCGGACTATTGCCGTCGTCAGCGTTTTTATCCTGACTTTTGTCGGGCTCGGTTTGTTGATCCTGTTGGTCGTGCCGTTGATAAAAACACAGGTATCGGCTTTGCTGGAAGCGCTGCCGGGGATTGTTGTGCAGGTCGAGCAGGTCTGGTTGCCGAGGGTCACCGAATTCATCGGGATTGACCCCGGCGAGGACATCGGTCTCGGCGCTTTCCTCGCGCGCTACAGTGACATGGCTGGTAGCTGGGGCGCGACTCTACTGGTGTCATTGAGCCGCTCCGGCGGTGCGCTCGCCGCCGCGGTAATCAGCCTGTTCCTCATTCCGATAATCACTTTTTACCTGTTACGCGACTGGGACTCGATATTGCATAAGTGCGCTGCCATCGTGCCCTCACAGCAACGCGAAACGGTCATCTCGCTGGCCCGTGAGACGGACGAGGTACTCGGTGCGTTTCTGCGTGGCCAGATCATGGTCATGATTGCCCTGGGTATTATCTATACAGCGGGCCTGAGTCTGGTTGGCCTCAAGTTTGCTGTCGCCATCGGTGTCGTCGCGGGACTCGTCAGTTTTGTACCGTATCTCGGGTTCGTGTTTGGCATTGGGCTCGCCGGTTTGACGGTGGCACTGGAACCGGAACCCTGGTTGCGCCTGCTCGGTGTCGTCGCGACATTTTCCATTGCACAATTGATTGAAGGTTCGATCCTGACACCAAAGCTGGTTGGCGACCGGATCGGCCTGCACCCGGTGCTGGTTATTTTCTCTATTGCAGCCGGCGGACAGTTATTCGGTTTCTTCGGCATCCTGCTGGCGCTGCCGGCGGCCGCGGTTCTGTCCGTATTGGTCCGCTTCGCCTATAACAGGTACCTCGCCGAGCATCCCGACTTGCGCAATTTGGACGAGGCCGGCAACAGCCCGCAAGGAGAATCCACGCCATGAGCCAGCTGGCCCTGCCATTGAAACTACAGGACCACGCTGTTTTCGAGAGCTTCTGGCCGGCGGGCAACAAAGCGCTTGTCTCCTACCTGGTTGAACTCGCGGAAACCGGCAATGGGCCGGGTTGCTGGGTCTGGGGAGCCGCTGCCTCCGGCAAGACACATCTTTTGCAAGCCGTTTGCGAAAAGCTCGATGATCGTGCCGTTTACGTGCCGTTAGCGCTGCTGGCTGATGCGGGCCCCGACATCCTGGACGGTCTGTCCAGCCGGCAATTCGTCTGCCTCGATGATGTGCACCTGGTGGCCGGTGATGCAGACTGGGACCTGGCGCTGTTTAACCTGTACAACCTGGTCGCTGACGCGGGCGGCATACTGGTTGCAACGGCCATCGCCGCGCCGCGGGAGTGCCGCTTTGGTCTCGCTGATCTGGCAAGCCGTTTTGCATTGTTACCGGCGTATCGGGTGAGCGCGCTCAAAGAGGCGGATCGAATCAAGGCGTTACAACTCAGGGCCCGTCATCGCGGCCTGGATCTGCCGGATGACACGGCAAATTTCCTGTTGAATCGCAGCAAGCGGGATATGACGACCTTGTATGCTTTGCTGGATCAGCTCGATACAGCCGCTCTTGAAGCCAAGCGACGCCTGACCATTCCGTTCGTGAAAGAAACGCTGGGCAGCTTGTCCGGGAATTCTGTTTTCTGACGGGAAATCGCCCGCGTAGGAGCTCGCCCCAGCGAGCGATAGCAAAACTTAGTTCGACCCGGTAATGCTAAGCCGTGACGCAATTTCTGCGACCCGCGTACCGAGTGCCTGAGCCAGTTGTTTTTCCTCGTCGCTGAGCCGGTCGGCATCCCTGTTCCAGGTGACATGGCTTGCGCCATACGGCGTACCACCAGTGGTCGTCGTTGACAGGGCTTCTTCGGTGTAGGGCAGGCCAACGATTAGCATGCCGTGATGCATCAGCGGCAAAACCATTGAGAGCAGTGTTGTTTCCTGGCCGCCGTGCAACGATGATGTCGAGGTAAACACACCCGCCGGCTTTCCGGATAGCGTTCCACCTAACCATTCACTTCCCGTACTGTCGATAAAGTACTTGAGAGGTGCAGCCATGTTGCCGAAACGGGTTGGACTGCCCATGACGAGTCCTGCACATTCCCGCAGATCTTCAATGGTTACATAGGGTGGTCCGACATCCGGAATCGCATCCTCGGTGGCAGTGGTGACCGTGGAGACTGCCGGTACGGTTCGTAGCCTGGATGCCACGTCTTTTACCGTGTCGACGCCCTGGCACACTTCCCTCGCCAGCGCTTCGGTCGCGCCAAATCTCGAGTAATAAAAGACGAGTATTTCCGTCACGTCGAAAGTAGCTCCAGCACATTTTCCGGCGGTCTGCCGACGACGGCTTGAGCCTGGTCTTCGTCGACCACAATCGGCCGTTGCAAAACCCGGGGGTGATCGTGCAGCCACTTCGACAATGCCTGGGCGTCATCCATGGGCACCGGTTCGGCCGATTCCCGGAAATCGGCCTCCGAGGTGCGCAACAGCCCGGCAAGAGGTACGCCGAGCATCTCCGCAAGCCGTAACAGGGTATCCGGGGCCGGTGGGTATTGCAGGTACTCGACGATTCGGGGCTTCACTCCTCGCGATTCGATTAATTCTAATGTTTTCCGGGACTTGGAGCATCCTGGATTGTGATAAATCGTGACATTCATGGCTATTTCGGGTTTTCTTTGGGAAATTGTGACCGGCAACTGTAGCAGCGAAACATCTATTCGTCAGCGCCTCGTCCGCTGCTTGACTGATCGTATAAGCACTTGCTAGCGTTCCGGGGTGCGCAAACTATCAGGAATCGCCAAAACCGGGAAAATCTCCGGTGCGTCCGCTCGTGGTCTGCTGATCGCGATTTTACTCATTGCCTACGGTTGCGGGACCTCGCCTCCAGTCCAGGAGATGAGTGATGCACGGCAGGCAATTGCGGCCGCGAAGGAAGCCGGAGCGGAGCAATCTGCCGCCGAAGATCTTCGTGCGGCCGAGGCGTACCTCGACAGTGCGCAAAGAAAGCTAACGGAACGGGCGTATGCGCAGGCGCGCCACGACGCGTTACAAGCCAAGAGCAAGGCACTAGCCGCACTCGCCAGCACTGAAAGTTCAGACAACGATCCACGCTGAATTACGCGCAGACTCCCGGTTGACATTTAATGGCGTGCCGTCGATTCAGAGTGACCGGTCGTGTGCAAGGTGTGTTTTTTCGTGCGAGTACGCGCGATGTCGCAGTGCCACTGCAAATTACCGGACATGCAGTCAACCTGCCGAATGGCGGTGTCGAGGTACTCGCTTGCGGTGATCCGGCTGCGGTCGCGGAGCTCGAGCGATGGTTACACGATGGGCCGTCGGGCGCGTCGGTAACCAGTGTCGAGTGTATTGATGTTGACTGTGAGGAGCCGGAGCGTTTTTCAGTCGGATAGTAGGAGCGGTTGTAGGAGCGGCTTTTTTTGTACAGGGACGTACTTATGTCGCTGCGCACATGGCGGCAAGCAGCGACGATCCGCGAACCAGGTTTGCGCCGTTCGTGAATGAAGCCCCTCCTACACCCGATACCATTTAAGTCGCAGCTTGTCGAGTACGAGATTCGGGTACTTTCTTTGTCCGAGACTGCCGTTATATCGACCCAGCGCGCGCTTTAGATCGCCGCCTTCCATTTGCAGATAATATTTCAGAATCGTGCAACCGAGGCGCAGGTTTGTGCCGATGTGAATCAAATTGTCGTCCGGCCGGCCGATTTCATCCAGCCAGAACGGCATGATTTGCATGAGACCACGTGCGCCGGCGACCGATATTGCGTATTTGTCGAAATTGCTCTCGACATCGATTACCGCGAGGACAAGTTCGGGCGCCAAATCCGCACGCATAGCCTCCAGGTGAACGCGTTTCAGGATGTTGATCCGCTCCTGAGGATTGGCAACCTGCCTGGCGAGCCTTGTCGACATGTCGGTCAGCCAGACCTGTGCGTCGAAATGATCCGAAAAGCTGGAGGTGTCGCTGGCAGCCTGGCGCAGCATTTCCACAAGTGCAGGGTCCGGCCGGTCTTGTGCCGCGGCAGGCAGAGCCAATGCGATCAACAATGCTGCTATGGATATCCTGAAGAAGCGCATAGTTGTCACATTCCAAACCCGATCACGTCAACTCGGGAATAAGCTTAACTTCGATTGCACCAGCATTTCGAGAGCGGCATCACGTTTCATCATCCGCGATTCCTCATCCCGCCTGTGGCGGTATTCGAGCTCTCCATTTTCCAGGCCGCGTTCACTGATGACTACCCTGTGCGGGATGCCGATCAGCTCTGCATCCGCGAATTTGACGCCCGGGCGGGCATCCCGATCATCGAACAGAACCTCGAAGCCCAATGTCTGCAATTCCCCGTACAGCGCTTCTGCAGCCTCACGTACGGTGTCCGATCGTTGCATGTTAATGGGAATAAGTACGATATCGAACGGCGCCAGCGGGTCCGGCCAGATAATGCCCTTGTCGTCGTGGTTCTGCTCAATGGCAGCAGCGACGATCCGTGATACGCCAATGCCGTAACAGCCCATCGCCATCGCGATCTCTTTTCCGTCCTGATCCTGAACGGTCGCTCCCATAGCCTCGCTGTACTTCGTGCCAAGTTGAAAGATGTGCCCGACTTCAATGCCACGGGCAATTTTCAGCTTGCCCTTTCCACCCGGCGACGGATCGCCGGCAACGACGTTTCGAATATCGACGGTTTCCGGGCGATTGATGTCGCGTTCGAAATTGACACCAGTGAGGTGCAAGTCAGCCTCGTTGGCACCGCAGACGAAATCAGACATCAGGCTGGTCGCATGATCATAGTACATCGGTATGTCGAGGCCGATCGGCCCGGCAAAGCCGGGTTCACTTCCTGTCACTTTTTCAACAGTTGCGGCTTCGGCCATTGTTAATGGAGAGGCAACACCGGGCAGTTTCTCCGCCTTAATCGCATTCAGGGAGTGGTCGCCGCGAATCACCAGGGCAACCGGACCGCTGTCTCCGTCGACGATTAATGTCTTTATCGTTTGCTCAGGTCCGATCTTCAACATTTGCGTCAGGGCGTCGATCGTCCGCACATCGGGTGTGCTGATCTTTTCAAGTTCCTGTGAAGGAGTTGCCGGGTCGCCTTCCGGCCGAAGCGTCGGCGCAGTTTCCACGTTGGACGCAAAATCATCTCCGTCGCTCCAGGCAATCGCGTCCTCGCCGGAATCGGCCATGACATGGAACTCCTGGGAACGGCTGCCGCCAATTTCGCCGCTGTCAGCGTCGACGACACGAAATTTAAGGCCGAGTCGTTCGAAGATCGCCGTGTAAGCCGCATGCATGACCTGGTAGCCATCGATTTCCAGTGACTCATGATCAACGTGGAATGAATAAGCATCTTTCATGATGAATTCACGTGCGCGCATGACGCCAAAGCGCGGCCGAATTTCGTCGCGGAATTTCGTTTGGATCTGGTAGAAATTGATCGGCAGTTGCCGATAGCTGCGGAGCTCGCGGCGTGCGATATCGGTAATGACTTCTTCATGGGTAGGCCCGAAGCAGAATTCACGATTGTGCCGGTCTCGCATCCGCAACAGCAGGTTGCCATACTGATCCCAGCGGCCCGATTCCCGCCACAGCTCCGCAGGCTGAACTGCGGGCATCAGCAGTTCGAGTGCCCCGGCGCGGTCCATTTCTTCACGTATGACCTTTTCCACTTTCCGCAGCACGCGCAGCCCGAGCGGCATCCAGGTAAAAAGACCTGAGGCGAGACGGCGAATAAGGCCGGCCCGCAGCATCAGCTGGTGGCTGACGATTTCCGCTTCCGCCGGAATCTCTTTTAGAGTTGTTAGTCCAAAATTGGTGAAACGCATGTATATTCGGGTCCGGGAAGGTCGGGCGGGGCGTATTCTACACGAGACTTCGCGCCCGCAACGGCAAGGCCACGGACGCGAATTGACACAAACAGGAATGAATCGGCTTGATAGGCAGGCGTAGTCCATTTGTCGCCAGGGAGGGCTTGCCCTTTCTGGCTGTTACGTTGATCGGAATTGGCGTTACCTGGCAATACGCTGGCGTCAATTATTCGATTCCACTGGTGATTCTGTTCATCTACTTCGTTCTCGTGTTTCGCGATCCAAGGCGCAATGTTCCTGCTGTGCCACTGGGCATCGTCAGCCCGGTAGATGGCACCGTGGTCGGCATCGGCCTGACGGACAAGAGCGTCCTGAATGGCGAAGCACACAAGATCATTATTCGTGTGAACAGTCTTGGAACCTACACGGCCCGTTGTCCGGTCGAGGGCAAGATCATGGATTTTCGCGGCGACCGGCCGCACAAGCAGGTGCCCGGAGAAACGGCTGGTCTGTGGGTGCGCACGGATGAGGATGACGATGTTGTTTTGCAGTTTCACGGGCATCGATTCGGGCTTGCTCCACGTGCATTCCTGCGTTACGGAGAGAGAGTGGGCCAGGGCCAGCGCTGTGCGTACTTGCGCCTCACTCGCTTTGCCGAAGTACAATTTCCGATCAATGGCCGCGTGCTGGTGACCGAAGGTCAGCAGGTGGCCGCAGGGTCGGATGTGCTGGCGAAGCTGCCGCATGCTTAGGAAATCGGGATTTCCGTATGACGAGCACCAATAAATATTCGATTGCAGAGGATTGAGAGCAGTGCTGGCTGAAGCAGAAAGACGAGCCTATCTTGAGGCGCTCGAAGTTGATGTCTGGACGCTGCGGGGATCAGCGGCTGACGAAAAACCGGCTACCAGCGATGATGATTCGTTGCAGGAATCGAGAATCGTGAGCTGGTCGGAACTGCGCGATAAAGTTTCCGCGTGCACCCTTTGTTCGTTGCACAGGACCCGCACACAAACCGTGTTCGGCGTTGGCAGCGAGTCGGCGGACTGGATGATCATTGGTGAAGCTCCCGGTGCAGAGGAAGATCGGCGGGGTGAACCGTTCGTCGGCCGCGCCGGCAAGCTGCTGGATGAAATGCTCCGCGCGGTCGGACTGGCCAGGGACTCCGTGTTCATTGCGAATTTGCTTAAATGCCGCCCGCCGAACAACCGGGATCCCACGGTCA
>SMUX01254417.1_pt1 | contig 10029 bp, 7 predicted proteins | sample 2456431 | NCBI WGS metagenome assembly SMUX01 (sample SAMN11095930, study PRJNA526329) | marine sediment metagenome | biome: Marine sediment; feature: Surficial sediment; material: Deep marine sediment; isolation source: Hadal surficial sediment | place: Pacific Ocean | collected 2014-11 | depth 0-1... | reverse complement strand
TCCCTCTGCAGACGATCGGCCTTCTCGAGTTGGTCCAGTGCTTCCTTCCACTTGCCCAACCGGGGCAGGACGTGGGCATACATATGCTGAGCATGGGGAACTCCGAGAACCGCTTCAGCATATCGTTGACCATGCTCAGCCGCTTTGTCATAGCGCCCCAGACCCTCGTAGGAGTGGACCAGATAGTGGTGGGCACTAAAAAGATCGGGATCCCGCTTGAGAGCAGCGTCGTAATAGGCAACGGAGGCGACTCGACCTCCCTGGCCCCGACCGGCCACACTTCTCTCGGAAGCATTTCCCCTCAGTACCCAGGCATGAGGATCGTCCAGATCCAGACCGATTAGCTCATCGATCGCCTGCCGGTATTCCTGGAGCCTCTTGCCGCGCCCCTGAGGAGCGGCAAAAATCCCATCCAGCTGTTGCTGGCCCAAAGCAATCCACTTGGCTTCTTTTTCCGTCACATTCCCCTGGGCGGCGATCTCCGCAGCCTGTTTGAGATGAAAGAAGGCATCCTTGTAGGCAGTGGCACCGGTGTAGGATTTGGCCAGGCCGAGATGGGCCATGGCCAGTTGTGGATCGCGGCGCAAGGCCTCATGAAAGGAACGTGCCGCCTCTACCCAAACATAGGAATGCAGGTAGGCGATGCCCTGATCGTAATAGGCCTGGCCCTCAGCCGAGGCCGTGCTCACTTTCTGGTGCATGCGACCGGCCCCGTCGGTGAGCGCCACCGGACGCTTCATGACCTCAGCAGAGGATGTCCTGGGGATAGATGCGATTTGTGAAGTGACGGTCGCATCCTGGGCCAGGGTGATGGAGAATTGGCCGATCAGAACAATAACCAGCAACGCAGCCAGCACAGCCGCTACCTTTTTATCAGTTTCTGTAATCATGAGACACACTCCTTGTTTGTATCGACATGGACCTGTCTGTAACCTTACTCCAGAGACGGCAGAAAATGCCAACAGAAAAGTCGGACAGATCTGAAGTCCTATGGAGTGAACAAGGATCATGAACTCGCCTTCACATTTTCTCATGACCGCGGCCTTACGCCAGGCGCTACCCAGAATTCCCATGGTTCGAAGTGCTGTTCTCGTCGGCTCCATTGCCCCCGACATTCCCTTCTATTTGCTGACGTTGGGTTCCTTTCTGTATTTCCAAAATGTAGTGGGATGGCCTTCTAATACAACCGCGCAATATGTTTTCCGCACCCTGTACTTCGAAGATCCCGTGTGGATTGCTGCTCATAACCTCCTGCATTCACCCGTAAGCCTGGCGGTTGGTTTGTGGGTTGCACGCTTGCTAAGGACACGCTGGAGTAAATTCTCCAATTGGATGCATTGGTTCTTGATGGCTTGTCTTCTGCACTCCTTGGTAGACATTGTCACCCATCATGATGATGGTCCCGTTCTTTTTTGGCCCCTGAACTGGAACTTTCGCTTCCCCAGCCCGATTAGCTATTGGGATCGTGCTCACTTCGGAAGCCAGGTAGGTACCTTTGAAAGGATTTTAGACCTGTCCCTGGTGGGTTACCTCATCTTCCATTGGAGGCGGTCCAAATTGTGAATTGTGGTTTATAATTGATGCGAGTAAACATGGATGAGAGGAGGGGAGTATATGGGCTGCTACAATTCTGTGACCGTCGATGCACCCGTAGATAAGGTATGGCAGGCTTTGAGAAATTTTCACAATCTTTCCTGGTGTCCCGATGTGATAACGCAACTTGAAGTGGTGGGAGATGCCGACGGTACCGAAACGGGTGCCAAGCGGATCCTAAACGGTGCCTTCCACGAGACCCTGCTCACATTGGACGATGAAGAGCGCACTTTCAGCTACAGCATCGACGATGGTCCTGAGGCGGTTTCTAAAGACAATGTGCAGGGCTATATCGGGGAGGTACGCGTCTTTCCGGTGACCGACGATGACTCCACTTTTGTTCTGTGGACTTCTCGTTGGGATTCCAGCGGTGGTGGAGTGCAGGAATTCTGTGATCCCATTTACCGGGCTCTGCTGGGCGCTCTCAAGAGTCACTTCGCCTGATCGGCATTTCGCGCAAGGACTTTCTTTAGCTGGGTGAGGTGCTTGAGATCATGGTATCCGGACATGCGAATCCGCTCATATAGGGTCATAGGACCAAAGCGGGGATGTACCCACCAGAGATTATTCAGAGGACGGGACCTGAGGGGCAGAAGCTTGACTCGGGTTTCATCCCGGGCCTGACGAAGATCCACAAGAAGATCGGTAATGGAGAGACCGGGTGAGGGCTGGGTGGGTTCCGGCGCTGTACCCTTGCCTGATTTCCCTGTATCGGCGGTATCCTCCAGCGAAAAAGGGCGCTCAGCCAACACCTCCTCCTGATTAAATTCTCCCTCGCGGTTGCTGGCGATTGACTCCAGGATCTGCTGAGAAAGCCGCTGTTCGCTTAAAAGCAGGTGGTGAGCAATTTCCCCAATCGACCACGCCTCAGAGCTGGACTTGCTTTCAGACTCGGTCTGGGAGATTCCCTCAAGGAATGCCAGTACCTTTTCTCTGACTTCCTGTGCAAATTGTAGTGCTTGGTCGAACTCCTGCTCGGGGATTGCCATAATCTTGAACACTATCTTACCGAAAGCTGATTTCTCTGCATAGAAGAGAAGTTATGCCGGATAGAAGCGCAATGTTGAGAACCTTAGTGATGACCATCACTGTAGATTTTTGTGTATCTTGCCAAAGTAGTGAATAAGAAAAGACTCAAGCAGTCTTACTAACATCGGGTCACATCGAGCGTCCAATATGCGAAGCAGAGTCCTGGAAATTATAGGCGGTATAGCAGTCGCGCTTGTCGTGTTGGGTATGGTGAGCAGCTATATGCTGGTGAAATTTCTGATGGTGGCTCTTCCCGGCTTTGGAGATTCCGTTTTTCGAGAGGCCAGCAAGGGCCCGTATGAAATGCACGCTCTGATCCGGGTGACCATCCTTGCACTTATTCTGGTTGTGGTTGTTTACTTCTTTCTCTGGACTGCCCACTATTTTCTCACCAGGATGAGTTTCCTCAAGAGGATGCGTTTCAATGAGGTTCTGTGCAGAGCCTTTCAATTTACCAGTCATCACGTCTTGTTCAATCTCCTGGCTGTGGCCCTCCTACTCGGCAGTCTGGTTCTGAATATGTGGGTCACCGCCATTCACGCCGTTACTCACTACTCTCTGAGTTCCATTGAAGTTCTTGCCCCTGAGATCCCAGAAGACACCCGTTTGCGCTTGAAGGTGGATTTCTATTGCATGAGAAATGCCGATGATTTTCACTATTTTCAGCGGAAGCTCCGGGTCCTCTCTGAGGCAAGAAACGTCACACTCCCAGACTTTGATCTCCTGTAAAAATGCAGGTTCGCACCCTACCCTTTACCGTAGCCGAGATTATGCATAAATTGTCTACCTGCAGTCCCGCAATCATCCAGCGTGCTGCACCGACTGCGTGACCCGCAAGCGGGTGCCCTCGCACGCCTTGTCACCGCGGCGCCTGCGGCACTTCGTCACGAAAACCTATGCATAATTCCGGTCTAGACGGGTGGCAATCCATAGGTTTTGGACCCCTTTGGTTGAACTCGTCGCAAAATCATTCGAATAATAGATAAAGAGCAATAACTTAGACAAAGAGCAATAAAACTATGTCTGATCCAAAGAATGCTTCAAATGGCGTGACCAAGCGTGAATTAGCGAGCTCGGTTCTATTGAAAAAAGTTGAGCTTGATCCTTTCCTCGATCTGCTCCAAGGGGGTGAGCTGCGCAGCCTGGAAGAGGGCGAAGTACTGATGGAGGTCAGGGAGTCCAATCGCACTCTCTATCTGATCCTGTCCGGCCGTTTAACGATTCAACTGCAACCTGAACTGAACCCGATTGCGGTACTGGGACCTGGAGATGTGGTGGGCGAGCTGTCTTTTATCGATGGCCAGCTGACGACGGCTTATGCTGTCGCGGGTGTTCCCACTCGGGTGTTGGCACTGGATGAACAGATCATGACCTCGCTGTTGGATCGTTCACCCGATGTAGCTCGAAATCTGCTCTTTGTTTTGGCGCGGCGGGTGCGCCATCTGACCAATCAGGAATTGCGACGGGAGCACGCAAACTATGCTGTCCGTCAATATGCTCAGGATGTGATCATCGATAGCTTGACCGGTCTCTATAACCGCCGCTGGCTGGATAGCATGTTGGTGCGGGAGTTGAACCGTTCTGAACGCGACGGACGGCCTCTTTCCCTGCTGCTCATCGGCATTGATGATTTCAAGAAGCAGACTGCAAAAGAGGGTCGTCTGGCGGGAGAGACCGTTCTCAATGCCATTGCAGCCGTTTTACAAGCCACCACGCGTCCAGGCGAGATGCTGGCTCGCTATGGAAGGGACGAGTTCATGGCCGTATTGCCCGATACGGATACTGCCACGGGCCAGTTGATTGGAGAGCGTTTGCGGAAAGCCATTCACGAGGCCCAGGTGTCTACCTCTAACGGGGACTCCCCCTCTCCGATGACGGTCTCGATTGGCGTGGCTGAGAGGATCGCTGGGGATAAGGCCGAAAGCCTTATCTCGGCCGTTGATGGGGCCCTTTACGATGCAAGGGAGGGCGGGGGCAACCAGGTGTGCCAGGTCTCGCGCTCCTCTAACGGCAAGAACTAGACCTTTCACAGTCTTGTTATTTCCTCGATCAGTAACTAGCCCGACCTATGCAGAGGTTCTTGTCGCTGGTGGCAAACAGCACCGGCGGTGCAGTAGAGAATTTATGCATCATCCGGGCTAAGTCCAAAAGAAATAATACATCAGGGCCAGGATCATCCCTGTGCCCAGGTTCATGAGCACGCCGTTCTTGATCATCTCCTTCACCCGAACCAGGCCGGTGGAATAGGCAATGGCATTGGGTGGGGTCCCCACCGGCATCATGAAGTCCAGCGAGACACCGATGGCGATAAGGATTGCCATAGCTCTCAAGTCAAGACCCAGGGCCTTGGCCACCGGAATCATGAGCGGAACCAGGATGGCTGCAGCTGCCGTGTTGCTGACAATCATGGTAATGAGGATGCTAAAAAAGACCAGGATCACCACGATCAGGAATAGATGGACTCCCAGCAAGTACCTGGCCAGTGTTTCGGCCAATAAAACATCGATTTTGACCTTCACCAGAGCACTGCCCAGCGAGAGCCCCCCTCCGAATAGGAGTAGGGTTCCCCAGCTGATTTTTCCCAGGTCTGTGTCGTCAAGCAGTCCCATACCGTACAGGAGCAGGATGGGTAGGAGAGCAACAGTGGCCGAGGCCAGGCCGGTGAGTTGTGTGGTGAGCCATCCAAGGACTGTCACCCCAAACACGCCCAGGATGAGGACCTGTTCTCGTGTAAGGCCGGCCTTTTTTCTGCTGAGTGTGATCTCTTGGACCTCCGGCCGGTTCAGAAGACAGACCATAAGCCACACATAGAGAAGAGCGACGATGACAAAAGGAATGGTTTGTACCATCCAGCCCAGGAAAGTGAGCTCAATTTTTTCAATGCTATTCTCAGCCAGGAACCGAACGGCAATGGCATTGGGAGGACTTCCCACTATGGTGGCTAGTCCTCCGATGGTCGCGGCATAGGCCACGGCCAGGACACAACCCTTGGCAAAACGGGAGGTTTGGGAACAGATCCCGTTCTCTTTGAGTACGACGATACAAATCGGAATCATAATGGCGGCAGCAGCGGTGTTGGACATCCACATGGAGAGGAAAGCTGTCACCATCATGAGCCCCAGGATGAAGAGATAGGGATTGGTTCCTATTCGCCTGAGAAGGGCAGTGGCTATGACAGAGTCCAGATCGTACTTTTGCATGCCCCGGGCCAAAATGAAACCGCCCAGAAAGAGTACGATGACGGAATCGAAATAGGGCTGGAAGATCTCCTGTGTTCCAAAACCGGCCACCACAATCAGGAGGAAAGAAGAGAGCAGGGAAGTGATGTAAAGGGGAATGACCTCCGACACCCAGAGAACTACGGCCACGGCCACCACAGCCAGTACCAATCTTTGCTGAGGTTCCAGGAGGCCCGTTCCCCAGTAGACAAGAAAGGCAAGGAATGCGGCGAAGAGAAAATAACCGACTCTTCGCCTATTGCTGATCTGATCTTCCATCCTTTCCCTTTCCTAACCCGGATTATGCATAGGTTTTTGTAGGGAGGCGTCGAAAGCGCTTGGCCTGAATGTGTTGCGCACCCGTAGGGGGCAGCCGGTGGCTGACCCGAACCGCATGAGTGGCATCACTCACAACTCCACCGGCTGCCCCCTACGGTGCCTCCCACGCTCCTGCACTCGAAAGCAGGACCGCACGAATTCACGCAAGCACGAATTCACGAAGGCACGAACACCAGGAGGGTCACCTTCCCAGACTCAAAAGATTGGCCAGAATCCGATAGGCTCCCGGCACGCCGGCCGGCAGTTGTCGCCACAGTCCAAGACCGACGTAGAGCCATCGGCCCTGGCCGTATTCGGTCTCGACAAGGGAACCCAGCTTGATCCCTTGATTGTACGCGAAGGTGTCGCGGGTGAGGATGAGATCGCGATAACTCGGATCTTTCTCACCCATGAAGTACAGTCCACGTTCCTGAACCCAGTTTTCCCAATCCCTGGCGGTGATCCGATTGGGGGTATTGAAAACGGGGTGGTCAACTGCTTCGATGGGAGCGTTTTCATCCGTAACTCGCCCGTTTCCCACCTGAGCAGGGTAAGGAGCGTAGGGGCTGTCCTTCATCTGACGCCGGCCGTCAGGGCCTTCAACAATTTCGTTAAACTCGTATTTGTTATATTGAACGATCATGGTCCCGCCCTCCTTGACCCAATCCAGAAGGCGGCTGTTATAAGCTTTCAAATCTTCCCGATTGAGGTAGGCTCTCACACCGGTGACGATGACATCGTACTGTTGAAGATCCCCGAATGCCAGATCATCCTCGCTCAGGAACTTGAAGTCCACGCCGAGCTGCTGGAGTGCTTCGGGAACTCTGTCGGCAACACCCATAATGTAAGCAACGCTCAAATCGGATCGGACCTTGACGTCCAGCGTTTTCACCTGAATGGTAGACGGGTTATACCAAAGGCGGCGCTGAATATGGTGGTAGTCAATGACCTGATAGCCCTGCCGATAGGTTTTGCCCTGGAAATAGCCGACGGCACGAATTTCAAAATCACCGGGCGAGATATGAGGCGGGGCAGTGACGCGAAACTTTGTGGTGATGGATTGTCCTTCGTGAGTGAAGGAAACCGGGGCCTCCTGGGGCACAACCTCCCATCCTGGCGGGACCTCCAGTTCGATTCTGCCGCTGTGGGGTTCCGGGTTATTGTTCAAGGCGATGACGCGCACTTCACGACCCTGGCTGGCCTGATCCAGAGGAATGATGGTAATTTCGGGGTGAGCGGTCACGGAAACGGCTGGCACGACCATGAGCTCATGTCGCTGCTCGCCGCCTACCCAGGGTCCTTCGTAACGATAGCGGGCGACGGCATGGAGTGTTGATTCTATTCCGTTGCTCTCATAAACCACGCGAACGCCGACAGCCGGTGGGCTCCAGGGTTTTGTCACATCCTCCTGCTTCAGTACCTCATAGCGATCCAGGTTGGGATTTCTCCGCCAGTAGGGCTGTGTGAGTTCGGCTCCCTGAGGCACCTTCACTTTGAAGCTGTGGTTCACGACGGCTGCCGGAGGAATCTTCCGGGGGGTTTCTTTTGTGCTTTCGATCAACCAATTGGGCGGTGCGTCGATGTGGATGGCATGGACATCGATAGGATCGGGTCCCCCGTTGATGAGGGTGACTGCGAGTTCAAATTGTTGTCCGGGAATGACCATCCCATCATCTACAAGGACCTCCAGTGAGAGCTGGTGAGCCAGGCGGAGGGCTTCGATGAAATCCTCTTCCTTGTGATCGAGCAGGAAAAGAGTCTGGAATTTCGACGACTCATCGAGGCCGCTTGCGGCAACTTTCCTGGCCAGATCGCGCACCGAGGCTAAGCCTCTGGCCAAGTGGGGGGCGGTTCGATGAGGGAATCCTGGATGGTAGGCCGCAATGGAGGCATCAATGTGCCCTTGAATAGCTCTCAGGTCATCGTGAAGAAACGAAACTTCACCCTCTTGTCCAAGCGTATAGGCTTCGATGGCAAACAGGGTGGTGTCGATTCCGTCGAAAAGATCGGTCTCCGGGGAGTTGGTGTCGATAACCGCGTCGGCCGTTCTCCACTCGGAGGCAGCCTCTCCCGGCAGAGGGATTATTTGCGACATACCCTGGCATCGGTGATAGGACCGTTCCTCCATCCCGACCTGGAAATAAGTTCCACCCAGCAGAGGATCAAAAAGGCCGGTCTGCATTTTTAGGATCTGGATCGGATCATCATCTTTGCTGGTTCCCGAGCCACCCCAGCGGTAGCGCTCGTAGATTTTCTTGGCCTGCCAGGGACGCAGTCCCTCTGCGATCTGCTTTGGAAAACGGGCAGGATCGGCCGCCGCGCGAAAGGCCTCTACGGCAATCAGGCCGGCCGCTTGATGGTGCTGACCGCCGCCTGTGCCGGTACGAGGAAGGGTGGTGATCACCTCGGGTCGAAAAGTGCGTATGACCCGGACCACGTCCTTGAGAATTTCCTCTTTGCCCCATTTGTCCAGAGTTTCCCCCACGTCGAAGGAATAACCAAAATCGTAGGCACGGGAAAAAAACTGGCGGGCTGCATCATATCGATGCATGGACATCAGTTCTTCGGTTCGAAGGATACCCAGTGCTTCAAAAAGTTCGGGGCCAATTTCATTTTGACCTCCACCCCCTCTGGTGAGGGAAAGAAGACCCGTGCGATAGCCGCGACCGCGGCTGAGCATGACGAACAGCGGATTGTCTTCATCGTCGGGATGGGCGTTGATCTGGAGAAAACTCCCCGTGGTGGGCAGCTTTCTCAGTGCGAAAGCCAGCCCCAGGGCCCCCACATCGTAGGAAAGGGGGGCCAGCTGTGCGGTGAGTGGCGCCACCCACAGGGAGGCATGGGCCATTGCCAGGACAACAGTCAGAAAAAGGGAGAGTAATCTTGATTTCATGAGTCCTATGACCTCTTGTTTAGGATTTCTTCATAGAAAGCTTCATACTGAGGAATAATCGATTTACTGTCAAAGTACTCGAGTACCCTTTTTCGGGCCTCCTTATGAAAAGCTTCATAAAGGTCGTTTTTTGAGAGGAGTTCCAAGGACTTCTGGGCCATCCCTGAAATGTCCCCTACCGGAAGCAAAAAACCGGTCTTCCCATCCTCCACGACTTCTGGCAAACCACCCGTAGCGGCGCCGATCACGGGCACACCGCAGGATTGAGCCTCAAGGGCGACCAGTCCAAAGCTCTCCTGCTCACTGGGCAGAAAGAACAGGTCCGCGCAGTTCATCAACTGGACGATATACTCCTGCTCCCCAAGAAAAAAGACGTCCTCGGAGAGTTTGAGTTCCTTAACCAGTTGCTGTACGAACAACCGCTCAGGGCCCTCACCGACCAGCAGCAGCTTGACCGGAAGTTGCTCTCGAATCGTGGCAAAAATTCGAACCACGTCCGTGACCCTCTTCACAGGACGGAAATTGGAGGCGTGCATCAGAATCTTTTCCCCGTTGGGGGCGAAGTGGTCCTTGGTGCAATGGTTGGCTGACCGATCGTAGCGCTCGGTGTCGACGAAATTATGGATGACTCGAATTTCGCGCTGGATAGCAAACTCATCCTGGGTTCTTTTTTGAAGGTACCTCGAGACCGCTGTCACCCCGTCCGATTCCTCAATATTAAATTTGATCACCTGGTAAAACGATTTATCCTGTCCCACCAGCGTAATGTCGGTACCGTGAAGGGTGGTGACGGTCTTCAGCTTCTCAGAACCAACCATCTGCTTGGCCAGGTAGGCACTGGCTGCGTGAGGGACGGCGTAGTGAGAATGGATGAGATCCAGTCCATATTGTTTGCTCACGTCCACCAGTTTGGTGGCCAGGCTGAGGGCGTAGGGAGGGTATTTGAAGAGAGGATAAGAGGACACCTCGACTTCATGA
>SMUX01025520.1_pt1 | contig 10033 bp, 7 predicted proteins | sample 2456431 | NCBI WGS metagenome assembly SMUX01 (sample SAMN11095930, study PRJNA526329) | marine sediment metagenome | biome: Marine sediment; feature: Surficial sediment; material: Deep marine sediment; isolation source: Hadal surficial sediment | place: Pacific Ocean | collected 2014-11 | depth 0-1... | reverse complement strand
TGAGCAACAAAAGTTGTAGGGCTAGTTGTATTGGTACTTTCATCTACGTTGGCACCTGGCACTGCCGTAACTACACTCTGATCATTAGTCGAACCGTAACCATTCTTACCATGGGATAAAACAACAACCGGAATATCACTGGGGTTAGATAAGTTAACTAGCGTACCAGCCACATTCCTCGTCTGGATGGTAATATCTCGTACTGTCGGCGGGGACAAAACCAGTGTGCCTGGCGAACCGGCATAAGCTGAAGTTACGCTATAGCGGAAAATATTACCCCAAGCATCCAGCTTAGATACACCCAACTTAGCCCAGGGAATATATCCATGCCTGTCCGCTAAAACAACACAGGTGAGTTTCTCGTCACCATTGGTAGATGAGATAGCAGGACAGGGTAATCTCCCAGAAGTGATGGCAAAACCCATCAAAGCTTCTTTTATCTCAGAAAGAGATTTCCGTGTCTCGTTGATGTTCCGCTGATCTATCTGTGCAGTTAATGGCACAACCAAACCACCTATTAACATTGCAAGTATAACCATTACTACAGCCATCTCTACCAAGCTGAATCCGAACTGTGCCGGTCTCGGAATCGCTCTCTGCCAAGCAAGGATATCGCAATGCCAAGTGTGTCTGGAGTTCCTGCTCATTGGTAAACCAACACGTCGTTGAAGGTTGATGTTAATAAACTTTTCGAGAAAGTGTCGCCCTCTTCATTGGCATCCTCCAGATAGTTTTCTGAGTCTCCTATATCCCCCGTCGTTACCCGAGGTTGCCCACCAGCTACTCCGGATAACCTCTTGCCCGCAACAATTATTACTACCTGTTTATCTGCTGCAGTTGAAGGTGGATCAACCACCCTACAAGCACCGCCTGTAGCACATGCGTTGGCAACAGGTGGAATGAGCGGATTGATGGGCTTGTAGGCATCTGCTAAACCATAAAAAACCTGTTTTTTCCAATTAAGCCACCAATCGGATAAGGAAAAAATATTGCAACTCGTTGGCCAGAGGTCGCTCATTACTCCACTACTGCTTGTATTGGTTCTGGTAAAGGGAGTATCAGGAATCCGTCCAAATCGATTGTCAGTATCATCGGAGTAATCGCCGCCGCCTGAGTCTTCGGTATCTGCTGCCCAGGGATAACGACCGTTGTTTACTGAAGCGTAATCCGTCATACATTTCAGCACCTCACCTGCTACTCTTTCCTCTAGCTTTGGCAACAAATCCTGGTAAGTAATACTGATCAAGCTATCATTAACAATAATGTTGCCGTTGATCCCTCGAATAGGTCCGTTGATGAAACCATCTGTGGCGCTACTATCAATAAAAACAGCATTATCTTCACCATTACCAACATCTAAGTAATTTTGCGGGTTGGACGCCCCCACTGGGCTGCGATCCTGTAGTGTTGCCGCTCCCTCACGTTGTATCACCGCCCCCGGTGCGATTACGACCGCCACCACCCCGCTGGGCACAAAAACATCAGGGTTAGCGCCATTATTAATCACCAACCCAGAAGATTGACGCACGGTAATAGTGCCACGTGAATCACTATTCAAGCAGCCTAACTGATCTGGGTTTGTACAGACAGTTCGGACATTTTCCTTGAAGTTATTGGATACGGCATACCACAATTGTTCCCCATAACTATCCCGCAAATCGGGCAAGCCCAATGTCTTCCATGGCAGCCTACCCAATCGGGCCGGCTGGCCCGTAGTGCCAGCAGCATTACCACAACTGGTAGCAGCAATTCCACCACTATCCAAAGCCGGGCAGGGTAAATCACCAGGGCGTGCTGTGGTTACGACACTAGGGACAATAGGCAGAAGAACGCTAACGGCATGGGCTATAAGCGCTTCTTTTGCATGCGCTAGCGCTTTAGCTGTTTTCATATTTTGTTCTGCAACGCTGCTGCTACCAGTTAGCGAAATCACTAGTGTCGTTAGCGTGCCAAGAACGAGGATCGTGAGAAGTATCATCAACACTGCCCCTTTCTGTTTGATAGGCAACACTGCACAACTAAAGGGGTGCTGCTGTCTGGATATACGAACAGTAGGAAGCATTTTGTACTTAATCCATTTTTCCATTTGACAGAATGGACATTTTTCCAGTTTTTTGTGCAGATTGTTGCGCGGATTTAATTTCTCGCGCAGAACTTACATTCCTCACCACACTACTGCTGTCTAGGTCTATGCTCTGCCCAACCTTAAGGCGTACTGAGTTGCCTGTACCTGGCACTTTAACTGGTACCGAGTCAGGCGCAATATCACGCTCCGCCAATATCCCGTTGGCACTGTTCTGGCTTTGCGGCACACCGTTTATCCAGACCACCCGACTCCCACCGTGCCGCTGTACGATTCCATTTACTAAAATTTTGTCGCTGATGGTAACTTCAGTATCTACCTCCGGATTGCTCTCCAACTGTTCAAGCCGGATACGCTGTTCTGGTGTAAAGAACAACCTGCCTAATGTCTCTTCCCCAACTGCAACGCATGGCAAGGCTGTAAGTGCAAACAACGCATAGTAGAAAACTTTTTTCTGCCAATTCATTTATTCACCTTCTGCGATTTTTCGTTCAGCGTTACCCAACCCAGAGAACATTCTGCCTGTATGTTTGGAGTAAATCTAAGTTGTCTTATTAAATCGTTACGGGTGAGGCTACAGCTCTCCAACAGGTACATACCTATTGCTTCCGCACTCAAAGCATCAAAGAAATCTAGTAACTGCCCTTCATGCAGCAAACTAAAATCTAGTGTCATATTGCTCCGGTGGAGATCAAAGTTATTGCTAGGTGAGTTAGTTTCTAAGTTTAATGTTTCTTGCGGCTCCAGCTTGTATTTCACACTAAAAATATTTAGCTGATTGCGGATTTTTTCAATTGTTTCAATCCAGTCCAGACGCCGTTCTTGGCCGATTACATTCTGCTCCACTAAAGCCTGGTATTGATGGTAGTACCCCTGCAAATCTTCCTGTTCGTTCTTGGTGCGTTCCAGCTTGCTGCGAGCCTCTGACCACTCGCGATCCGCTGTTATCTTAGCCTGCTGTGCTTCGGTTAGCACTCCATTACTTACGTAAACAACAACGGTCCCTAATAGTAACGCCAGAGCTAACATAATGAGTAAGCCACGAATATGCGGTAAGTCCTTGGTGGAAAATTTCATCTGAATTTTGTCCTAGTTTTTCGAATTCTATCTTGCATCAATCTAATGACTCTCGGTTTGTACTTGGCTGTTCAGCACCACCTTCATGACAAAAGTACTACCGCGAAGTTTTTTTTCACCGTCAAGATCACCGGCGATACTGGCACCAGAATCAAGATTGATTGGCATCATGACAGGTGTTGCTGAGAATCCTGCCCTGTCCAACGCATGACGAAACTGGTGAATTGAGTCTATAGTATCCCGTAAATTGAGCGAGGATATGACCTCCCCACCAAGAAGAATTTCCTGATACGCGGTGGATAGAGAGGCTTTAGTTATCTGGTGACCTTTTCCTTGTACGGCATTTGAGCCAGATGTGACTCGCCATGACAGGCTATTCACCTGGATCATGGGGAAATCTTCCAACTTCCGACTGATCTCTGCAAAAAACTGTTGAGGTTGTAGTGCGAAAGCCGAAAGATTCTGAATGACGGATACCCCAGCCTTCATACGGTCAACTGAAACTGGAAAATGCGGATAATTCGCCTCAATCTGGCGCTCTTGAGCCACTATGGAAACTTTCATGGCGCTAACTGCTTCTGTGTCCTGATGAATGTTGGATGCCTCCCATAGGTTAATGCCCGACCACACCACACAAATGAACGCAACAGTGACCGCAGTAATTTTAAGCAAGCTCTGAGCTTTCCATAAATCGTGAAAATGCATGTAATCGGCAATTGCATACTGGTTAGCTGGTGGCTTACGTCCAAGCATATGTAATAGTATCGAGGTCGCGTCCGAATCGGTCGGACTTTCCCTAAGTCCAATGCGCCCAGCTACTACGTCCATATCCTCAATCAGGTAACGCACGTTGTTTGAATCTTGCAACGTCTCATGCAGTTTCTTCTTGTGGTCTTTGCTGCAAATAATACAAACATCAAGTGCCTGGTCAATGGGTAGTAGGCTAAGACTACTAAGGTATTTATAGGTACGGTTTAGCTCGGTTTGCAATGGCTTTGTGATATCGTCAGTACGTACGTCAGTACGTACTAGTGGGGTTAGCCGTGAAAAACTGATATTGCCATCTCGGTAGAATATTTCGCGCAGCCCTGAGTATTTTTGCCAAGTAACCAGTAATAGATGGGAAGAAGAAATGTGACTAACAAGTTGATGACTAATGAGGGGAACCGAATAAATTCCGGCTATGGAGGCTTCGTGTTCCAGCATGATATCCAACCAGGGAGAAATTAGTTCAGGGTTGGTCAGCGCTGAAAACAATGTCATATCATCACGTCGCCCATCCTGCTCACGATATAGCATTTGAGCATGACGGAAAGGAGTGTTATGGTAAAAATGTTCGAATTTTCTGAGTACTATGTCATTGCGATCCCTGCCGCTGACATGGGGTATGGATTCGGAACGAAAGTCTTCTTCCACCAGATCGGCAAGTAAATAACAAGGAACTTTCTGGTGTTTGTCTAGTAAAGCAGCAAAGGCATCGTGTCCTGATACGTCGTTTGAAAACGGTTGTCCACCCTGCAACCGACCCCGACTCCAAGAATAAACGCTAAGCCATTCAGCACCAAGAAACAAAAGTAGCTTGTCTGCCATTATATTTTCACTTTACTAATGACGTCATAAATCGGCATGAGCACGGAAAACATGATCCAGCCTAGCATCAAACCAAGTAACACAGTCGTTGCAGGACCTATCATGGCCTGCGCATTCGTAATCGCTTCCTTTACGTCTCGGTCATAAAAATAGCTGACATTAAGCAATGCCTTGTCTAGCGCTCCGGTGGCTTCACCTACCCGTAGCATGCGTAGGACCAGTGGTGGAAATATATTAGTGCTTTGGAAACTTTGAGTCAGATTCTTACCTTCTTCAATTTCTCGGCCCGCTTGGATCAAGCTTTCCTCAATTACTACGTTGCCAGCGATATCTCGGCAAATAGAGATACATTCCAGAATGCTTATTCCTGATGCATAAAGCATGGCAAAAAAATTAGCAAAACGCGCTAGGATAATTTTCTTTAGAATAGGGCCGATTGGCCACAGCTTCAGTTTTAAATCATCCAAGCGGTAGCGGGCCCGTGGATCGTGCCCTACTATGAACTTGATGATAGCAACCGCAATTATCGGCACAATCAACATTACATACCAGTATTGTACGAATATGGACGACACGAACAACAGGGCCTTGGTATGAAGTGGCAATGTCTGACCCATGTTTTTGATGAACCCAGTCAACTGTGGCACTAGATAAACCATCAGAAAAAAAGCCACACTAATTACTATTACCAATACAAACGCTGGATAAATCAACACCTGCTTGGTTTGGGAGGCCATTTCATCTTCCCATTTGAGAGTATCGGTGAGATGCAGGAACACTTCCTGCAGCTTTCCGCTTTTCTCACCTGCATTCACCAAGCTGACGAACACTTTCTCGAACACACGCGGGTGCTCGGCCATCGCCTGAGATAAACGCATGCCCCCTTCTATGTTTTCGATCAGAGTTGCAACGACTTCGCGTAAAAGTGGATTGGCCAATGTGTCGCGCAAATCTGCTAGGCTTTCTAGCAAAGGTACGCCAGCGTTGGTAAGCTGCTCCATGTTAAAAAAGAAGGTGATCAGTTCCCGGCGGGTAACGGTCGTACCAGTAGCAAACCGGTTTTTCTTCGTGATCTTGCCATTGATGAGATCAAGCCCAGTACGCTTTAGGCGCATCTCCAGATCCACTAGATTAGACGCGTCCTGCATGCCAGTACGGCGCTGACCCGACTTGTTGACCGCCTTGTACGTATACATGGCCATAATCAAACTATCCGTTGAGTGAGATCAACCACCCTGGACACTTCATTTAGCGAAGTAACTCCGTCCATGACTCGTTGAATTCCATCCTCTATAAGGGGACGAAACCCTTTCTCCAGCGCTAACTTCTTGAGCTCACGCCCAGTGGCGCGGCGTGCAATTAGTTCATCGAGGTCCTGATCCATTTTCAGCATCTCCATGATCGCTACTCTACCGTTATAACCATTATGTTCACACAAATCGCAACCAACTGGACGGTAAACGGTCTGCACTGGTTGATCTGGCAAAATACCAAGCAGCTTCATCTCGTCAGCACTTGGTGCATAGGGCTGTTTACAATGTCGACAGAGCACGCGTATCAACCGTTGTGCGACAATCCCGATAATGTTTCCAGCCATGATGTCCGGTAGCATGCCGATGTCAAGTAAACGTGGAATCGCACCGATAGACGAGTTGCTATGTAAGGTGGAATATACCTGATGTCCGGTCATGGCAGCGCGAAAAGCCATCTCAGCGGTGGGATGATCGCGAATTTCTCCCACAAGAATGATATCCGGATCCTGGCGCAGCATAGAGCGCACACCACTAGCAAAATCAAGCTTAGCTGCTTCATTCACTGAGGTTTGACGGATCATCACCATTGGGTACTCAACAGGATCTTCCAGGGTCATGATGTTAACGGCCTCGGTATTGATATGACTTAGCACAGAATATAGTGTGGTAGTCTTGCCGCTGCCAGTCGGCCCAGTTACCAAGATGATTCCTTCTGGGCGGGAGATCATGATCCTGAGAGTAGCTAACGCTTCTTCCGGCAAACCTAAGTATTCCAGCGGTACGATACCTTTTTGCCGATCCAGGATCCGTAAAACCAGATTCTCACCATGAGTAGTGGGCTGCGAAGCTACACGAAAATCAATGGGCCGCCCCGATAGGCGTAACGAAATGCGACCATCTTGGGGTGCGCGAGTCTCAGCAATATTCATATTACTCATTACTTTCAGTCGCACTACCATTGATGACCAGAAACTCTTGTGCAAACTACGCACCTGGCGCAGTACTCCATCAACGCGATATCGGATTCGTAGAAAACTCGATTCCGGCTCGAAGTGTATGTCGGATGCGCCACGCTGTACTGCGTCCGACAGTAGCGCATCAATCAAACGTACCACCGGTTGACTAAACTCATCGACCCCCGTTTGCAGAGATTGGTAGTCCATCTCGCCCGGTTCAATCTCGTGTAAAATACCGTCAATCGAAAGCTCAAAACCGTAATACTGGTCTATTGAACGGATAATTTCGGATTCACGAGCAATCTGGGTAATGAGGCGGTACTCGTCCTTGATCAGTGCACGAACTCGATCTAGAGCGATGATATTGTCGGGATCTGCAATCGCTATCGTTAGCGTGTGCAGGTTCTTGTCCAACGCTAGGGGTATCAACAAGAAACGCCTTGCCACGTCCTTCGGAATCAGCTTGATGGCTGCTGCATCAACGATACTACCAGAAAGATCGACACTCTCCTGCCCCAAGCTCTCAGCCATTACGTCACGGATGGTCGCTTCCGATAAAAAACCCAAACCTACCATCAGTCGTCCGAGTGGCAAGTGGCGCTTGCTTTGCTCTAGCAAAGCGATGCGTAACTGGTCCTCGCTGATGACACCCTTCTCGACCAGTAATTGCCCCAGCGGTTTTCCTAATGGTTTTTCTAATGTTGAGATTGACATATGTTTTTAGAAGGCCAGATGTGCGGATTCCACTATTGCGCTAATTCTTTGAGTCGCTCTGATGCTCGCGCCTTTTCAAACCCAATCGGTGTGTCACCAGCTAGCGCCAGCGCCTCACTGTAGTATTTAGCCGCCAGCTGGATCTTATTTAGATGATCTAGGCTAACCGCAAGATTAAAAGCGTAATCGGCATTGGTAGGATCAATACTAAGGGCACGGAAGAAAGATTGCTGTGCCGCAGCCCAACGTAACTGAATGAGATAATTGTTGCCTATCGTAAAATGTAGTGCAGCGGCATCAGGTTGCTGCGCCAGAAGGTTTTTTAGCCGACTCTCCGTCTGATTAGGGTCAGCGATCTGTCCGAGTCCAGCCATGCCTGCAATCGCTGAAGGATCGAGCGGATCCAATGCTAGTAAGCGCAGGTAATAAGTTTGTGCCTCTTTATCTTGCCGCATGCGCGTAGCAATGGCCGCAAGCCCCAGTAACACATCCTTATTGCTCGAATCGCTCTCTAACAGTTTCAGATAATGCTGCTTTGCAACGTCCAAATCCCCTGCAACGTAGGCCTGGTAGGCGGTCGTTAATTGCGGGGAAACTTTATTCGTACTTGGCTTGTGCTGAATGCTGATAGGGTGCTCAGTGGAGGATGAATTTGTCCTGGCTCTGTCCTGTATAGCCTCTCGCTTTTTGCTAGCAGACAAAACGGGAGGTTGCACCGGGATGGCAGAAGATAAAGGCGGGGGTGTCTTGATGATTTCAGCGCCTGAAACATCTTTCTCGGAAAGTGGCGCGGATACCTTCGCTCCATCCTCTGCATCTCTTGATATCGATGCCTGAGATACGGGTGCCATAGCAAGGTTCGGTCCAGGTAAAACGCTTGTTTTGGCTTGTGATGGTGCCTGAGGTGCCACGCTCCTTTGACGAGCAGGATCAAGCTTGAACTCGTTTGGCTGGGAAGCAATTCCGGAAGAATATGTTGTCTCCTGCCACACGTAATAGGACCCGCTCATAATTGTAATCAACACAACCCCAGAGAAGATCACCCATTTATTAGCGCGTCCTACTCTGATGCCACCTATCTTCTCTTTCTTCGCCGAAAATCTATCTTGCGCAGCTATACGATTTTGAGTCGATGCATGGTCGGTTTGTTGTTGAGGTACATCATATGAGGAGGAAGTTTTCTCTGGAACAAGTTCCAGCGCTTCACCAGAGGGGTAGTCAAAAACAGATGTAGCGATTTTATCTGCGACCACCTCGTTGTCTTGAACCAGCGTAGTTTGCTCATTCTCCCCTAGTTTATCCCGCTCAGCCTTTTTCAAAGCCTCCAGCAACAGGCTCATGGCTATCTGTCTCCAAGTTCACCCACCACAGGACGGGGCTTGATGAGAAAATTTTCATCGGGAAGCAATCCACGTAAGTGCTTGTAGTCGCCATCCAAACTGGCTTGCTTGATAACAACTGGCCGTACGAAGATTACCAGCTCGGTCTTGTTCGAAGTTTCGTTACGGTTCTGGAACAAATATCCGATCAGTGGGAGACTAGCTAAGCCTGGAACAGTAGCGTTCCTGTAGTCCACATCGTCTTGCATCAGCCCACCCATCACAGCGATGTCCCCGCTATTTACCCTTATCAGTGATTCCATTTCACGCGTTTGAATCTCAGGAATAAGACTGACCACATTGGTAAGCGCCGGATTGGGATCCTGTACTCCGGGACCAATGGTGCGGGAAATAGTGGGTCGTAAATTCAGTAAAACCGAGCCATCTTCTCCAATCTGTGGAGTAACACTCATCACGAATCCTACTGATACTGTGTGGGGGGTGGAAGTAAAAGTGTTCACCACATTAAACTGGCTCTGTGAGACATTTGCCCGAACTGTGAAGTACACTCGGTTATCTACTACTTTCAAGATTGCCGTCTGATTGTTGAGCACGGATAATTTTGGGCTTGAAATAACTTTTGTGGTGCCGAAGAGTTCAAGTAGCTCAATAGCCGAGGTAAAACCGCCTTCTCTGAAAGCCGCGGTGAACATCTGGCCAGCAACTATCGCTGGACCCACCACCGGTATCAGTGCACCCGTCACAGCATCTATGATTTGGCTCGTGCTACCCGCGCCAATCGCCAACTGCGGGTTTTTAGACTGAAGGTATTGCCAGTCAATACCCTTCTGAAAGTTCTGGCTAAGGTTTACCTCAACGATAGTAGCTTCTATGAGTACCTGGCGGCGCACACTTCTCATGACATGATCAAGAAACTCCTGCACTTTCTCGTGCTGGCGACCGGTAGCACGAACCATGATTATTCCCGCCTCCGGGTTAGAAATAACAGAAGCAGCCTCGCGGAAGGTTGGTAAATTTTTT
>SMUX01305677.1_pt1 | contig 10040 bp, 8 predicted proteins | sample 2456431 | NCBI WGS metagenome assembly SMUX01 (sample SAMN11095930, study PRJNA526329) | marine sediment metagenome | biome: Marine sediment; feature: Surficial sediment; material: Deep marine sediment; isolation source: Hadal surficial sediment | place: Pacific Ocean | collected 2014-11 | depth 0-1... | reverse complement strand
GGTGGGGCAGCAAAGAGAGAAAAGAGACGGGACGTGTCCGCACCGTAGCGCCCGATCAGGAGATCGGGGTCCACTACATTCCCTTTGGATTTTGACATTTTCGCTCCGTCTTTGATGACCATCCCCTGAGTCAAAAGGTTCGCGAACGGCTCGCTTACATTCAACCACCCCATGTCTCTAAGGACCTTGGTAAAGAAACGGGCATAGAGCAGGTGAAGGACCGCATGCTCGATTCCCCCAATATATTGATCCACGGGCAACCAATAGGCCACCCGGGTTTTATTGAGAGGCGCGTGGTCTTCATCGGGAGAAGCGTAGCGGGCAAAATACCATGAGGATTCCACAAAGGTGTCCATCGTGTCGGTGTCTCTCCTGGCTGGTCCCCCACACTTGGGGCACGTGGCCCTGAAGAACTCCGGGAGTCTGGCAAGGGGAGAACTTCCTGCGCCGGTAAGCTCCACATTTTTCGGCAGGACAACGGGAAGCTCCTCTTCAGGTACAGGGACTTCATTACAGGAGTCACAGTAGAGAATCGGGATCGGGGTTCCCCAGTAGCGCTGACGGGAGATTCCCCAATCCCTCAAACGATAGCTGATGGTCTGTTTTCCCCATCCCTTCTCCTCAAGAAGAGCAACTACCTTTTCTTTTCCCGTTTCACTGGGAAGACCAGTGAAAGGACCACTGGAGGCCATCACCCCTTCATCCAGGTAGGCCTCTGTCATCCGGTCTGCATCCAGTGGCTCGCTCACGGGTTGAATCACGACTCGAATGGGTAGGCCGTACTTGCGGGCGAACTCAAAGTCCCTCTGGTCATGGGCCGGCACACCCATGACTACCCCGGTCCCATACTCCATGAGGACGAAGTTGGCGAGATAGATCGGAATCTTCTCCTGGGTAAAAGGATTGAGACAATAGGACCCGGTAAAAAGCCCCTCTTTTTCCACCTCTTCGGTCCCCCTACGGGCCTGGTTGATTTTTTTGATCCGCCCTACAAATTCCCTAACCTGAGACTCCTGTGAGGTGCCCTTGGAAAGCTCCAGGGCAAGAGGATGCTCGACGGCGAGAGAAACAAAGGTGGCTCCATAGATCGTGTCCTGACGTGTCGTAAAAACTGTCAGCTTCCCTTCCCGGTCGACGAACGGAAAGTGGATCTCTGCCCCCAAGGATTTTCCGATCCAGTTGCGCTGCATGGTCAGGACCTTCTCAGGCCATCCCGTCAGCCGATCGCAGTCCCGAAGAAGCTCTTCTGCATAGGCCGTGATGCGGAGGAACCACTGATTAATCTCCCTCACCCCCACCTCTTGTTCACACCGCCAGCAGTGCCCTCCTTCCACCTGCTCATTGGCCAAGACTGTCTGGCACCTATCGCACCAGTTGACCGTCGATAGCTTCTTATAGGCCAGGCCTCGCTTGAACATCTCGATAAAGAAGAGTTGCTCCCAGCGGTAATAGCTCTCATCACAGGTTGTGAACTCACGACTCCAGTCATAGCTGAATCCCATCTTCTTGAGCTGCTGCCTCATGTAGGCGACATTTTCCAAGGTCCATTTGGCAGGGTGAATCCCGCGCTCGATGGCCGCATTCTCCGCAGGCAGCCCAAAGGCGTCCCAACCCATGGGGTGGAGGACGTTGTAACCTCTCATCCTCTTATAGCGTGCTATGACATCACCGATCGAATAGTTCCGCACATGACCCATATGGATCCTGCCGGAGGGGTAAGGAAACATCTCAAGGAGGTAATATTTAGGTAGGGCTGAGGCTTCTGTGACCTGGAAGCTCTTGTTTTTCTCCCAGATCCTCTGCCACTTCTGTTCTATCTTATCCGGCTGGTATCTCTCCTCCATCACCAACCGTCACTATTCCTTTGCGCCGGTAGAAGCTGCGACGTGATCCAACACCCCGTTGATGAAAGTAGGCGATTCCTCCGAACCAAAGCGCTTTCCGATCTCGATTGCCTCATCAATGCTAACGTTCAGCGGGATATCCGGACAACACAGCAACTCATAAGTAGCCAACCGGAGAATGTTAAGGTCCACCCTGGGCATCCTGGTAAGCTTCCAATGCTCGGTGGACTGTTCGATCAAGCGGTCAATCTCGTCCCGGTGCTTGACCACGCCGGAAACCAGGCGTCGGGCAAAATCTCTCGTCTTGGCACTTCCCTCAAAATAGCCCCAGAATAAATCCAGGGCAGCCGGAGAGATATCCCCCGTCATCTCAATCTGATAGAGAGCCTGCAGGGCAAGTTCCCTGCCTCTTCGCCTAACGCCCATAATATTAGTACCGAGAGCTGAGAGCTAAGTCGAAGACCGGGTGTAGGGGGTAGGGTGTGGGGTGTAGTCTACACCTCTCAGTCCTCAATCCTAGTTACTCAGCTCTGATGCTTTACATAACACTGACTACTGACCACTGACAACATAGCGCAAGGCGCATCTGAAGCTAGCAGGTGGCAGATAGCAGCAGGCAGCTTTCAGCCCTTAGCTCTAAACTCTAAGCTCTGGACACTCAACACTTAACACTAGAGAAAAGCAGATAGTCCAGAGCTGAGAGTCTAGAGCCAGAAGGCAATCACGGAACTCTACTCTTTCGCCCTTTGCTCTCTGCTCTTTGCTTTCTTCTAGCTGCTTCCTGCCTTCTGCCCTCTGCCTGCTGCTCCCTACCTCCTGCCAGCTGCCCTATACTTTCTGCCTGCTGCTCCCTGCCTCCTGTCTTCTGCTCTCTGCTATTGGCTCTTAGCCCTTGACTCTAGACTCTCGACCCTGGGCTCTTAGCGCCAAGCCCCTTGCGCTCTACGCTTTGCATTTATCACCCTCATCCTAGACTTCCTACACCCAACACCCTATTCCCTATACCCTATCCCCTGTAATTCCATTTTAGGAAATTTCTTTGCTCAGGCTGGCCATCTCGATGGCTGTTTGGGCAGCTTCGAACCCCTTGTTCCCCATCTTTGAGCCAGCGCGCTCTATGGCTTGTTCCAGCGTGTTGGTCGTAAGAACACCGAAGGCAATGGGGATACGGTGCTCTACCATAGCACTGGAAATCCCCCGGCTGACCTCTCCGGCAATATACTCGAAGTGGGGGGTGTCACCACGAACCACAGCCCCCAGACAGATCAGGGCGTCGTATTTACCGCTGGCAGCCATCTTGTGCGCAAAGAAGGGAATCTCAAAGGAGCCCGGTACCCGAACCACATCGATGTTCTGTTCCTCCCCCCCATGGCGCTTCAAGGCATCGATGGCTCCCTCCAGGAGCTTCTCCGTGATGAAGCTGTTGAAGCGGCTCACAATGATCCCGAACTTCATTTTGTGTGCGTCGAGTTTCCCTTCAATGACCTTAACCATAAGTGTCTATTATAAATGAAGATTGCAAAGTGCAAAAGTTATAATTTCTGTCTGCCTCTTTCATTACATTTTGCATTTTTCAATTTGCACTTTGCATTTTGCCTAACTCTTACTCTTCCGGGTTGGCCCCCAGCTTGGTCAAGAGATGCCCCATCTTTTCCTGCTTGGTGCGAAGATATTCGATGTTGGTCTTATGCGGTGTCACCTCCAGGGGTACGCGCTCCGTCACAGTCAACCCGTAGCCCTGCAGGCCGACTATCTTATGCGGGTTATTGGTCAACAAACGAAGTTTATGGACCCCCAGATCTCTCAGGATTTGAGCACCGATCCCGTAATCCCTGAGGTCTTCCTTGAATCCCAACTCTAGATTGGCCTCCACCGTATCCAAGCCTTGATCTTGGAGGGAATAGGCCTTGATCTTGTTGGTCAGGCCGATCCCTCTTCCCTCCTGGCGCATGTACACAAGTACGCCCTTCCCCTCATGCTCCATCATCTTCAGGGACTGAAGGATCTGGTCCCCACAGTCACAACGCTCCGAGCCGAAAACGTCGCCTGTCAGGCACTCGGAGTGCATGCGCACCAAGACGCTGTCTCCGCTTTGAAACTTACCTTTTATCAGGACCATATGCTCAATATTGTCAATATTGTTCTTATAGACAATCGCCTTAAAAGTCCCTCCACGCACGGTAGGAAAGACAGCTTCCCCTGCCCGTTTCACCAGGGACTCACTGCGCAAGCGAAAGGCTATCAGATCAGCAACAGAGGCAACTTTGAGCTTGTGGTCACGGGCGAAGGCCTCAAGTTCGGCCATGACGGCTATGGAGCCGTCGGCCCGTAAGAGCTGACACAAGACCCCGGCGGGTTGAAGGCCACAGAGTCTGGCTAGATCCACGGACGCCTCTATCTGACCGGACCGCACCAAGACTCCCCCATCCCGGGACTGGACAGGAAGAACATGGCCCGGCACTGTAAGATCGCTGGGTCTGGCATTCTGACTGACCGCCGTCCTGATGGTCTCTGCCCGGCCCATAGCTGAAACCCCTGAACCAAGCACGGTCTTCGCACTGATGGGAATTCCAACAGGATTCCTCCCCGTGGAGTTGTTCGGTTGAAGCATCGGTGACATCCCAATCCATTTCATCCTCTCCTCAGTCAAGGCAAGGTAGATAATCCCACGGGCGTTGACGAGCATAAAGTTTATGCTCTCCGGAGTTATCATCTCGGCAGCCGCGCAAAGGAAGCCCTCACTATCTGCCGCCTCTTCGTCGATGAGCATCACCAACTGCCCGTCACGGAGGGCCTCTAAGGTTTCTTCAATTGTAGAGATCGGCATCGGTCCGATAAAGTGACGTTAAAACTACGTTCTATTAATATCCATGAAAGACCTGATTTCTCTTGGCTTCCCGAATTTCATAAACTGTTCAAGGTACTTACCAATTAGGTCAGTTTCGATATTGACTCTATCACCAACCCTATACCGGTGCAAATTAGTGTGTTTCAGCGTGAAGGGAATAATCGCAACAGAAAAACACCGGTTCTTGCATTCGTTTACAGTCAAACTGATTCCATCCACCGCAACAGACCCCTTGGGGACTAACAATCTGAAGATCGGGGCGGAGACCCGAAACAGATAGAAAGTAAACTCCCCTCTCTTTCTAATCTCCTCCGCGATTGCAACCCCATCCACATGTCCAGTGACCAAATGGCCGCCAAGGCGGTCCATCAACCGAAGAGGACGCTCCAGGTTTACGGGATCTCCCACTTCAACCTCATTCAGGTTGGTCCGTTTTAGAGTCTCAGGGGATACATCCACGGTCAGACGACTCTTGGACTTCTCGACCACAGTCAGGCAGGTGCCGTTCACCGCGATGCTCGAACCCACAGGGATCTCTCTCAAGGGCAGAGCAGTCCTCAAAGTCAGCCTGCCCGCCTTCTTGCTGACTTGCCAACGGCAAACTTCGCCTAGATCCTCAATGAGACCGGTAAACATAATAAACCAGTGAGCAGACAGCAGTTAGCAGCTGGCAGCTCACACTAAAGAATACAGCTTATAGTCCAGAACTCAGAGATAAGAGCCAACAGAGAAAGTCAAGAGCTGATAGTCTAGAGCTAAGGACAACAGACAACCGACCACTGACCATAGAGAGCAATGCGTATCGGAAGTTTGCAGGTAGCAGATTGCAGCAGGCAGTTCCTGATAAGATACAGACCACAAGACTACGGACTACAGAACACTCAACACTATTTTCTCTGCTGCTCCCTGTTTCCTGCCCTCTGCCAGCTGCTTTCTGGTCTCTGCTTTTTTCTGGCGCTTAGCCCTCGACTCTAGACTCTCGACCCTGGACTCTCAACGCTATGCGCATAGCGAGTACACCCCAGGACGGATGACGGATGACCGATGACGGGAAGAATGACTTCTGAAAGCTACTTTGCTATTAGCAGTCTTCAATCTCCGGTCCGCGGTCTCCGCTCTCTGCGCTTTGCTTTCTGCTAGCTGCTTTCTGCTTCCTGCCCTCTGCCAGCTGCTTTCTGCTCTCTGCTTTTTTCTGGCCCTTAGCCCTTGACTCTCGACCCTGGACTCTCAACCCTAGGCGCATAGCGCATACACCCTACACCCAATACCCTACACCCTTTCTTCAACTTTGCTCTCGACTCTCAGCTATCGACTCTTAGCTATTTAAGTATCCCGAGACTAGAACATCTTTGCCGAATCTCTTGATCTCCACATCCTTGATATTTTTGCAGCCGCTCATCTTCTCGATCCCCAGGGCACCAATCATGCGCTTGCCCTCGCCCCCAATGATCTTGGGGGCATAAAAAAAGAGTACCTTGTCCACTACCCCTTCAAGCAAGGCACGAGCCGCTGTGGTCCCCCCCCCCTCAATCATGACGCTGACCAGCCCCATCTTGGCTAATCTCTTTAAGAGAGCGTTGAATGGTATCCATCTACCACGGAAAGGGAACCGCCAGATGTGTGCGCCAAGTAGTTCAATAGTCTTTACTTTCCTTGGAGGCACACGAGCGCCGGTGACCACAATCGTCCTCCCAGACCCCCGCTGTTGAAACAGACTGGCGGCCAGGGGAATGCGGAGATGACCATCCAGTATGACCCTCCAGGGATCACGCCCGCCGGCAAGGCGACAGGTCAGCCGTGGATCATCGGCAACCACCGTACCCACGCCGACAAGAATGGCATCCACCTGATTGCGCAACTGGTGGACGTACCGTCGGGCAGCCACATCCGTGATCCACCGGGAATCGCCGGTCGAGGTGGCAATGCTTCCATCCAAAGAAGCGGCTAATTTGAGGATGACGAATGGAACCTGGTGAGTAATAAATTTGATAAAGGCCTCGTTAAGCCTCCGACACTCCCTCTTGAGAACGTCACTATGGACCTGGATCCTCGCTCGCCGAAGCCTGCGAAACCCCCTTCCCGACACCAGGGGATTCGGGTCCAGCATCCCGGCCACCACCTTTTTGACACCGGACTGAATCAGGGAATGAGTGCAAGGCGGAGTCTTTCCCTGATGGTCGCAGGGCTCCAGGTTGAGGTACAAGGTCGCCCCTCGGGCCCGGTTGCCGGCTTGCTTGAGCGCGGCAAGTTCTGCGTGGTCACCTCCAGCTTGCCGATGGTAACCGGTACCGACAATTCTTCCTCCCCGCACCAAAACCGCTCCCACCATAGGGTTTGGGCTTGTCCTACCGATCCCCTTGAGGGCCAGGTGCAACGCCATGCGCATATACCGTTCATCGATGTCATCTCCCATCAAGGTATCCGATTCTCCTAAACCTTTTTCTGCCCTCGCCCCCCCTGCTTCCCGACACCAAATTTCTTACGCTCCTTCAACAACTCCTCCAGCTCCACCATAAACTCACCGATATCCTTGAAGGAGCGGTATACTGAGGCAAAACGGACATAGGCCACCTGATCAATATCGTGGAGTTCTCGCATGGTAGACTCCCCGATAACGGAACTGGGGATCTCCTTCTCCCCTCGTTCCTGCAGTCCCCGTTCAATCCGGTCTGCGATGGCCTCGATGGTATCGACACTCACCGGACGCTTCTCACACGCACGCTTGAGACCGTTGATCACTTTTAACCGATCGTAATTTTCACGGCGACCATCTTTCTTGACCACCATGGGCGTGGTCTCCTCCACCCTTTCGTAGGTGGTAAAGCGACGACTGCATCCGGAACACTTACGGCGGCGGCGAACCATACCACCGTCTTTGCTCAGTCTGGAATCGATCACCCGATTGTCCAACTCGCGACAGAAAGGACACTTCACATCATTCTCTCCTTATAAAAGAACCTTATAAGTTATCAACTCTTTACCCCGTACCACAGAACGCCCCGTGCGTAAGCGCAGGGATGAATGTTCCGACCTCCCTGTATGGGCAGCGCCCCAAAGCCACGGACGTAAGTCCGTGGTACGGGGTTTACTCTTAGCTCTCTGCTCTTAGCGCTTACACCCCAAGACGGATGACCGATGACGGGAAGAATGACTTCAGAAAGCTACTTTGCTATTAGCAGTCTTCAGTCTCCGGTCCGCGGTCTCTGCTCTTTGCTATTTGCTCCCTGCCTGCTGCCTCCTGCCTGCTTCCGCCAGAGGCGGATCAGCCTTAGGCTGAGCCTGCTGCTTCCTGCCCTTAGAGCTTATAGCCTAGAGCTTAGAGCTAAGAGCCTGAAATTCTGGCTCTGGACTCTCAACTCTCAGCGCTAGGCGCATGGCGCTCTGCGCAAAGCGTATCGGAAGTTAGCAGGTAGCAGATTGCAGCAGGCAGTTCCTGATAAGATACAGACCACAAGACTACGGACAACTGACCATAGAGAGTAAAGCGCATGGCGCAGAGCGCAAAATGCTGATCGTCTTCAGCATTCGATTTTTTTACTCTAGGCTTTCCGCTCTTAGCTTTTTCTTCCACTCGACTCTGTTTCCTCTACTGCCTGCTGCTATCTGCCCTCTGCTTCCTGCTCACAGCGCTAGGCGCATGGCGCTAAGCGCAAAGCGCGCACACCCTATACCCTACACCCTCTCTTATCACTCAACACTGGTCTTCCTACCCCCTACACCCAATACCCTATACCCTACACCCTATACCCTATACCCTTTCTTCAAATCTGCTCTTTGCTCTTTGCTAACTACCGATCGCACCCTTTCCCTCTGATCTGTGAGGATAAACCGTGAACCTCTTGCAGAGATCACGGACATCATCACCGATGGATTTGAGCGCCTGGTCATCCCCCACGTGATTCAAGGCACGCCAGATGAAGTCCGCTATGGCAGCCATCTCTTTTTCTTTCATCCCGCGAGTCGTCACAGCCGGAGTCCCAATCCGGAACCCACTGGTCACAAAAGGCGAGCGAGTCTCGAAGGGGATGGTGTTTTTGTTCACAGTAATCCTTGCCTTATCCAAGGTCTCCTGGGCTACCTTCCCCGTCAACTCCGATTTACGTAAATCCACCAGCATGAGGTGATTATCCGTTCCCCCAGAGGTAAGCCGAAACCCCTTGTCCATCAATGCACGAGCGAGGGCCTTGGCATTCTTAACAATCTGCTTCTGATATCGCTTGAATTCTGGCCTCAAGGCCTCCTCTAGGGCGACCGCCTTGGCCGCGATGACATGCATGAGGGGTCCCCCCTGAAGTCCGGGGAACACTTTACTGTTAATTGCTTTGGCGTGCTCTTCCCGACAAAGGATCATGCCTCCCCGAGGCCCCCGCAAGGTCTTGTGCGTGGTCGTTGTCACGATATCGGCATAAGGAACGGGGCTTGGGTGGAGTCCGGCAGCCACCAGACCTGCAATATGGGCCATGTCCACCATGAGAAGGGCACCCACCTCGTTAGCGATCTCCCGAAATCTCTGATAGTCAAGAACCCGGGGATAGGCGCTTGCCCCGGCTATGATCAACCGTGGTCGATGTTGTCGTGCGAGCTCGGCCAAGGCATCGTAATCAATCGTCTCGGTATCCTCACGAACCCCATAAGGCACGACTCGATAGATCATCCCGGAAAAATTCACCGGGCTACCCATGGAGAGATGGCCACCATGGGATAGATTCATACCGAGGTAGGTATCGTTCGGTTTAAGGACGGTAAGATAGACTGCCATGTTGGCCTGTGTTCCGGAATGCGGTTGAACATTGGCATGGTCCGCACCAAAGAGCTGCTTGGCCCGGGAAATCGCCAACTCCTCTACCACATCATGAAATTCACAACCCCCGTAGTATCTTCGCCCCGGATAACCCTCGGCATACTTGTTGGTCAGGACTGACCCCTGAGCCTCCAAAACCGCCTCGCTAACAACGTTCTCCGACGCAATCAGCTCTAGATTAGATTCCAGTCTTTCGGTCTCCTGCCGGATTGCCTTGAATACCTCCGGATCCGCTTGATATAGGAAGGACATTCTTAAACTGTTTCCTCCGTCTTTAGATTGAAATCGGATATTAGAAATCAAGTTATATCGACCACGGGGTTTGAAACGCAGGGGCCGATATAATTTGATTGTTAATTCTTCGTGATCTTCGTGTGCTTCGTGGTAAATAAATACTATCACATGTCACAGGAGCTGACGGTTTAGCAGGCCAGTGAAGCCAGCCGCAGTCTCTTATCTGTTTCAGCAAGAGAGAAATATCACCACGAAGAGCACGAAGGACACAAAGTGAAATCAAGTTATATCGAACACGGGGTTTGAATCCCCG
>SMUX01004197.1_pt1 | contig 10040 bp, 8 predicted proteins | sample 2456431 | NCBI WGS metagenome assembly SMUX01 (sample SAMN11095930, study PRJNA526329) | marine sediment metagenome | biome: Marine sediment; feature: Surficial sediment; material: Deep marine sediment; isolation source: Hadal surficial sediment | place: Pacific Ocean | collected 2014-11 | depth 0-1... | reverse complement strand
GCCCCAGTAGCCCCAATTCTAAATTTCTTTGATTGAGCATGTATTGTGGTTGCCAATAGCATAAAAAAGATTACGTAATACTTATTCATATTTAAGTCTTTAATTCATTAAGAAGGAATGAATCCAGTGGCAACTAGCACAACGATGCAGTTATCGCTTATAGTTTATTTCTGTTATATTGATATTATTATCAATTATATTCTATTAACTTACAATATATAACTATTAATTAATATTATATTCTGATAATATATAAATAAAACACTTATTGCCAGTTTTGCTTCGGGAACTGATTATTAGCATTCGGCAAGTTAATATGACCCAGTTTTCAGCATCACCAATGTGCAAGCCTCTATGGTTTCTATGCCATTCTCTCTTGCCAAATTATTTAATTCCTGATTTTCAGCGCCTGGATTGAAAATAATTCGTTTGGGTTTTAATGCCAGAAGATAATCGTACCATGCCAATTGATTAAATCGATTGATGTAAAGTGTTAAGGTATCAAGGTTATCAATTTTCGGTTTATCCCTGATATTCAGAATGGTCTTGCCCTCGATCTCTCCCTCTTTTTTTATACTAACTGGGATAACCTCGTGGCCGTGATCCATCAGCAATTTGGTTGCGGAATATGAATACCTGGAGGGGTTGGGACTAGCGCCTATTATGCAAGTTCTTTTCATCAATACAAAGATAATTCTATCTTCGGGTTAGTCGGAATAAATATCCAATATTTACCCCTAACCGGAAGGCGAAAGGAACTTTTGAAGTGCGTACTTCCTCAAATACTGACTCGAATTGTTGTGAGAAATGAGGATCATAATCTCTAAATCCAGTGCCTACTCCAACAAATATATCCAGGGTGAGCCCGTTATCAATCAATTGTTTAAAATATCTTCTTCCCACAATAAGGGAGTATTCATATCTGGTTTCATCAGCATTAACAACAATTTGGCTGGGTTGATTGGGATCAATTACATTTGCAGAATGTTCTACCGTTGTATATCGTAGTTCATGACCAAAATAAAATGCTCCGCTACCATTATTCCTCATATAAAACTTTTGCTTGAGCGATAACGCAAATCCCCTTTTAAAATTCTTATTTAGAACTATATTTTCATCTTTACTAAAAAAAGGATCTCGAATAATACTGAACTGGATTTCGTGGCCAATTCTTTCTTGCGCATACCATTCTACAGATACTGGAAAGTTTCCGAGAAAGGTTGAGAAAGGATTATAAGCAACTATTAATCCTTTGAACTCATTTAACCTCGGTACGAACGGCTGAAATTTTTTCTTTTTATATAGATAGTCAGGGATTCTTCTTACTTTCAACTCACCTGGTTTTTGTTCGCGTATCAATTTTTCTCTTAATTCAAACTCAGGGCGCTCTTCATTGTCAATTGGTTTGTAGTACCCCGCAAGTGAGCCATCTCTATTAAACAACTCCCAGGTGCCTACTTTTTGGTCATTCTCAATCTTTCCTGCCATCTTTTTGCTGCCGGCTTTAAAATAGCCAACGTAATTTCCTTTGTCATCTTCAAAGATTGATTCTCCCTCTAATTCACCGGAATTATAATAATAACTCCACTTTCCATATTTCTTTCCGTCAAATAATTTGCCCGTGGCTTTTATTTTTCCATTTCCATGATATTCCGTATAAATGCCTTTACCTTTTAAGAATTCCCCTTCGCCGGCAAGTATCCCGGTGTCATCAAACAAGCCCCAGTACCCATCCTTTTTGCCATCTTTAAGATTTCCTTTTGAGCTTACTATCCCATTCTGATGGTAGTAGATCCATTCCCCTTCTTGTTTGTCATCTATATAATTACCTTCTGTTGAAACCTGGCCGTTTTCATAAAAATATCTCCAGAATCCATTTTTTAAACCATTTTCATAAGCGCCGTTAGCCTGTACCAGCCCATCTTGATAGTAAAAAATCCACATCCCGTGATTATTCCCATTGAGGATTAACCCTTCAACTTTTTGCTCCCCGGTTTTGTAAAACTCAATATATTTCCCTTTATTATTTTCATAGTCAGCATCAGCTTTTAGTTCTCCACTTGGATAGAATGTTAGCCACTTGCCTACTTTTTCGTCGTCGACGAATTCCCCGTGGCTTTTTCGGGGCCCTTCAGAGTAAAAAAAATTCCAGTTTCCTTGCCTTTTACCCCCAAAAATAGATCCTTCCATACTTTTAGTACCATTATCATAATAATACTCCCACATTCCAAAATTTTTATTTTTGCGTAGCTCTCCTCTCATTTTAGTATGTCCGTTCCAATAAAAGTATTCCCAGATTCCTGAAGGCACATTATTTTGGTAAAAGCCTTTCACTTTAATCTGGCCATCTCTATAATACTGAACATATTGACCGTTTAATGCAGAATCAATGACCTCGTAAGTTTCCTTTGGAATAGTTTTATCTTTATCATAATACAATGACAGATTAACTTTTTGACCATAAAGCCAAATAGGTATCACAAGTGAGATAATAGAAATAATTGCTCTTTGCGAAGACATCGCTAGTTCATTTTATTCATATCCAATAACAGTCAGGTTTCCTAAACCAAGGTTTAGAGCTAGCGTGCAAGTAGCTCCTAATTTAGAAAATATTTTCGATTTAACTAAGGAAAAATATTTAATCCATTTGAAATACTTCTTTCATCACCCATGTTTTCCCCCAATTCTCTTTTTCTTTTTTTGTCCACAAAGAAGGATAGAATACTATCTTTTGAAATTTGGGAGGTAAATATTTTTGCCAATTTGTCCCGCCTGTAGCCGCTATATCAACAGGATCTTTATGTAAATAGCGTACTGCTGATTTATAGTGGACAAGCTTCCATGAAATATTAACTAGGCCATCATATCTTTTAAGCAAAGATTTAATTTCTTCACCCTGCTTTGTATTAGAGAATTTGTTCTCATATATCTGACCAAGGTTGCAATTTCGAAAATACTTTGCTTTTTCAATAAAGATTGAGGAATACTTCTCTTCAAATTGTTTTAATGTCAATGTCTTTTTCCCGGTTGCAAGTTCCATTGAGCCATCTTTCCAGTAAATATTTTTGTAACATTCTTCCAGGTTGTTTGGGTCCACTTGCTTAGCCAATCCGTGCTTAACCAGATTTATCATTTCCGTAGAGCAGAATTCAATCAACCTGTACTGCCCTGATTGAAATCCACTGGCTGGCAACAAAGTCATTCTGAATTTTAAAAATTGATTTTTATCCATCCCATCCACCATAATATTAAAAGAGTGGATCAGGTGTTCAAAATAGTTAACTACTCTTTTTACTCTGGTAATAAAATTATCTACTTTGATATTTTTGTTTTCTGCAATTTGATCAAGTTCCCATAACACGAGCCTAAAATAAAGTTCAGTAATCTGGTGGTAAATGATAAAGATCATTTCATCCTCAAACTTGGTTTTAGGATTTTGGAGGCTTAGTAATGTATCGAGATGAATATAATTCCAATAAGTTAAATAATCAGCATAAAGCAGTCCATCAAGGTAGGATGAAATATCCTGTCCCATCACATCATATTTCTGCTCAAGCTTTTTTATTTGCTCAATAATTTTCGGATCAAGTTCCGAATTATCCATATATGGTAAGTAAGTATTTATTCAGATATTGTAAATTTGAAATTAATAATTGGATCAAAAAAATTCTATGTCGATAAATACCGTACAGCAACCATCTAAAGCCACAAAGCAAGACTTATTTGAATCACCAGATTTTTATCAGATTGATGACCTCCTTACAGAGGAACATAAATTGATCAGAACCTCCATTAGGGATTTTGTAAAAAAGGAAATATCTCCCAATATAGAAGAGTGGTGCCAAAAAGCTATATTCCCTGTGAAAATGGTTAAAAAATTTGGTGAAATGGGACTTTTTGGCCCGACGATTCCTGTCGAATATGGTGGTGGTGGCCTTGATTACATCTCCTATGGACTGATAATGCAAGAGATAGAAAGGGGTGATTCAGGAATGAGGTCTACAGCTTCAGTCCAGAGTTCCTTAGTTATGTATCCTATATATGAATTCGGATCTGAAGAACAACGACAAAAGTACCTGCCAAAGTTAGCTAGCGGGGAATGGCTTGGATGTTTTGGCCTTACTGAGCCGGATTATGGTTCTGATCCTGGAGGAATGATTACTCATTTTGAAGATGAGGGGGAATATTATTTGCTCAATGGTGCAAAAATGTGGATATCGAACTCACCCAATGCCGATGTGGCAGTTGTTTGGGCCAAGAATGAAAAAGGAAGAATTTGTGGTTTGATTGTTGAACGGGGAATGGAAGGATTTTCTGCCCCTGAGACTCATGGGAAATGGTCGCTGAGAGCAAGTGCAACAGGGGAATTGGTTTTTGACAATGTGAAAGTACCCAAGGAGAACCTTTTATCTGGAAAAGATGGACTGGGTGCTCCTATGATGTGTCTGAATTCTGCAAGATACGGGATTGCCTGGGGGGCTATAGGAGCGGCCATGGATTGCTATGAATCTGCCAGAAAATATGCCATAGAAAGGATTCAGTTTGATAAACCAATTGCTTCATTTCAGTTAATACAAAAAAAATTATCTGAAATGCTGACAGAAATTACTAAAGGGCAGTTGCTCAATTTAAGATTAGGTCAGTTAATGAATGAAGGTAAAGCTACTACTGGTCAAATTTCCCTTGCTAAACGCAATAATGTTGAGATAGCTTTAAATATTGCCAGGGAAGCCAGGCAAATACACGGAGGTATGGGAATTACTGGTGATTATCCAATAATGAGACATATGATGAATCTGGAATCAGTAATTACTTATGAAGGTACTCACGATATACATTTACTGATCCTCGGTCAAGAAATAACAGGTATCCCTGCCTTCAAATAAGAATTGATTACTTTTTTACGAATGCTTTAACTGTCAACCTTTGTGCTGATGCCCTCGGATCATTAGAAAAAATTGTTATCAGTTTCTGTTGGCTTCCTGTTCGTCCTCTCGGGTCAAATGTAATATTCAAACTGCCAGACTCTCCTGGTTTTAAGACTTCTTTATTAGGATTAGTAGTTGTACAACTACAAGTGGATTTTATTTTCCTGATGTATAAATCCGACTTGCCTTCATTAATTATCGCTAATTCAATGCTTATTTTCTCACTATTATCAACACGGCCAAAATCGATTAGTTTTTTTTCAAATTTTAGTTTTGGGGCATTAGCCAGTTCTTCTGCAGTCATTGTTGGGAAATACTCCTCAACAATAGTGTATACCTGAAATTCTTTTCTGTTATCTTCTTTTTCAGAAGTATAAAAAACCACGTTATCAACTAAAAATCCCAAGTCATTTCTAGCTTTGCCATCGAATTTAATCTTAACTAACCCTTGTTCTTTTGGGTTAAGTGTTTTGGGCTGAAACTCAAGTTTGATGTAATCCGGGGCCTCATACTCACTCTGAAATGTTATTGGTTGGTCTTTACTGTTATTATAGACTATAAATTCCCTGGTTTGGGACTCGTTAGTTAAAATTTTACCAAGATTAAATGACTTGTTCCTAAATCTTATTTCTCCAACCAAAACAGGTAATTGCTCTTCAATGGTTTTTATTTTTGGAATTACTTTACCCTGTATCCTCAATACTATAGTCTTTTGGACAGAAGAAATTGTTACTGTGAGGGATTTATTAAAAGATCCCGGCCTATTTACTGGATTATACATGGCTTTCACAAATCCATTTTCTCCCGGGCCCACCTCTTGTCTGGTCCATCCTGTACTTGTACACCCACAAGATGCTTCGACAGCCAGTATCTTAATCACGTGATTGCTTAGGTTAGTGAACATAAATTCATGTTCTACTGAACCTTCTGATTCTTTGATCTCTCCAAAATTAAAAGAGGCTTCATCGAAAACTATCTCTTTATTTATTTGGCAAATTGCTACACTAATAAATAATAAATTGATAACTAGACTGAATATTGCATTCATATCTCCTGCTTATTTGAGGCAAAGTTTAACAATTTGGGAGTATTTTCCATTGTTATTGGTTAGAATTACGTAGCAACTGGCATTCATGATATAGTTCGTTTCTGTTATGAGGTTTATTTACTTTATTTGCATTTCAAGAGAATTATAATTTATGGCTAGAATATTAACAGGCATACAAAGCAGTGGAAGGCCACACCTGGGCAATTTGTTAGGGGCAATTATCCCTGCAATCGAGTTATCTAAAAAGCAGGAAAACGAATCCCTATATTTCATCGCTGACCTTCATTCTCTCACTACCATAAAAGACCCGGAAGAACGAAAAAATAATACCAGTGCAACGGCTGCAGCCTGGTTGGCATTTGGCCTTGATACGGAGAAGAATTTATTGTATAGGCAATCTCGGATACCGATAGTTTGTGAACTTACCTGGTATCTCAACTGCTTTACACCATTTCCTATGCTTACTAACGCGCATTCTTTCAAGGAAAAAGCGGATAAACTTGCCGATGTTAATGCCGGGTTGTTCATATACCCGGTTTTGATGGCAGCAGATATCCTTCTATATGATACCAACTTTGTTCCAGTGGGTAAAGATCAAAAGCAGCATCTTGAAATGACCAGAGATATTGCCAAGAGCTTCAATCATAACTTTGGAGAAACTCTTGTCGTCCCTGAGGTGCTAATTGATCCAAAAGTTATGGTGATACCAGGCACTGATGGTCAAAAGATGAGTAAATCTTATGGTAACACGATTGATATTTTTTTACCAGAAAAAGCTATTAAAAAGGAGATTATGTCAATCATAACGGATAATACAAGTTTAGAGGAGCCCAAGAACCCTGATACTTGTATTGTATTTGCTCTTTATAGCCTACTGGCTACCGAAGATCAAACCTCTGAAATGCGAGGTAACTATGAGGGGGGCAATTATGGTTATGGGCAAGCAAAAAGTAAACTATTTGAATTGATAATCAACAAGTTTTCACACGAGAGGCAGCAATTCGACCATTATATGGACAATCCTGAGTTAATTGATGAAAAGCTCAAGGATGGGGAGGAAAGAGCCACAGCTATTGCAATGAAAGTACTCGTGAGGGTAAAAGACAAATTAGGATACTAATCTATTAATTACTTGCTACCCAAACTTCCTCCCGGTTGTTTTCGTCAATCTGTAGGATGATACGGGTAGGTGAAGGAACCAGGGCTAGTTTAGTTTCTTTTCCAGGGTAATCATCAATTTCCACGGGCACTCCCTGGTTATACAAAACATCATAACTTCCATCATCATTCTTGATATACTCTTTTGCTAAATAAGCGATTGGTAGCAGGACGGCAGTATCCGGACAATACTCATCATGAACTTCATCGAAAGCTTCTTCTAGATAATCACCATACTTATCCATAAGCTCGTCCTCCATATTATGAAGTTCTTCCTCTTCCTTGTCATACTCTTCACTATCATACTCTAATCCATTGATCTTATTTATTTTATCAGCTACACCCTCCAAACTTTTATTAAGTGCATTAATATCCATAAATTTATGTATCGATTATTGAGTTAATGTAAAACTGAAAATACTTATAATAAGTTGCAAGTAAAAGGGCTAATATTCTAATATGGCAACTATTTCATCATTTTAAAATGACATCCTAAAGAACTAGATTTGTAATCAAATATTTAATATTAACCTATGGATACTGACTTTTTACCAATTAATGGAACGGATCATATAGAGTTTTATGTAGGAAATGCCAAGCAGTCTGCAGTGTTCTATCAAACTGTTTTGGGCTTTGATCTCATTGCCTATTCAGGGCCTGAAACAGGGATAACCGACAGAGCATCTTATGTATTGCAACAAGGTAAAGCCCGGTTTGTGCTTACCACTGCCCTTGATCCTAGTTCACCAATTTCAGACCATGTTAAGAAACATGGAGATGGAGTAAAAGTTTTAGCTCTGGAAGTGGATGATGCAGAGAATGCATTTATTGAAACTACCAGCAGGGGTGGTAAACCGGCATCACCACTACAAATATTAGAAGACGATTATGGAAAGGTAAAAATAGCCTCTATCCATACTTATGGGGAAACAATACATACTTTTGTTGAAAGAATGGATTATAATGGGCCATTTCTACCCGGGTATCAAAAAAAGCAAAGTTTATATAAACCTGCGCCGATAGGGTTGAAGTATGTGGATCATTGCGTAGGAAACGTAGGATGGGGGGAAATGAATACCTGGGTTGAATTTTACGAAAAAGTGATGGGATTTAGTCTTTTGCTCACATTCGACGATAAGGATATATCAACCGATTATACTGCTTTGATGTCAAAGGTAGTTACCAATGGAAATGGATATATTAAGTTTCCTATTAATGAACCCGCAAAAGGTAAAAAGAAATCTCAGATTGAAGAATATTTAGATTTTTATAAAGGCCCCGGTGTTCAACATATTGCTATTGCAACTGATGACATTACTCATACTGTGAGCGAAATGAGGAAAAGGGGAGTTGAATTCCTTGTGGTACCAGATAATTATTATGACAGCCTTAATGAAAGAGTAGGTGAAATTGAAGAAGACATGCAGTCATTAAAAGATCTCAATATTCTGGTGGATCGTGATGATAATGGTTATTTGTTACAGATATTCACGAAACCAATCCAGGACAGGCCTACAGTCTTCTTTGAAATTATTCAAAGAAAGGGGGCAAAGTCTTTTGGTAAGGGCAATTTTAAAGCACTTTTTGAAGCCATAGAAAGAGAACAGGCACTTCGGGGTAATCTGTAAAATGCTTTTCTATAACTCAACATCAAAGATGCATGAATGAAAGAGAAAGGGCATTGCAATGGCTCAACAGTGACATTGATGCAGAATCTAAAACAATAATAAAAACCCTCCTGGAAGAAGACAAATCAGACGAGCTAACAGATGCTTTTTACAAGGAACTTGAATTTGGTACAGGTGGATTACGTGGTGTTATGGGGGTGGGTTCTAACAGAATTAATAAATTTACAGTTGGGAAAGCCACCCAAGGGCTCTCAAACTATTTAAAAAAGTGCTATCCCGACCAGGAAATTAAAGTAGTGGTTGCTTATGACAGCAGAAATAACAGTCGATTTTATGCTAAAACTACTGCTGCTGTATTTTCTGCCAATGGCATATATGTTTACCTTTTTAAAGATCTGCGCCCTACTCCCCAGCTATCCTATGCAATCAGGAAGTATAAATGTCAAAGTGGTGTGGTAATTACAGCTTCTCATAATCCAAAAGAGTACAATGGGTATAAAGCCTATTGGTCTGATGGTGGACAACTCATTCATACTAGAGATCAGGAAGTAATTAATGAGGTGAACTCAATAACCGATCTTGGCAGTATTAACTTTTCCCCGGCAGAGGAAAAAATAGAAATTCTGGAAAGTAAGATAGACGATGAGTTTATAGATGTCATTGCTCAAACGGTACATTTTAGCGAAACTGCATTGCCTGACTTTCCAATAGTATATTCACCAATTCATGGCACAGGGATTACCCTGATCCCAAAAATGTTAAAGAAAGTTGGCTTTGAACAAGTACATGTTGTCGAGTCTCAGGCCACTCCTGATGGGAATTTTCCTACTGTAATTCATCCAAACCCTGAAGAAAAACAGGCCATGCTGCTGGCTATTGAGGAAGCAAAAAAAGTGGGCGCTGAACTTGTAATGGGAACGGACCCTGACGCCGACAGGGTTGGAATAGCTGTGAAAAATGGAAAAGGGGATTTCGAATTGCTAAATGGCAATGAGACAGGTTGCTTGATTGTTGAATATCTGTTGCGACAGTGGGAAAAAACAGGAAAAATAAAGGGAAATCAATTCGTTGCTAAAACCATAGTTACTAGTGATCTGATAGCTAAAATCGCCAATAATTACCATGTAAAATGCTATGATACACTAACTGGATTCAAGTACATTGCTGAACTGATAAAAGAGTTAGAGGGTAAAGAGATCTTTATCTGTGGTGGTGAAGAAAGCTATGGTTATATGGTAGGTGATTTTGTACGTGATAAAGATGCGGTTTCTGCTTGTG
>SMUX01282829.1_pt1 | contig 10049 bp, 11 predicted proteins | sample 2456431 | NCBI WGS metagenome assembly SMUX01 (sample SAMN11095930, study PRJNA526329) | marine sediment metagenome | biome: Marine sediment; feature: Surficial sediment; material: Deep marine sediment; isolation source: Hadal surficial sediment | place: Pacific Ocean | collected 2014-11 | depth... | reverse complement strand
TTCATTCAACTCATTATTTTTATTGTACTTTTTTCCATTATTTACGTTTGTAGAATTCATAAGTTTTATCAATTGAAAAGTTTTAACAATGTTATTAAATACAACAATTTGTTATAGCAAATATAAATAAAACTCTCATCAGGTAAGGAATGGAAATGTGATAAAAAATTGCAGGGAATAAAAATACTCTACGTTGATAATAATTTTAATGTAAAATATATCAAATATAATATTTGAATTGCAAATGAGGGAATTAAAACAACTAATTTTAATTAAACACTTTTTCTCGGGTTAAATTTAACTTCGTTAATTTTTTCTCCTTCATCATACATTGTAATAGATAATAAAGTACCTTCCCAACTATATCTATACCATGTCCCGGTTTTATTACCATATAAGAAAGTACCTGTCTCTTTTATACTACCGTTGGAATAATACCATTCCCATTTGCCATGAGGATTATCATGATTAAAATTACCTATGGATTCCATTTGTCCGTTCGGATAATAATATTTCCACTCGCCTATGTTTCTATTATCTTCAATAGTACCATATACTGAAACAATTCCTTCAATCGATGACAATCTGAACTCACCGTTTTTCATTCCGTTCACAACATCATATTCTACAACCTTGTTTTGAAGTGTATCAATAATTCTCCCGGTGTAAGGGTTCGTCTGCCCGACTTTATAGATAAGACCATCTTCTTTTATCTCGATATTCTGATTTGTATAATATTGGTTGCAGGCAGCCAAAAAAATCAATGAAGAAATAATAAGCAGTTTTAGAAATAGTTTAAGCAAAGCAATACGGAAATAACACTTCATTCAATAACTCCAGTTTAGCCCTCTTATGAGGAGTTAGTGTAAAATAAAATTTATTACTACATAGTTAACACTATGTAAATAATATTATAGGGGTATAGAAATAGTAATTAAGCCCTCGATACTCAGAACACAAATATAAAATAAATTAAGCAAAAGTAAAGTAAAAATGGAATCCCGTGTATAATCTAACAGCCAATTTCCATACCACTGTTAATAGTTCATTTTAGCGCATTTTTTATCAATTATCCTATAATAATGTTCTAATATGAAAATATCTTAAAGAATATGAATTTATAAATGATACAGTTTGGTGCATTAGATTGTATAAGTGACTAACTCAATAACTATTTTTAATAAAAAAAGATATTGTTATCAATAATAAATTTAATTAATTTTGGATTGTCTTCTCGCAACTGCGGGCGTAACTCAGTTGGTAGAGTGTCAGCTTCCCAAGCTGAATGTCGCGGGTTCGAATCCCGTCGCCCGCTCTGAAATGATTTATCAATGAAAAGAGACTCACCTGCCTGCCGTAATTAAATAAAATCGGGTCACCTCTGCCCAAAAAATAATATCTAACACCTTTGCTAAAAACATACATAAATTTCAAAATCCATTCTATTTAATTACTTATCCAAATTAATGTATAAAGAAAACAGAAAAATCTGATTTTTGTTATTTGATAATTTTTACATGGAAAATGAAATGCTATAACAGGCTTATAGTAGTTACAAAGTTGGTTTGTTTTTATTTATAAAATGTAAGATATTTGGGACTCAAAATTTTGGAATTGGGAGCTTAGCTCAGTTGGTTCAGAGCACCTGCCTTACAAGCAGGGGGTCATAGGTTCGAATCCTATAGCTCCCACAAATTAGTGATTATTTGCCGCTATTAGCATTTACATCCTCCAAATTATCAAAATTAAAGATAATAACTCTTGCTTGAATACTGCGTTAGAAGGGATAAGAGTTTGCTCTTAATAATGGGAAATAACGTCTCTCTAAAAGGAAGGTCCAAATCGGTTTTGCAAATAAACACAGCAGGATTAACTAAACTTCCATACTTGTAAATTAAATTTAATCCCAACTCTGTAATTGCTGTTTCGTTATGCATGATACTGATTTGTGTTAATAGCTTTGTTTTTAATGACCTGACAGGTTTGTTATTCGAATCGAACAAGGAACTTTGATATTCAATTAAAAGTAACTGCAAATTTCCATAATCGGGTATAATTAAATATCCTTCCTCTTTGTACGAGGGTTCGGGTTTAATTGACTCAATACGAATATTACAATGCACAAACTCATATATTGCCCGACCCTCTGTCATCAATGATTCAACAAGCGGTTTTGCCCATTTTATAATATCAGACGTATCTTCATTTTCACCGGATCCATTTAAAATATTTATCCCTGCTTTTTTTACTGATGATGTTTTTCTATTTGAAGCCGGAACAGATATAAGTGGATGCTTCGACAGAAGTGAATTTAACAAATTATTAATCTGATTAAGCTGAGCAAAGGTAGGATATAACTTATTTTTACGGAAAAGTTCCGAATAGTTTTTTAACTGCGCAAGTATCTTATATTGATTTAACTCTTTATCTTCAACAGGAGATAAATAGCTTTCTAAGTTTAATTCAAGCATTTATTACCCTCAATAGTGTGCGATTAAAATTTCAATAATTATACCATTCGATTATTACTCTTTTTTACAGTAAAATGTGTGTAATTGAATTTCAAAATGGGAATAAGTTATAATTTTGGAACATAGTTATACAGAAATAATAGATTACTGATTGAAGAAATGATATAATTAACAACAGCTTATTCTTCTATTAGTGGAAAACTTAAAGTTATTTTAGTTCCTTTCCCTTTCTTACTTTCTATGTTAAATCTGCCACCCATAAGTTTGGTATAGTTGGATGCTATAGTTAGCCCTAAGCCGGCACCTTCAGCAATGCCTACATCATCTTCTTGAATGTTGAACGGCTCTAAAAGTTGATTCAATTCTTCTTCCGACATCCCTTTACCAGTATCTAAAATGATTATATTCGCATAGGTATTTTTCTTTTGAATCTCCAGCAAAATTTTACCCTTTGATGAATACTTTAGCGCATTATCAAGCAACAGGTAAATCACCCGTTCTATTTTCACCCAATCGGCATTAATGATTAATTTTTCTGGTGAAAGTTTAAGTTCAAAATCAAGTTTCTTTTGTTCTACTTCTTCTTTTATTTTGTAATAAGCAAGACGAATTACTTCGTTGCAATCTAATCTAACTTTTCTTAAGATAACATCACCTGCTTCAATCCGTGCGACCTCGGTAACATTATCAAATAAATTCGAAACTCTCTTTAATACATCCTTTGTAGAATTTATTAATTCTATAACCGAGTCATAATCTTCCTCTTTCAAATATTCGTCAATCAGATTAGAATAAGCAATAAGAGAGTTGTATGGAGTCCTTATTTCGATAGCCATATTTACCAGGAATGATGTCTTTAATTTATTTAAATATGTTTCCTGTTTGTAACTTTGTTTAAGTTGTTTTTCATATTTCAGTAGATCGGTTATATCACGCATATTAACTATATAATAGTTTTCTTCTCCTAATAATTTGCTCTTACAAATTACTTTACCTCCATAATGAACAGATTTTTTTCTGCTGATGGTATATTCAAAGTAAGCCGTTCGTTTAACCGTTGATGTAATAATTAATTTATGAAGGAGATTAAGGAAATCGGAATTAAAAATACTATTGATATCCTGGTTTAATGCTGTACGCTTCTGCAGTCCGAATGCTCTAATGAAATTTGAGTTTGCATCTCCTAATACAATTATGTCTCCTTTTTCCCGAAGAATAGCAATAAGACCGGGAATATTATCCATAACAGCTTCGGCTAATTTACCCACCTTTTTAGAAGCAATATTCTCTCTCATTAATTTTGTTATATCGCTACCAAATAAAACAAAACTCTTTATTCTGTTATTGTCATCACGAATCGGAATAAGTATTAGTCTTAAATAATTCTCCTTATCAGTAGTGATTTTAATATCTTGCTGCCAATATTTACCATCAAATAATGATGCTCTAAATTTTTTGTTATAATTTGAAGCTAAATATTTATCGCCAATATCGGATAGTTTTTTTCCTCGAAGTGTTTCGAAATTATTATGTAAATAATTATTTGCAGTTTCAGTAAAGAAAAGAATAGTGCCCGAACCATCTGCAATTATTAAAAACAATTGGTTTTGGTTAATTGAATTTAACACCTCATCAATATTTATCCGTACTCCACCTTCAGAAAGAATGGGAAAAAGCTCTATGGAATAAAGTGGATTATTACCCTTTACTATCGGTTTTAAAACAACATTTAATTTATTGTTGGTTGAAAGATCGGTTACTTTGTAAGAACTCTGAATAGCTGGGTTATGTTTTGGTGAAGATTGGAATAATTTTAATAAATCCGAAAGTAGTGGACTAAATTTTAACCCTTCAATATTTTTAGCAGATTTGGATGCATTAATATTAATGGACTCCGTATTTGAATACAGAATTCTTCCAATTTTATCTACAATAAGTAGAATAAAAGCCGTTGGCTTTAAACCCATTTAAATCACTTGTTAAAATATTCCTAACCGGTTACTTTGATACTAATAAGAGTAACTAACTGTTCAAGATAATCCTTTGAATCGAAATTATCAATTCTAGGTAATTGTGTCAGTTTGCTAATAAAAGTTAGGAAAATTTTATTTATATAGTCAAATAATTCCTCCAATTCTTTTTGAATATCTGTAAGAAGATTATTAATAAATAATTTGTCGGATTGCTTCAACTCGGTATCAAATCGAAGAGAGCGATAACGTTCAAATAAAGTATCAAGAGAAGTTAAATCAGCATTACTGAGATCGGTTATTCCAGCAGCATGGGTAATATTGCTTTTAAATTTTGCCAGATATGCACGACTTTTACCATCAAAAAAAGATTGAGTGGAAATATCATATACAAAATTTTCTAAGTTGGATAATTCTAATAAATCAATTACGGTTGATATTTCGTAGTTTGCAAATTTAAGAGTAAGTGAAATGTTTTTCTTGCTTTCAAATTTTAGATTGATCAGTTTCCAATTAATTTTGGAAAGGAATTCCAGTGCTGGAGATAAATCTTTTGAATCGGAAATGCTGAATTGAGTATGTCCAATTATTTTATCAGAATCTCCGAAACCTTTAAATTTACCTGCTTTCCTGTAATCTGACCCGGGCTCAATATTTCTAATTCTATTAAGCATTGTAATACCTAATCTCATTATCGAAAAATATTTTGTAAAGTTAAAGTTGAAAGGAAAAGTTTAGAATTTAATCTAATTTTAACATTTTTATATCCGAACTGTAATCTTCCATTTCCGGATGTTCAAGTTTATTTAGTTCGGTAATGAGCACTTTCATTTTTTCTACTGAAAGCTTGATAATTGAAAGTTCATCATTTAGGAGGGTTAAATCTTTTTTAGATAATTTATCTTGTAAACTTTTTAAAGAGAATGTAAAACTATTTAATGGGTTGCTCAATTTATGACCGATGGTGCAAGCCATTTCAACCAACGCCTTATCGTGTTCTATCTTTTTTATTTCATTCTGCAGTTTAACAACTCTTATCCCTGTGCGAACACGTGCAAGCAGTTCTTCGTTCTCTGTAGGTTTAACTAAAAAATCATCGGCACCCGAATCTAAACCTTCAACACGATCGGCTAAAGATATTTTGGCAGTAAAAAGAATGAAATAAATCAGTTTAAACTTATCATTATTCTTTACTGTTTTACAAAGTTCAAGACCGTTTAATACTGGCATGTTCCAATCAGCAATAATTACTTTCGGCATTACCTTTTCAATAATATCCAGAGCTTCTTTACCATTAACCGCGGTGTAAGCTTCAAAATTATTTTTTTTCAGAAGTTTTTCTACAATCAGACTTGTATATTTATCATCTTCAACAATTAGTACTCTATCTACTTCAGCATTGCCTACTTCACTCTGTTTTTTTTCCTGATTATTTATCATCTTTTTTAATTTATATAACCATTAACTGTCAATTATAATAATAAAAATAATTATTTGCTATTTCAACTTATTTATATCAGGCAATGAGCGGGTATCTACTTCAACGTTTTTGTACTTAATAATTATGCTGATTCTTCTATTTATTGCGCTCAACGGATTATTTTTATCCTTTAATATCCTGTCGGCATATCCTCTAATCTCTTCAAAACGCTCTTCAGGCAATCCACCTTTAAATAATGCACGCCGGGCAGAATTGGCTCTTTCGGTACTTAATTCAAAATTTGAATAACCGGCACCGTGGCCTGTAAATGGTCGTGAATCGGTATGACCTTCCACAACAATTTTATTTGGTAATTTTGCAAGTTTATTACCTATTTGTTGTAAAAATAATTCTGCTTTTTTCTTAAGAGTTAAATTTCCAATATCAAAAAAGAGATCGTTTTCATTGTCAATCAATTCAATTCTCAAACCTTCTTTTACCATTGTTATTTCTATTTGGTCTAATAATTCCGAAAATTCTGGATCTTGCTTTAGCTCGCTAATCATATCCGCACCTAATTGCTTAAGCCGTTTCTTCTCTTCTTCTTTCGTTTCTTTTGCATCGACTGTATTCGGATTTATTATATTTTTATTTCTTCCATCTAAAAACTGGCTGGATTTGTTGGAAAATCCGATAGGATCTTTAAAGTAACTTGCAACTGCTTCAAGCACTTCCTGGTCCTGCCCCATAATCCAAAGTACAATAAATAAAGCCATCATAGCGATAGCAAAATCAGCAAAAGCTACCTTCCAGGCACCACCATGAGCGCGATGACGCTTTATTATTTTTTTGATTATTATCGGTTGTTGTTCCTTGTCTTCAGCCATTATTCTGTTTTACCTCTCATATAATTTTCGAGTTCAGAAAAAGTGGGTCGTTCATCAGAGAATATTGTCCTACGTGCAATTTCTACTGCAATTATCGGGGGGTTACCCTTAGCGAATGCAACGATAGATGCTTTAATTGTTTCCAAATATCTCATTTCATCTTCTAATCCTAGTTCAAGATTAGTTGCTAACGGATTGATAAAACCATAAGCCATTAACACACCTAAAAAAGTACCTACAAGAGCAGCGGCAACGTGACGACCAACAACTTCTGCACCTTCGTTTATTGATGACATCGTAATAATTATACCTAATACTGCAGCAACAATTCCTAACCCCGGCATTGCATCTCCAATCTTAGATATTGTTTCCGAAATGGGTCTTGCTTCAATTTCAAAGGTTTCAATTTCAGTATCAATCAGGTTTTCCAGTTCGTGTGGAGGAATGCCGCCTGAAAGCATAACCTTCATTGTATCGGCAAACATGTTTTTAGCTGTTTCATTTTCGATGAACTTTTTATTTTGTGATAGTATATCACTTTCATCAGGATTTTCGACATGCTTTTCAATTGCCAATAATCCATCTCTTTGCGCGACTAAAAAGAGATCATTAAATGATTTTAACAGCTCAAGATAGTCTTGTTTAGAATAGTGCGCAGGTTTAATGGCTTTCGATAGGGATGCTATCATTTTTTTTAATAAAGATAGAGGAGCCATGATTAGCACACTACCAATTGCCACACCTATTATTATAAGAAACTCCGCCCATTGAAGCAGGATTAAAACTTCGCCACCAGCGATAGTGAATCCAACCAATATTGAAATGATAACGACGAAAAATCCAATTATTACATACATATTATTTTTCCCAAACTACTAACGCATTTTCAATATCTTTTACAATGGCAAAAACCTGATTGTATTTTATTTTAATTATTTTCCAGTTAATTTCATTTTCATTTAATAACGATTCTATCTCCGAAGTAATTTTTTGCAACTGGGGATAACCAATTGATTGCCCGACGGTTTTAGCATTATGGGCAAATTGTCGTAATGTTGCCTCCTCCTTTTTTTGAAGAGCTGCATTTAAAGAATATTTTTCTTTCTTAAAATTTTCCACAAACAATTTTCTTAATTGTTCTGCTAATTCTTCATCATCCTCTAAATTATTTATAGCATTATTGTTCAATTCAAGTGTAAGCGATTTGCCAAGAATGTTTTCAACCGCGCTTATCAGTAAATCCTTCTTCAATGGTTTTGCCAATACACGTTCTGCTCCTGCTTCTATTGCAGAAAAAACATTTGTTTTAGCGGTATTCCCGCTTATAACAATTACCGGAATATTTTTTAATTCATCTAAGAGTTTAACTACCTGCAGCATTTTTATACCATCAAAGTTAGGCATTAATAAATCGAGTAATATTAAATCGGGTTTAACTTCTATTGCTTTTTTTATTCCCTCTAAACCATTAATACTTGTTATAATTTTAACGCCGTATGATTTAAAGTATCCCCTAAGTAACTTCAAAATTATATCCGAGTCATCTACTACAAGAATTTTTATTTTGCTTTTGGAATTCATATTTGTTATTTAAGTTTATTAACCTTTAGTCTGGAAATATCAATAATCGTTTGTGTACTTTTATGAATTGCTTCTTTAGTTTCCTGTTTAATTTTATCGAATAATTCTGCTCTTAGTATTATAACATTTTGCGGTGCATCAATTCCTAATTTTACCTGTCCATCGCTCGAAGCGAGAATTTTAATTCTTATATCCGAATTAAGAACTATTTCCTCATCAATTTTTCGAGTTAATATCAGCATAGTTTATCCGCTTATTCCTCAATAAATAATTTATAGGAAAGCGGATATTTATCATCATCCAATACTGTTTGAAAACCTTCTTTACTATCATGGTTTATATATACCGGAGCTTTTAAGTTTACTGTTATATTTTCAGGATCTTTATCTAACTTAACAATCCCAAATGCTTCGGTTTCCGGTTGTTCCGTATACTCTGGGTCAATAAGCCGTATGCCAAATAGCGGAAAAACAATGTCCGGTTTATCTACAGAAGTTAACCAGTAAAAAATGTCATCATCCATTTTTATTAGAAGGTATTCTTTCAGATTCTCAAAGCCCAGAATACCATCGGGAAATTTGATGACGAGCTTTTCATCATATTCAAGCTCACCAAATTGTAAAGTATTTATTTTCATGATTTACTTTTCGTTTAATATTACTATATCAACTCTTCTGTTTACGCTTCTACCTTCCAGGGTGCTGTTGGAATCAATTGGCTTATATTCAGCATATCCAACAATTGAAACTCTGTCCGGAGAAAGTTTTTCTTGAGAAATCAAATAATAGGCAATATTTAATGCACGGTTTACAGATAAATGCCAATTAGAAGGAAACTGTTTGGAACTTATTGGTACGTTATCTGTATGACCTTCAACTCTAATATCGTTAGGAATTTTTTTTAGAATACCAGCAAGTCGCTTAAGTACAGATGGTGATCCTTGTGATAGATCTGATTTACCCGAAGTAAACAAAAGCTTGTCTAAAATATGAATTACAATTCCTCGTTTGTTTTCTTCAAACGTAATTGAATTGCTACTATTATACTCCTCAACAAAGCTTCTTAAATCAGCTTTCAATTGTTCAATAGGTTCCATCATATTTGAAAGATTTACTTCTTCCAAACCTATTACTACCCCCTTATCGCCAAAAAAATTTCCTAATGCTGCACTCATTTCCTTATACTTTAATATATCTACATTCGATATTGCGTAGAGAATAATAAAAAGACCCAACAGCAAGGTTATTAAATCAGCATAGGTTAAAAGGTATCTGTCTTTTGCAGAATCATCTCTGTAAATATCTTCTTCTAACCTAAAGCGAGCAGAACGTTTTTCTGGCTGCTTTGAGGGAGTATACTGTTCAATCTTGCCCGCACTACCGAAGGGATTTCGCCCCTCTGTATAGCCAGCACTCCTTCCAGGGAAATCTCCATCATATTTTTTTCTTCTAAGTGACATTTTTTTAATCTATCTGCAATTGGAAACCATAATAAATTTGCGCTGAAAACTCCCCACATTGTTGCTATAAAAGCCGTCGAGATATTCCTAATTAATAAATTGGGTTCACCACCGGCATTTGCCAGGGTTATAATTAAAGCCATCACCGTTCCTAATATTCCCATTGTAGGCGCATACCCGCCCATCTTAGTAAAAACTGCTATGTTTGAGTCGTGCCTTTCTTTCATTGCTTTCAATTCGAGCCATGCAAAATTTTCAATA
>SMUX01120744.1_pt1 | contig 10050 bp, 7 predicted proteins | sample 2456431 | NCBI WGS metagenome assembly SMUX01 (sample SAMN11095930, study PRJNA526329) | marine sediment metagenome | biome: Marine sediment; feature: Surficial sediment; material: Deep marine sediment; isolation source: Hadal surficial sediment | place: Pacific Ocean | collected 2014-11 | depth 0-1... | reverse complement strand
TTATACTTTGACCAGGCATTGAATTTAAAATCAACAGAAGTTAACTTTTTCTTTTCTTTAACAAAAAAAGGTGATGAATCTCTTAACCATCCACGGTCGGTTTTTTTTATAAAAAATTCAATATTGGAAAGATCTGCATTAACAGATTTTAAAACATTCTCTGCTTTAAATTTATGATTTTTCGATTGGACGAGTATTCTGACCTTTTCACCGCGCAAAATGTATTTAACTATTTCCGCATAAACCCATTTTATACTTAATAATTTTCCGGGCCAATCATTTTTGTTGTGCGGCCAGGCAATCCAGGTGGCTTCGTGCGGTTCCCATTCGGCGGGTAAGGAATATTTACTCATCAATGAATCTTCTTGTGATATCACCATAACTATCAATTCTTCTATCGCGGAAGAACGGCCAGTGTCTTCTTATTTTTTCAACTTTTTCCAAATCAATTTCTGCAATTAATACTTCCTCTTTATCGGCAGAACCCTGTACAAGTATAACACCTTGTGGATTGCAAATAAATGATTGTCCCCAAAATTCAATTCCGTCTGTATTTTTATCTGCTTTTTCCAACCCAATTCTGTTAGCGGCTGCAACATAAACTCCGTTGGCAATTGCATGCCCTCTTTGTACTGTTTGCCAGGAATCAAATTGCTTTTTGCCATGTTTTTCTTTTTCATCAGGATGCCAGCCAATAGCGGTCGGGTAGAAAATTATTGAAGCACCCTGTAATGCAGTTAACCTTGCGGCTTCGGGAAACCACTGATCCCAACAAATTAGAGTTCCTATATTTCCATAATTAGTAGTAAAGGATTTGTAACCGATATCACCGGGAGTAAAATAAAATTTTTCGTAATAACCGGGGTCATCGGGAATGTGCATTTTTCTGTAAATTCCCTTTAACTCTCCATCCGAATCAATCATAACAATACTATTATGATATAAACCGGACGACCTTTTTTCAAAAACAGGAACTACAACTGCTATATTTAATTTAGCAGCGAGTTTACTAATTTCCTTTGTAGATTCTCCCGGGATTGATTCCGCTAAATTAAAATTATCAATGTTTTCGATTTGGCAAAAGTATTGCGAGCGAAAAAGTTCAGGCAGACAGATTACTTCGGCACCCTGCCTCGCAGCTTTCTCAATCCAGTTAATTGCGTTTTTAAGATTTTCACCAGCATCTGTGCTTAACGCCATTTGAATTACGGCTGCTACAAAATTGTTACTTTTTATTTTCATCTTTACTCATTAATACTTTTTACTAAAAACTCACCTCACACAATATAATATTTGAATTGCCACGACCTTTAAGTCGTGGAAGAAGAAACTACGAAAACCGGGCTTAAGCCTACAATATTTTGTTTTTTTTGATTAAGTCCAGAACCTTGTGATCTTTTTAATCCACGCCCTAAAGGGCGTGGTAAGTCATAGCAGATTTTGCGTAACATGAGTTAATAACCTGATGTAGTTAGAAGATTACCTTCTTCACTATAAATTTTACCTCTCAATAATTTACCTTCTCTATAATAATCTTCTTTATGAATATGGCCGTTCTTAAAATAACTCCTTACATAACCATCTAACTTCCCGTTGTAATAATTTTCAACTTGTTTAAATGCACCATTGGGATAATAATTATTTTTCTTTCCTCTTAATTTGCCGTAATCATAATTCGCTGTTGATTCCAATAATCCATTTGGATAGAAAGTTTTAAATTCGCCATCTAAAACATTGTTATTGAAATATCCCACCGATTTTAATGAACCATCATCGTAATAATGTATAGAAATACCGTTCCTTATATTATCCTTATAAATCTCTTCCGATTTGAGAGTGCCATCAGGATAATAAGATTTCTTTAATCCACGCACAACCCCAGTAATATAATCGGTTGATGATTCAACAATTCCGTTCTCATAATAAATAAGGTACTTACCGATAATAATTCCATCCTGATACGGAATTTCCTCTTTCAGGAAACCGGAATCATAATAAACTTTTTCTATATCTTGCTTAACACCATCTTTAAGAAAAGTTTCCTGATTCAAAGTACCTTTTGATGAATAGTCCTTTTCCATTCTCTCAGTTGATTCTTGATTCCCTTCATAATCGAAACGAACACGGTTAATTAATTCATCGCTGATATAATCGTCTCTTACTCTAATATTTCCAGCCATATCATACAAAAGCACTTCACCTTCAATTCTTCCTTTCACAAACGTAGCATCCAATGCCACATGGTCGTTTTCATGATACACATAAACTTTCCCATCCTGAATACCATTCACAAATGTTCTTTCAACTTCCAGCTCACCTGTTATATAATATGTTTTTGAAACACCCTGAAGTACACCGGCAACATAATTCCACTCGCCCTGTAATTCGCCTGATCTATAATAAGTGTAAGTTATTACATCGAGTTTGCCCTTGTGATAATTCTGCACTGCCCAAAGTTCACCTGATTCATAATACCACCGGGATTCACCCTCTCTCATTCCATTTTTATAATTCCACTCGATGCTCACTATACCATCTTCAAAATACCATGTGGAAAGTCCGTCTTCCTTCCCATCCTTAAAATGCCATTCTTTCCAAAGTTTGCTGTTTGGATAAAACTCTTTGTAAATACCATCCAGGCGGTCGTACCAATACTCACCTTCCGTTTTAATATTTCCGTTAGGGTAGTAAGTTCTTTTAACTTCTGTGCCGGATAGGGTTTGTGCTTCAGATAAAAAGTTTAAAACCAACAACGACATAAGTAAAGTGATAAGAATATTTAACTTATATTTATTCATATGTATATAATTTCTTATTAAGGTCATATGGAACTCGTCCCGACCTGCCCACGGTAGGCAGGTCCATCGGGACTCGTTTCATAAATTATTAAGAATTCAAAACTATTCTATTTATAATTATTATTATTTTCTTTTTAGAAAAGTGTAATTAAGAGTAGCACAATAATGATTAATTTTGCAGAGAAAATGCTACGCCTTCCTCCCAATAACCTCTGCTATTTTTTTTACTTGCATCATTAACTCACTAAACTGTTCCGGTAACAATGACTGTGGTCCATCGGACATTGCGGAAGAGGGATCATGATGAACTTCAACCATTAACCCATCAGTGCCCGCTGCCACTGCTGCAAGCGCCATTGGGATAACTTTATCACGAATACCGGTTGCGTGCGAAGGATCGGCAATAACAGGCAGGTGGCTTCTTTGATGAATGACCGGGATAGCGGAAAGATCAAAAGTATTTCTTGTTGATGTTTCAAAAGTCCTTATTCCTCTTTCACATACCATTACTCTCTCATTGCCGCTGGCAAGAATATATTCTGCTGCCATCAACCATTCATCTATTGTTGCTGACATTCCCCTTTTTATCATAACCGGTTTATCAACCTTACCTAACTCGCGCAGCAGCGGAAAATTCTGCATGTTACGCGAGCCTAATTGAAAAATATCAGTGTATTTATAAATTAAATCTATTCTGCCCGGGTCCATTACTTCTGTAATTACCGCAAGATCAAATTCATCACCAGCTTTTCTTAAAAGTTTTAATCCTTCTTCTCCCATTCCCTGGAAAGAATACGGTGAGGTCCTCGGTTTGAAAGCTCCTCCTCTTAATATTTTTGCGCCAGCATCTTTTACAATTTTGGCAATGGTCATTATCTGTTTTTCACTCTCAATAGCACAAGGACCGGCAATTGTAACAATTTCATTTGAACCTAAAATAACTTCCCCTATTCTAATTACGGTATTTTCTTTTTTATTTTCCCTGCTCGCTAATCTGAATGGTTCAGTAACTCTGTAAACAGCAGAAACTCCTTCGAGTATTTTTATCTTTCGTGTATCAAAGTTCGGCTGAATGCCAATTGCCCCTAAAACAATCTGCTCTTCGCCAGTAGATCTATGAATTGAAAATCCTAAATCTTCTACCTGTTTTATTATCTCTTCAACCTGTTCATCTCTTACACTTTTTTCAAGTACAATTATCAACTATTACTCCTGATTAAATAAACTTAATGGAAATTCTTTTCGCCAGCTTTTATTTCAAAATCAACATAATCCTCTTCACGCGGTATTGGGCAGGTGAACTTTGCACTATATGCACAATACGGATTGTAAGCTCTGTTAAAATCAATTGTATAAATATGATCGGGATCATCCTTATTTACAAAATCGATGTATCTACCAACTCCGTAAGTTTCTTTACCAGTGGTTTTATCGGTAAACCAGATGCTGTAATACGGAGTGCCGTCACTTCCGAAAGCTTTATATACATGAACTTTATGTTCATCGTTTCTATAATTCAATTCAATATACCCTAACTTAACTACGCGTCTTAACTCACCTAATGTTCCAAAAACATCAACAGTATCTTTGGGATCGTACTCATATAATTTCGATGTAAAAATAAACTCACTACCCGGCTCATAATAATTTAGCTTTGAATATTTTGCTTTCGGATCTCTATTAAAAGGTGAGTGAGGGTCATACCGCATTGAACTATCTTTTAAGGTTCTTTCATTTAACAATTCCGTGAGATAGTTTTCATCTAAAGGATCAGTGTTCGTTTCTTCATCATTTTTTGTTTGGCAGCCAAATTGCAAAATAAATATTGCTGTGAGAATAAAAATAATGCTATCAAACTTACCTTCGCTTTTCATTTTTGACTTTCTTTTTTAATTCATTTAATTTGTTTAACGCTTCCATCGGAGTGATGTTATCAATCTCCATTCCTTTTATCTCATCCCTGATTTTATCATCTCTAATTTCAAACATACTTATTTGATTATCAACTTTATTAAGTTTTCTCAATTTTTCTTTTTTCTCTTCATAAGGTGTGAGTTCTTTGCTTTCTAAATTTTGTAATACTTCTTTAGCGCGGTTTGTTACAAACATAGGGAGACCAGCCATCTGCGCAACCTGTATTCCGTAACTGTGATCCGCTCTACCCGGATTTACTTTATGAAGGAAAATAACTTTATCATCGTATTCTCTAACTTCAACTTTATAATTTTTTATTCTCGGAAAAATTTCTGCCATTTCATTCAGTTCGTGATAATGAGTTGCAAAAAGAGTTTTAGCTGCAACATCCTTATTTTCGTGAAGATATTCTGTGATCGCCCATGCAATTGATATCCCATCAAACGTACTTGTACCTCTTCCAATTTCGTCTAATAGGACTAAACTTTTAGCTGTTGCATTATTTAAAATGTTTGCTGCTTCCTGCATCTCTACAAGGAACGTACTTTCACCTGCTGCAATATTATCACTTGCTCCTACACGTGTAAATATTCTATCCACTATTCCAATCTCAGCGCTTTCAGCAGGAACGAATGAACCTATCTGTGCCATCAACACAATTAAACCTGCCTGACGAAGATAAACGGACTTCCCTGCCATGTTGGGTCCTGTTAATATTACTATCTGACTATCTTCATTATCAATCACACAATCATTAGCTGTAAATTTACTGCCGGGTGGAAGTATTTGTTCTACAACCGGATGCCTTCCCTTTATTATTTTCAGTGTATTGTTTTCAGTTACATTTGGTTTAACATATTTATAAGATTCGGCACTGTCAGCAAAAGAGATAAAACAATCGAGCATCGCAATGTTTTTTGCATTCTGTTGTATCGTTTTTACTTCGGAGGCTGCGAGTAATCTTATTTCATTGAACAACTGGGATTCCAACTCATAAATTTTCTCTTCGGCATTTAGAATTTTATCTTCGTACACTTTAAGTTCCGGAGTAATGTATCGCTCAGAATTAACAAGAGTTTGTTTTCTTATATACGATTCAGGAACCTTTTCTTTGTGAGTATTACTAATCTCTATGTAGTAACCAAATACTCTGTTGTAGCTAACCTTTAAAGATGGGATCTTTGTTCTTTCCCGTTCAGTTTTCTGAAGGGTTGCAATCCAGTCTTTTCCATGGAAAGCAATTTCCCTTAGTTCATCAAGTTCTGCGCTGTGCCCGGCTCTTATAATACCCCCATCGTTTATGCTCGCAGGTGGTGAATCAATAATAGAATTCTGAATTTTCTCAATAAGTTCTTCCAGCGGATCAAGATCATCTCTTATCTGAATTAGAGTTTTTACTTTAAAGTGTTTTAAATATTCTACAACAGACGGTATTTTTTTTAAAGAAGACTTTAGGGCAACAACTTCGCGCGGGTTAGCTCTGCCTGTGCTTATCCTTGAAATCAATCTTTCCAGGTCACCAATTTCCTTAAGTTCGGCTGCCAACTTTTTTCGTATAGGTTTTTCATTAAGAAGTTCTTCCGTACTATCCTGTCTTTTCTCAATTGCACTTATTTCACGCAGTGGTCGCGACATCCATTTTTTCATTAATCTTCCGCCCATCGCAGTGTTAGTTTTATCAAGAATTGAGATAAGCGAACCTTCCCTGTCTCCATCCTGCATACTAAAAGTGATTTCCAGGTTTCTTCTTGTTGAACCATCGAGTATCATGTAATCAGAATAATTATAAAGCGATATGCTGTTAAGATGAGAAAGATTTGATTTCTGTGTTTCCTGCAGATAGTTTAATATCACACCACCGGCAATTATCCCGTCAACTAAATTTTCAACACCAAATCCTTTAAGGTTTACAGTTTTAAACTGCATTAACAACAGTTCTTTTGCGTATTCATAATTGAAAATCCAATCATCAATTTTTGTTACTCGTATTGATGAATTGATTTTATGAATTAATGGAATTAAATAATCTTTATCTTTCTTTTGTATAAGAATTTCTGAAGGGGCAATTGATTCAATCTGCTGCGAAAAGTCCGATTCAATCACTTCAAAAGTATAAAACTCTCCTGTTGAAATATCGGAAAATGATATTCCTGCAATTTCATTCTTTATATAAACTGCGAGAAGATAATTATTCTTTTTATGATCCAGCAGTTTATCCGAAAGAGTTACACCGGGTGTAACTACTTCAACCACTTCCCTTTTAACTATTCCTTTTGCAAATTTAGGATTCTCAGCTTGCTCACAAACAGCTACTCTATATCCTGCACGAACCAGCTTCGGTAGGTATGTATCAATTGCATGATGAGGAAAACCGGCAAGCGGAACATTTCCTGCTGCACCGTTTGATCTTTTAGTTAAAGTTATCCCCAACACTTTTGAAGCGAGTTTTGCATCCTCATCAAAAGTTTCAAAAAAATCACCGACGCGAAAAAGGAGTATCGTATCAGGGTTTGCCTCCTTTATCTTAAAATACTGAGCCATTAACGGAGTTTGCTGCATAGTACCTTTCTAAATGAATTTCAAAGATAACTTTAAGATGGAAGATATTCAATTTAGAATTTCTTATCTGGATGCCGAAGGTAGAAATGAGGGGATTTTCAAAGTTCTAAACTATTTTAGGAATCTATTTTAACTTTGCGAAAATAACTCACCTATTTAACTAAAAGAGGTTGTCTTTTAAGTGCAGAATTTTGTGTCATTCCCATGTAAACCTGCCTACCGGGCAGGCAGTGGGAATGACAAACAAGTAAAAATTACTATTGAGACAGCTTCCATAATCAAGAGGTTTATGTTTATTTCAAAATAATTAGTTTTTTGGAGGTAGTAAAATTGCCGGCAGTTAGTTTGTAAATATATACTCCACTTGCTAATCCATCAGCACTAAAGCCAACCTCATAAATTCCCTTCAGCTTTTTCTCATTGACCAGAGTTACAATTTCATTCCCTAATAGATCAAATACTTTTACGGTAACAAAACTAAATTCCGGTATTTGATATTTAATTGTTGTTGCCGGATTGAACGGTTGAGGATAATTCTGAAATAAATAAAATATATCCGGGTTTGGTGAATCAATCGATTGGACAGATGTTGGGGTTGTATACACAACAACAACTTTTTGAAATAAGGCAACAGTATCTGTACCTGAAATTACTGTTGCTGAAATTGTATCTGTTCCAATATAAAATGGTGCAGTTATGGTATCGGTATAAGTTCCGTTACCTAAATCCGTGACTCCACTTAGTGTACCTTCTCCAGTATTTGATAGTAAGATTTCCAATCCGCTTGCTAATAATGTATCTGAGTTATTCTTCGGTATTAATGTAATTCTCGATTGAGAAGAACCATTAGCTGCTATTGTATCATAATCAACATATAGTTCAGATAAAAAAGGATCAACAGAATTAAACAAAGAATCTTTCCATTGATTAAATTGCTCTCTCAGTAAATCGATCGGATCTACTCCAACAGGTGAATCAGGAACAATTTCTTGAAGATAAGGATTCCCACCATCACCAATTCTCACAACTTTAATAAAAGATGATTGTGATGAAGTGCTTCTTGATGCACAACGTGTATCCGCCCCAATAATTTTTGCAGCTTCAAGTGTCTTCATTAGTCTGTCAGCTAAAGGACCTTGAGTATTTAAGAAGATCGTTCTCATTGTATCGATAATTATTTCACCGAGTAAAATGTTGCCCTGAATCGCATATCCGTTTCCCGTTACATGGCCTTTATAGTCCAAACAATCAATCCCTGTAAATGCAGCACTCTCACCATTTCGTGTAAGATCTACAATGCCATATTGCCTAATAGTTGGATTGTTTTGCACATCATTCGCAACTAAAGAATCAATTATTTGTTGTGGAGATAAACCTAACAACATCAGTGAATGAGCATATTGCTGGTTTTCAGACACCCAAAAAGCTTGCGTATGAATTGCTCCCATACCTTCAATAACATCACTTAATATAAATGCACCAACACCTCCAAACGGACCAACACAGGAAGCTCCTGCACTTCCTATTTCTCCTGTTATTGTATCAACTGCAACTATGGAAAAAGTATCTTGAGGCATTATACTTGGTGAATATAAGAACAAATAAATAATTAAAAACAAGATAGAAAAAACATTTTTTTCCATCTTGAAATATTTTTTCCTGTTATTCAGCAGGCTGAATGAATTATTTAGCAAACTATCCTCCGAAAAATATTCTATTGATAAAAAAGACAATTTATTTTATTGCTGAAAATAATATAAATAAGTATTAACTGAAAATAAAAAGCCCCATACCTGCCTGTAAAACATAGAGTGAGCAGAAAAATCGGGGCTTAATAATTACCAACTGCCTGTAACCTTCGGAGAAATTGATACCAAAGTGATGGGCAATTGTACTATACTATTTTAGAAATACCATTTTTTTCATTTGAGAATAAGCTGTTCCGTTATTTCCATTAGTTTTCATCTCATAGAAATAAATTCCGCTGCTTACTTGCAATCCGTTTATATCAGTTCCATTCCAAACTACACTGTAGTTACCTGCACTTATTTCTCTATTAACCAAAGTTGTAATCACCTGTCCTAATAAATTATAAATAGTTAATGTTACATTTGCATCAACAGGAACCGAGAACTCAATTGATGTGCTCGGATTAAATGGGTTTGGATAGTTCTGTGAGAGAAAAAATTCCGTTGGTATTGATTTATCATCACTACCTTCTACTGATGTAACCCCAGTTTCTGCATATGCCAGACCCGTTAACGCCTGTAATCCAACTGAACCGACAATTGTTCCTTCACCTGTGTTTACATCTATTGTGAATAGATCACTCACTTGCGGACCGCTTCCCTTTATACCATACAATACACCATTCTCATCAAATGCCAGATCATTTGTGTCGGTATTAAAGCCTGTCTTCCCCACAAAGGTTGTATCTCCCGTTGCTAACTCAATTCTAAATATCTGATCCTTTGAAACTCCAAAACCACCCTTTATTGTAGCCCATAAATCATTTGTCATTGGATCAAAGGTAATAGCCACTAACTCAATTTGGGCAGTGGATACGTATTGATAGGTTCCGTTTGTTAGATCAATAGAATAAATATCACCTGATTCCAATGCACCATATAAGGTACCTGATGTATCAAATGCAATGGCTACCATACCTCCCAGATCTAAAGAATATAAGAGATATGAATCTCCGCCAAGAGAATTGACCCTAAGTATCTGAGATTCAGATGTAACTGATATGACACCATACAGCTCATTATTTAACGGG
>SMUX01224901.1_pt1 | contig 10058 bp, 7 predicted proteins | sample 2456431 | NCBI WGS metagenome assembly SMUX01 (sample SAMN11095930, study PRJNA526329) | marine sediment metagenome | biome: Marine sediment; feature: Surficial sediment; material: Deep marine sediment; isolation source: Hadal surficial sediment | place: Pacific Ocean | collected 2014-11 | depth 0-1... | reverse complement strand
TTATTGGTGCTGTTATGAACGCAAGTTTAGAAAGGTACGAACAAGAAATAGCAGCAGCAGCCCACGCAAGAGATACTGTTTTAGAAAACGATTTAGCAACCGAAGAACAAAAGAAAAAAGCCCGAAAGAAGTTTGATAGAGAAGAGGCGAAGATTAAAACCAAAAGAGCAAAAGAAGAACGTAGAAATGCTATAATTCAAATTGCAATAGATACTGCCATTGCAGTTGTAAAAGCCGTTGCAGCAAGCCCAACAACAGGAGGTTTACCATTTAGTGCTATTGCATTGGGAATTGGTATTGCACAAGCAGCGTTTGTTGCATCACAACCTTTACCGAAGTTTGAAAAAGGTGGTACAATGAGAAAAGAGGGAATGGCTATTACCCAAGAAAGACGACCAGAACCTATTACTGATAAATACGGTAGATTGAAGAGTTGGGGTTCTACCGGAGGTGATGCTTTAACTTATTTATCAAAAGGGGATAAAGTATTTAAAAGTAGAGAGGACTTCTTAAACAGTCATAATGTTGACCAAGCAATATTTAATATGAATATGCAGAGTAATGGGGAGTTGTTGAGCCAAAGTAGGGTTGATAATTCTTTATTAATGGAAACGATTGGGTTGAGAGGGGATATTGATAAAATGGGTCGAAGAATTGAGAAGATGGCAAAACGCCCAATACAGAATAATGTAAAAGTAGAATTACCAGATAACACCGCTTACTAATGGCAGATAATGTTGAAAGATATAATCAAGTACAAATAGAATTATTTTCTAAGTCTTTTGGGTCTGTAATAATTCAAGAACCCAAAGGATGGGAGGGCGATACTCGTAGTTACAAACGAGATAAGAAAAGTCGTGGTATTGTATTTAAGACTGAAATTGGTTTAGAGTTTTTTGGGGAGGCCAAAGACCTTTTAACCCAAACATTCAAATCCAGAGGAATACAAGAAAAGGTTTTAATAAGCAAGTTTGAAAAAAGCGTTTTAAGTATAAGTGAAGATTGGAAGTTAAGATATATCCAAGAGTTAGATATGGGTACGCTTAAAGAGAACGTAAAAATTAATTCGTGTACGGTACAAGCGACTGAGGGAGGTATTTATGATGATATTAAGAAAAGACGAAGTGCTAAGTATAATTTGATTAACACGGAAAGTGCCGACGGAATTGATATTGGGGAGTTGAGAACTTATAGATTCTTGCCCCAACCAAGAAGTATATTTTTCGAGAGTTTTTTAAAGGACAGTCAAACAGGATATAGAGTAAATTCGGCAGAGTTTAAAGCCGCTAGCCTTTCCCAAACATCGAGAACGATACCTTTAAGGACTGTTTACATATCAAACGCTGACAATACTCAAATCCCTTACAATACTGACGACAGTTATAACGATGTTGTACCACAAGATCAAGGTGGTACTATTGGTTCTGAACAGAATATTGGGGATATGTTTTACTATCGTTCTGACATTGACCGAAGAGTAAAGTTAACTCTAAAACTAAAGTTTAAAATAGAGGATATTGATTTTCATGTAACCACTAGCGAGAACCTACTTGTTGAATTAAGGAAGTCTGAGGCCGTAGGAGATGTTGACGAATTAAAATCAAGGGTTAATTTGTTTGTGGATAACGACCCGAAAAGCAGTATAGGAATTATAAGGGAAGTATCTATACCCTTAGATGAACAAAGTGTTGATTTATTACAAGGGGAAAGTTTAAGTCTTGTTTTCTTTACAGATGTTACTTTGGGTAATGGGTTTGAAAGAGGTAGATTTAATCTATTTATAAACGTAATGGAAAGTGAATTGGTAATTGAGGATGACACTTTATACCAAGTAACCCAAAGTAGATGTTTAAAACCTTTTGATTTATTTGAGAGATTAGTTGCTAAGATAACTGGGCATACTGGTAGGTTTAAATCTACTTTGTTTGGAGTTGGTGGCGAATACGAGAATATGGTTATTGATAATGGTTTTTGGGCGAGAGGGTTTCCCGATACAATTACGGATTCTGATGGAGAAACTAGGGATATTCAATTGCTATCTTCATTTAAAGATGCTTTTGAAGGGTTTAATTATTTAGAGCCTTTAACTTGGTTTTCTGAAATATCGGGAAAAGTAGAAGTTATAAGAATTGAAAAGGCTACATACACTATGCAAAACTTTATAGGGTTGTCTTTAACGGCTGTTGATAATATTAAACATTTGGCATCTAAGCCTGATTTCTTTTCAAATATTAAGATTGGGCATAAAAAGAGTATGGAGTATGAAGAAATTAACGGTCTTGATGAACCGAATGGATTGAGCGAAATGACAACACATATAAGCAGAAACGAGGCTGTATATGCGGTTGTTTCTGATATTCGATTTGACCCAACAAGATATGAATTAACAAGAAGAAAACAATATGTAAACTTTCCGAAAGAAGATACAAAAGCGGATAAGGATTTATTTATGCACGATGCTAATTGGAATGGATCATATTTTACACATAATCTTTGGGACACAATAAATCCAATTACAGGAGATTCTTATTTTGATTCTGAACCAACAGGAATATTCGACCCAAGTACTGCATGGAATTTAAGATTAAGCCCTATGAATAGGTTATTTTATGGTCATGGGTATTCTATAAAAAGAGGTTTATATCACTTTCCATATGAAAAGGTAAGGTTTAATTCTAGTAATTCTAATCAGAATTTAAAGACTGTAATTGCTGGGTTTCTAATAGATGAAGGGGGTACTTTAACGGTAAGCGATTTACCAAACTCCCTTATAGAGCCTGAGAAAACAACGATGACGTTTAAGATAACCCAAGCAATAGAAGATCAGTTATTGGGACACACTAAAATAGGAAACGATTTAGTTCCTAATTACTTCGGATTAATTGAGTACCTTGAAAACGGAGAAAAGAGGTATGGCCGAATAAACAAATTAAGCACCGATGATGAAAGTAAATTGGAAATACAAAACGCAAGAATTGGGGACGGTTCAGTAATAACACCAATAAATTTTGTCTTTGTAGATGGAACTAATTTCGTGTTTGAAGATGGAAATAACTTTATATTAAATTAATTATGGGACAAGCAATAGGAGAATCACTTTTAGATAAAACACCGGCAACGTCCGCAGAAAGTGGGGATAAAATGTATATTGTACAAGGGGGCGTAGATAAGCAAATCGATGTTGCCGATATGCCTTTTGGTGGAGGGTCGCTTCCATCAACAGAAAGAACAGGAAGTGGAGATACGTACACTTTAGTACAAGGTGGTACAAAAAAGGAAATAGATTATGATAATCTTATAGGTAGTAGTTCTGTAATTGCAGCCAATGATGTTGATTGGGCAACTGATACACATTATACTAAAACGCTATCAGGAAACACAACTTTAACATTTAGTAATATTGTTATTTATAAAACTATCACTTTAGAGATTACAGGTAGTTTTACATTGACTTTGCCTACTACTATTCCTGCTGCAAAATATTCTGATTATGATGGCACAAAGATAAACTTAATACATATTTATTGCATTGATGATTCAAGCGGTACAGAGAAGTACGATGTAATTTTAAATAAAGTTGACTAATGTTTGGTAAGAAGAAAATGTTATTCGGTAATGGTGGTGTAGTAATCACAAACAACACTTTTATAGGTGGGGTTTCTAGCACAATAAATACTGCAACATTATTAGCGGCAAAACTATCTATTTCTGACACAGATATACAAAACTTTACTATTGATGGTGATGATATTGAATGTTTTATAGGTGTTGATTACACTATAAATACAGATGGTTTTAAAGAGAATACCGATTTAATAGACTATTTTGATAATGATGGTAAGTGTACAGAAATAAATATAAATGCTTTTTTTCATGCAACTTTTTCAGATCATTCTATTTCTTTTTGGTTTCCTAATGTCATAAAAATAGGAAATGGTACTTTTACAAATAACAGGGGGGGGTTGCTATATTACTTCCCTAGATGCGTAAATTATGGGGGTGCGGTTACAGATAATAATGTTTTCTTTTTTGGTAACCATGCAGACGCAAAAATGTATGTAGATCCTACAATGGAAACTATTAACGGTGGTAATTTAGAAGGTGATTTAGCAGCGGCACAAAACACGTATGGAGCAGAAATAATTTTTGTAGATAATTTTACAGCATCAGATGCAATTGATGATTTAGCAGTAGATACTGTTTATGCAACAGGGGTTAAATTAGATTGGACTGCACCGAGCAGCACAAATACTATTGATTTTTACGAAATTTATTCGGATGGTGTTTTACAATCAACAACTACTGATTTATTTGGGTTTGCTTTTGGTGTGAATTTAGAAACTTATAACTACACTGTTAAAGTGGTGGATGAATTTTTTAATAAATCGGATTTTAGTAACGAAGTAACACAAACTTTAAACGGTACAGACCCTGTTGATTCAAGTGATGCTAATGCTTATTGGAGGCTTAATACAAATTCTGATGATTTTGTAAATGCACACGATGGGACAGATACAAGTATTGTTTATTCAGATGGTGAGTATGCTACTTTTAACGGAACTACAAGTGTTTCTAGTGTTGACGATTCAGATTCTTTTAGTTTTGTAACAGGCACGACAGACGAACCGTTTTCAATATCTTTAAGAGTTAAATTTGGGCTTACTAATAATAATGGATTTCTTATAACTAAAGAGGATGGTAGTAATAGAGAATGGGGTTTATTACAATCAGGGAATAATAATATAAATTTTAGGATTTGGAAAGAGGGCGGCACATCTGCACGAATAGGTATAAATGTAGCCTTAACAATAGTTTTAGGTCAAAGTTATCACATTGTAGTTACTTATGATGGTTCTGAAACAGAAGCAGGAATTAAAATGTATATAGATAAAGTTTTAAAAAGTAGCACATCAGATTCATCAGGAACATATACAAACATGAATAATACATCTTCAAAAGTTTATATAGGAAAATTTCCAACGGTAACAACCTTTACACATAACGGAGGTATAAATGGCATGGGTGTTTGGAATGTAGAATTAATACAATCTGAAATAGATTTTATGGAAGAAAAACAAAAACTGGGATTTGAATTATTTTAAATTATGAAAGCAGGAAAAATAAAAGGAGTATTAAAAAAGTTTACAAATCAAAAGGTTTGGAATGGTGCAGTAGGTATGCAACAATTAAACGATGCACAACTATTAGCAATAGGTATTAAAGATGTGATTTTAGATACGCTTACTACCTATCAAAAGTATGGTGCATTATACGAAGATTCTAACGGTGATTTTAAAAAATACGTTTTAGATTTTAGCACTGATGAAATTGAAGCACACGAAGAAAAGTTGGTAGATGATAAATTAGACACTTACCAAAATGACGGTGTAGAATTTTTAAGAGTATTTAGAAACTTTGTTTATAGAAAATATAAAGGTGGAGAGATTACTGAAAATCAATTTAAAGGTATTAGGTCAATTTTAGCACCAGCATTAATGCCTTTAAAAGTTGGAGCATGGGATTTAGCAAAGGATTTAGTAGATGCAATATCAGAACCAAGTAACGCTAAAATGAAAACATTATTAAATAAAGTAAAAAATAAAATAGATACATACATAACTGATAATTATTAATTATGGCAAGTGTAGTAAGAATAGAATTTACCCAATTACCAAGTGTTAATAGCGTTTTGTTATTAAAGCCTGGTTATACAAACGACCTTAAAGAAACTTTTAAGGCTCAGAGGGCTGCTAGTTACCAATCAACAATATTTGAAGATACGTTTTTCACTTCTCAGTTTTACCAGAACGCATTTATAGCTGATTATAATGTTTCGGGAATTTTCACAACTTCCTTTATCAATCCAAACATAATAGAGATTGAACACCCTGACGAAAATTTCTTTATCATAGGTGATATATTTATTTCTAATCCTAGCGAGATTAATATTATAAGTGTTGTTGATACACCTACGGTAATACCCGCATCTTTGGAATTGATTGATTACAACCAAGACTCTTCAAACTTTTGTACTGACGCTTTGGGTAATGTTACCGCTAATGGAGGAAACGACCTATACCACGTTTACGAATTGCCGAGTTTAACACAAGTTTTAACAGGTCAATCATCGCCTTTGGCTATACCAACTTTAAGAGGCGTTTCTAAAACTTTTAGAGTTACAGATACAACCGGATTTTTTATTGGAGAAATACAACTTGATGCCCCAAGACAACTAATAGATGCGGATATAAGTTTAAGTGTTACAAACAATATAACTTCAAGCACTATTACAATAAGCGTTGTATTTATATCAGAAGATATACAACCATTAACTTATTCTTTAGACGACATAACTTATCAAGAAAGTAATATATTTAGCGGTTTGTTGCCTGGTACTTATACGGTTTATGTGTTAGATGATTTTGGGTGTAAAATATCTAAAGGGTCTATTGTTATAGATGGGGTTACTACTGTAACTGAAACTGTATTTAGTATTTCTGAGATAAACGCTTTAAGATTTTCTAAAATTGAAAGTGGTAAGAAAAACCACAAAAATACTTTGAGTTGTAACGAACTTAAAAAAGTTGCATATCCGTTTTTTCACAGATATTTAGAAAGTGATATTATCACTACTCAATTTAAGACAAATGCTCAATATATAAATATTTATGGAATAGAGGGCGATGGAACGCAACACCCTATCACAGAAAGCATAAAGACTTCTAACGTAGGATTAGTAGCGAAAAGCACTTGTACTTACTTTAATTTGGGTAGTGGCCGAAGTGCTATTTATTTTGGGGTTGTGGATATTCTTGATCCTGTAACTTCTGCATTTATACAAGAAACGAACTTTGGCTTTATACTACCTATTTGGGCTAACACTAAAGGACAATCAGTCGATATAAGTGGTATAGGTACTGTGCCAATCGATAGTATTGGGTATTCGGACACGTATAAGTCTTTTGTAGCTGAGTTTAATATTAGTTATACTGGATTAGCAGAAGAGAGGACTTTATTGGCTCAATACAATTTACAGCCTTACGAGGTTTACGAGTTTAGTTTTTCTATGGCTGCATTTCCCGAACTTTTTAATATTGTTATTGAAGTTGGGGTTGATTCTAATAATATAAGTGAAACACATATTTCTGAAAAAGTTAGAAGAGTTGAGGATTCAGACGATTTACTTGAAGTCGTTTACTATGATGTTGAGAATTTGGGCGGTATGGTTTACCAAACAGGAATACAACATAAAATGTTATTAGAAGGGTTGATTGATAACGAGGGAGAGCAAGAAACAGAAGGTTACAATGGAGATACTGACTTTTTCGTTACAGATAATATTGTTTATGATACTCAAATGTTTGAGTTTTATAGACTAAGTAGTGAAATGATTACAAAATTAAGATTAGTTTCGACACATGAGTTTTTAATTATAAACGGATTGAGTTATAAAATTGCCCAAGCACCCGAAATAAAGAAAAGCAAGTTTAACAATTCACGAACATTCTCTGTATTATTGAAACGTGGAGGGGATTCAGTTCTTTCATCGCCACAAGAGATATTAAGCGGAAGCGGTGATGCAATTGCTGGGGCTGTTGAAGCAAGTCAAGGAAAAGCGTTAGTTTTATGGACTAAAACAAACGGTTAATTATAAATTTAATATATTTACAAAGTAGAATAATATTATGCCAATTGGACAAGCAGAATTAAACAGATTTTTTGAGATCATAGCGGCCTCAAAACTACCAAGCGAGTTAACAGAATTGTTTGTAACTACGAGTAATGGACTACATTTAGTTATCCAAGATGGTACAAATGACGCATTAAAGATAAAAATACCATTATTAAGGGGTATTAAAGGTGATTATGATGCTGACACCAACACCCCAGCATTAATTGATGGTACAGGAACAGAAGGAGATACTTATTACACGACTGTTGCGGGTTCTAACGATTACGGAAGCGGAACGGTTGACACCGAAATAGGGAGTGTTTTATTTTATATAAGTGGAAAATGGCGTTTATTTAACGAACAAGGAGTAAAAAGTATAATTGCTGGTGAAGGGATTGTTGTTGATGATACAGACCCTTTAAACCCAATTATAACTGCAAATGTTTTAAGTAAAAACACTGGGGATATATTAGGGGGTGTTGTAACTGCTGATGGTGCTTTTGGAGTAGCAACAACTTTTAGTGTTACATCGGGTTCTGGATTTAAACTAGATTGGACTGACCCTTCAAATCCAATAGGAACACCGATAGCATGGCCTGAGTTTACAAATCAATCTATACCAAACATAGCAACAGAACTATTTACTACAATATCAATTCAAGAAAGTGCAACGCCAGGACTTGGGGAATTAGTTTTAGGGAACACATTAACAACACCCGAAGAAAGACGTAGTTTAATAGGTTTGCAAGGGGTGGTTCATACAGATTTAACAACTATTACAAGTATAGGTTCGTCTTCAAAACCAGCCTATGAAATAACAGAGGCATTACTTGATTATATTGTTAATCTTGGCCCGTTAAATGATGGTAATCAATTCTTTGAAAACGGTGCTAATTTATCTTTAGACAAGACAACAGGACAAACTACTTTTCCGTTTATTAATAGGGATGTAAACACTCAGAACCCAACAGAAAAAACAAATATAGGAATTACTTTAGGGAGTTTCACGAGGTTTTATAGAAACGGATCAGGAGGGTTTACTATTGTAGCAAATCAAACAGTAATAGACCCTGAACAATGGGATGATGGAAGTGGTGTTTTAGCAACGGTTAGCAATCCTAATCCTTATACTATAAAAAGAATTTATTTCTTCGGTCAAACAGGAACTTTTAGCGTTGTATATGGCCAAGCAGAATATGGAACTTTAGGAGATGCTAGAGCAAATATATTTCTTGAAAATCCAGAAGTTAATCCAGTATTTCAAAGAGGAACGTTTGTAACTGCTTTAATCGTAAGAAAAGGAATAACTGATTTAACTGCGGCTATTGCTGGTGGTGATGCAGAATTTGTGCCAGTAACGAGTGAAACTTCAGGAGGTGGTGCGGGAGCAGTAGGAAACTTCATAACCCAAGACACCGACCAATTAACAGGTAATACAGGGAATAAGACTTTAGATGGGGATTGGAGATTTAATAATAATCTATCGTTAGGGGCTACATCCCCAACATACAAATTAGAGATTGAGGATGCGGGAGGAGATTTTATAAAGTTGACTAGGAATACTGGTGATGTGGGCTCTTGGCAAATTCAAATATCAAGTGCTTTAGGTGGTGGTACAGGAACTTTAAGATTTATACCATCGGTATCAACTGCTGATTTTCACGTTTTAAGTGATGGTGGAGCAAGTAGATTTATTATAGACACTAGCACAGGTAACGCAACGGTGAGTGGAGTTTATATTTCGGGAGGGTTTACAGTCGCAACATTACCAGCAGGAATAACAGGAGCAACAGCATACGTAACAGACGCATTAACACCATCTTATTTAGGTACTGCTGTTGGTGGTGGTGCTGTAACTGTACCTGTATTTTATAACGGAACAAATTGGATAACCTAAAAAAATATAAATTATGCAACAAGAGATAGGATTATATGCAACAATAATAGTAGGAGGCGTTGTTTTAATTTTCATATTTTATAAATTATTTAAAAAAATAATGATGTATGCAAAATGGTTTATAATGGGTATTGTATATCTTCTATTAACGATTATAGGGCTTGTATTTGTTCCTTTCATCTATCCGATTAGAAAATGGATAAGAAGAAAAGAGATTGTACCTTTTTGGTGGTTCGTCAATAACACATTGCCAGAAGTTAAAGGAGATATTGATTGGGGAGATTTCGGGAGGTTTAAGCACAACTTTAAAGGCTTCTACCAACAAAATGCTTTAAGAAATCCTTTCCATAATTTAAAGATTGAGCATTTATCGCCTAATAAAAAAGGCTTTAGAAAAATAATAAATTGGGAGTTTTGGACTATTAAAATTCACATTAAAATAGGTTACGGGAAAACAAAATATCTTTATACCTTTAAATTTAATTAATA
>SMUX01140022.1_pt1 | contig 10075 bp, 6 predicted proteins | sample 2456431 | NCBI WGS metagenome assembly SMUX01 (sample SAMN11095930, study PRJNA526329) | marine sediment metagenome | biome: Marine sediment; feature: Surficial sediment; material: Deep marine sediment; isolation source: Hadal surficial sediment | place: Pacific Ocean | collected 2014-11 | depth 0-1... | reverse complement strand
TCCCTGGCAGTTATGGAGTTACCAAGTGATTCACTCGGGTCGGAGACCTTGAACAGACCGACCATGAACTGTGTAGTCTGTCTTGCCTCTTCGGCTTTCTCCACCGCCACAACGCGTTGTTGTTCGGCCTCGATGCGGGCGAACCAGGCGGTTGCGGCGAGACCGGTCGTGATTGTCATGCCGATAGCCGCCGCAACAGTGATTGCGACCATTCGCTGGTGACGACGGTGCTGTTCGCGTTGTTTCAGGTCATCGAAACCGACACCGATCATGCCGGCGATCAGTTTGAGTTTGGCATTTTGCTTGTTGTCTTTGCCCGCTCGCGCGTCGGCTGCGATCGGTTCTGATCGTACATCGGTCAGATTGCCGTCAGGTCCCATCTGGAACATGAGTCCTTGGGGAAAGCACTCGAATTCGGCGGTCTCTTCGAACTGCGAGGCGTTGGGTTCGCCGTCAATGATCAGGCAAAAAATCCGGTCCTGACCGCCGAGGCGTTTGTAAGTCAGGATCTCTTCGTTAGTCCATCGGGACTGCGCGGCGTTTGGGGAACAGATGACGATCAGGCATGCCGACTGCTTAAGTGCCTCTGTCAGTACATCGCCCAGCTCGGTCGAAGTGGCAAGTTCTTCACGGTCTCGGAATATCGGTGCGATACGCTCCGGAACCGGGCCGTAGTCGCTCGCCTTGCCGACAAGGTGTTTGGGGACTTTGTAGGTCTCAAGCGCTTTGTGCAGCCAGGCGGCCCATTTTTCGTCGGCATGGCTGTAGCTTATAAACGCCCGGTACTTGTGCTGCTCGCTCATTTCTGGCTTCTTTTTTTCTTATAGCCGAGTTCCTGATTTTACCTCATGGACAGCAGTAATGCCGGGCTAAGTCGTCGGGCCGATTTAACAAAACCAGGCTCTTATTGGCTCATTGTGGCCTAGTCTGCGATCCACTCGTCAACGGAATCACGAAGCATCGGCAGAGATACGCCGCCGTTGGCGATAACCTTGTCATGAAAGGTCTTGATGTCGAACTCATCACCGAGTTGTTTTTCTGCCTTGCGCCGCAGCCTCTGAATCTCCAGGCTGCCGAGCAGATAGGAGGTGGCCTGTCCGGGCACGGCGATGTACCTATCGATCTCGGACGCACTGCCAACGTAGCCGGATGCCGTGTGTTCGAGCATGTATTCGATGGCTTCCTTACGAGACCAGCCCATTACGTGCAGGCCGGGATCGATCACCAGCCGTGCGGCTCGGTATGCTTCATTCGACAACATCCCCAGGCGATCCAGTTCACTTGAGTAAAGACCCATTTCATCGGCGAGTTTCTCGGTGTACAAGGCCCATCCCTCGGCCATGCCGGACACGTACATGAATCGAAGGATCGGATGAAGGTCATGATTAGACTTCGCGACGATGTGCTGCAAATGGTGTCCGGGATAACTCTCGTGAAACGCCGTTGCTTCCACGCCGGCTTTGCTGATTTCCTGCGGGTTATAGGTGCCTACCTGGTAGATTGCCGGCTGGCTGCCATCGGCGGAGCCGGCGGAATAAAAGCCGCCGCCCGAGTTCTGCTCATAGGCCGGTGACGGTTTGATGATCAACGGGGCGTCGGGTGCATTGCCGAACCAGTTACCGACTTCGGCTTTGCCCCGGGCAACGGCTGCGTGCACATACTCGAGAACAGCTTCTTCGGTCTTAAAGGTGTACTGCGGATCGGTTCGCAGTAACTCCAGAAGACTCCTCAAATCATCCGTTCCGAAAGATTCGCTGGCGATGCGATGCATCTCGGTCTGAATACGATTCATTTCGGACAGTCCCATACGATGAATGTCCTCTGGCGACATTTGCAACGATGAGTGATAACGGACAGACGCCCTGTAGCACAATTGTCCGTTCGGATTCGCTGCGACGCCGACCTTGTCCCTGCCTTCATATTCGTTCACAAGGAAGTCACGATACTCAATCATCGCAGCACGAACGTCACCATCGTGTATCGCTCTGTACTTGTCGGAAAAATCGGCATCATCAGATCGTTGCGCCGGATCAAATAGAGGAGAGTCTGCAGTTGGTGTGCCGATCAATGCGTCGATCTGCCTCAATACAGCGGCAACATTCGAATTTGCCGCCAGGTAACTGTTGTCCATGCCTTCACGAAGGATATTGATCTCTGTCCTCAGATATCGAGCGACGTCAGCGATTCTCGCCAGTGCATTGGTTTTTTCCTCAGTAGTAGCAACAGGCTGAACGGCAAGCGTTGCAATCAGTTGTGACTGCCAGCCGGTCCAGGTCGGGCTGATGTTCCACCAGTCCATTTTGCAGACACGCCGTGCGGCAATCGCCTCCATCCTCTCGATCGCAAAATTGTAGGTAATTTCGGCGGGGCTGCCCTTCAAAGCTGCTTCGTCGATGTTGCGGAGCTGCTGTAGCCAGCCGTCAACCTGTCGATTCCATGCAGCAATGCTTGCCGTGCTGTGGTCGCCAAAACGATCCATTGGGGCATCGGGATACCCGACCTCGTACACTTGCTCCGAAAATTGCGAGTAATAGGCGTCCACGAACTCGGTCGCGATGGCATCGACCGACGCCGATGCGACAGCTACTGCTTCGTTATCCCGACCATTGTCAGCGCAGGCCCCGAAGAGGAGGCTTGCAATTATCAACGAGCTGCTTGTTCGTGATCTCATATTCAATTCTGCTTTCTCGATCGTGTGGCTCACGTTGGAGGATAAAAGCATACGGCGGAGGGATTATCACGCTTTTTGGTGCACTGAAGTTTCTTGACAATCGGAACCTAAGCTTTCGACTACAATCAAACAGAATAATTGGAAGTCCGCAATCCCGGCCGTGGGGGTGCCTCGATATGAAAAAGATCGTTTTCGCCATTGGAGTCAGCCTGCTCGTTGGATTTGCTGCCGCCAGCTGGATGGATACAGCCCTTTTGTCCTCGCGTTCACCGGAGACCGAGCCGGCAGAGGCCGACGTCTCTTCGTTTGATACGGCAGCACCCGTCGAGGAGCGCATCCGCGCCCTGGAACAGGCCGTGTTAGAGGAACAACAAGCTCGCCAGTTACTCGAAGATGAGCTTCTCGCATTAAGAGAGGAAATCGAGCAGCGGGATGAAAGTGTCGCCGAAACACAAGAGCAGCGGATATCGGCCAGGGAGGAGATGAGGGAAGTATTCAGGGCCCGTCGTTTCGGCTTCGGCCCGTCGCAGGGCCAGACAGACAGGCTCGTTGAGGCCGGTTTCCCGGTCAGTCAGGCGGAGTGGATTGTGCAGCGCGAGGCGGAATTGCAAATGGAGATGTTACAGCAACGCTTCGAGGCGATGAGAGGGGGTGAAGAGTCAAGATTCTTTGGTTCGGGATTCCCGCCGGACAGTGGCTTACGCGAAGAACTTGGGGAAGTCGATTACGAGCGATATCTGACCGCTAACGGGCGATCGACGTCTGTCGGTATTGGTAGCGTGATTCCAAACTCTCCGGCACAGGTGGCCGGCTTGCAGGCAGGCGATCAGATCGTCCGCTACGATGGCGAACGTGTCTTCAGCATGATGGATGTGGCGGGGAAAATTATGCGGGGCGAAGCCCAGGGAAATGTCATCGTCGATATCGAGCGTGACGGGATTCCGATGCAGCTCGTATTACCGCGTGGGCCCCTGGGGGTATCGGGAATCTAGGCCCGAGGGTTTCACGAGAACCCGGCTTGCGACCCGATCTCGTTGCGACTGAATGCTTTTCCCACGGGCCATAGTGGGCTATGACTCTCAGTCCAGAGCGGCGTCCGTCACGACCATCTCGTGACCATCCCACAGAAATTTCGGCCGAGATTCAGCTGGCCAAGGCATGCTCTCGCATGCAAAATGACAGGTCGGACTCACGGTAACATAAGGCCCTTAGAAGACCTTGGCTGTTCTCCGCTACACGATCCCCAACAGTTTCACCGCAATGAGCCTTCTGCTTGGGTTTGGCTCCGTCGTCACCGCACAACTCGGCGAGCTGGAGCTGGCCGGCTGGATGATCGTCTGGTGCGGCCTGCTCGATGTGTTGGATGGCCTCGCTGCGCGACTGCTGAAGGCCACTTCGACATTTGGCGCGGAGTTTGACTCGATGGCCGATCTCGTCGCTTTCGGCGTCGCTCCCGCAATACTGGTCTTGCAAACGGGAATGCAGGTCGGCGGTGTCAAATTCGGATCGCAGGCATTTTTGGTCCTGTTGGTGTCTGTCGGCTTGTTTGTCCTCGCAGGTGCGGCGCGGCTGGCCAGGTTTAACCTGACATCCGGCAAACCTCGTACGGGCTGGTTCGCGGGGCTGCCGATTACGGCTGCCGGGGGCGGACTTGTCTCCACGGCGATGATTTTGCTCGCTAAACACGATGCAGTCGCCGACGCGTTGCCGTTACATCTGTATCTGCCTATCGGCATGTTCGTACTTGCGTTGCTGATGATTTCGAGAATCCGCTATCCTAAGGCCACCCGTCGCAAGAGCAATATCATCAATGGCTTCCAGATATTTGTGATTGTTTCAACCTACTATTTCGGCATCACCCGCAGCTACCCGGAGTTTTTGTTTTTCATGGGCCTGTTCCTGCTCATTGCCGGAATCATCGCCGGACGGATCCACAAAGAACACTGAGCGCTGCAAATGACGGAAGTCACACAGGACTCTGACAAAGGCTCATTGATCTCGCGTCGCAAGGAATTATTGGGCCCGGCTTATCGCCTTTTCTACGATAATCCTGTGCACCTTGTGAAAGGCGAGGGTGTCTGGCTGATCGATGCGGACGGAAACAGGTATCTCGACATGTATAACAACGTGCCACACGTCGGGCACTGTCATCCTCATGTCGTTAGAGCATTACAAAAACAGATCGAGACGCTTAATACTCACACCCGATACCTGCATGACAACGTGCTCGACTACGCGGAGCGCCTGACTGCAAAGTTTCCGAATGAACTCAATGTTGCAATGTTCAGCTGCACCGGCAGCGAAGCGAACGAACTGGCAATGCGAATTGCGAGGGCTCATACGGGCGGCACGGGGATAATAGTTTGCGAATTTTCCTATCACGGAAATACGCATGCCAACTATCAGATTTCGACCGAAGATATCCCTGAAGACGAAATTCCCGACTTTGTACATTCCGTACCGGCGCCTGACACCTATCGCGGCGAGCATCGTGGCGATGATGCCGGCGAGCAATATGCAGCGTACATTGCAGCGGCTATCGATGAGCTTCAAAACAGAGGCGTCAAGCCCGCGGCATTCGTCGTCGACACCATCATCTCGAGTTCAGGCATCGTATCGCCGCCACCCGGCTATCTGAAAAAAGCAGCAGATATGATTCACGCGGTCGGTGGGCTGTTCGTTGCAGACGAGGTTCAACCAGGATTCGGGCGCATGGGGAATAATTTCTGGGGCTACGAGATCGACGAGTTCATTCCGGACATAGTGACGATGGGCAAGCCCATGGGTAATGGTCATCCGCTTGCAGCGACGGTCACGCAAACGGCTATCGTCGAGCGCTTCTCGGCAAAGGGGAGCTACTTCAACACCTTTGGCGGCAATCCGGTTTCATGTGCGGCAGGCCTGGCCGTACTGGACGTGATCGAGAACGAAAACCTCCAGCAAAACGCCCTCGACGTCGGCCAGCACCTGATCGATGGATTAACGGATCTGGCTGCTCGACACGAATGTATTGGCGATATCCGCGGCTCCGGCCTGTTCCTCGCAGTCGATTTTGTCAGCGACCGTGAAACTCGGCAACCTGCCACCGAATTGGCCTCGAGAGTCGTCAACGGCCTTCGCGAGCGGGGCATACTCACCGGGTCGATCGGACCCCATGACAACATCCTAAAATTGCGGCCTCCCATGGTGTTTTCGACCGAGAATGCCGACTATTTTCTTGAAATTGTGGACGAAGTCTTGGCAAGTGCGGAAATGGCCGGAGTAATGTAATCCAGGTTTTCTACACTCCGCGTGGAAAGGAAATGACGGATACACTACGAAGCGACTTTCTGACCAGGCTTAGCGCGACGCCCTTCATCGCTACCTTGCGAGGCGTGCTGCACGCTGAAATCGTCGAGATCGCCGAAGCACTCGTCTCCACCGGTATCAGCATCATTGAAATAACCGTCGACTCTACGGAGCCTTTCATCACCATGGAGAAGCTCGCGCTGCGCATGTCCGACCAGGTGATGATATGTGCCGGCAATGTATTGACGGCAGATCAGGCAACGGACGCAGTAAATGCCGGCAGCCGCGTAATATTCTCCCCGATCTTCAATTCATCGGTCGTAAAAGCAAGCAGGAATAAAAAGGCATTGGCGGTACCCGGGATATTTACGGCAACGGAGGCGGTGGCTGCGGTTGATGCAGGTGCGGACGCGCTACGAATTTTTCCGGCAGATAATTTTTCGACGCAGGCTTTGCGCGAATTTCGTACAGTACTTCCAGAGGAGATGATCTATATTCCGACCGGTGGAATTACGGCGCACAAAGTCAAAAGCTATATGGCAGCCGGGGCTGCCGGCTTCGGCCTCGGCACCAGCATCTACACACCCGGTGCAACACCGGACGAAGTACGCGATCGTGCGAGGGTATTTACGCAGATTCTCGTGCGGGACGACGCCTGACAGCCCTTACTATCCCTGGCGTACTCTGTCGGCCGGCACTCTGAAGTCGTAAATAGGGATCGAACCGTCAAGAAGTCTCAGCGGGTCGACCCCTGTTTATTGCGCGTGAGGATCGCTGAGACAGGTTCTACCGAACCCTGTCGGCGGGAGCCTTGAATACAAGACCACCCTTCACCACTGTGTCGACATGTTCCAGCACAGTGATATCGGTCAAGGGATCTCCTTCGACGGCGACGATGTCGGCAAAATAGCCGGGTTTTATCGAACCGACTCGGTCACCCCAGCCCATGTAATGCGCAGCGACAGAGGTTGCTGCTTTGATTGCCTCCATTTCCGTCATGCCCCACTCGACCATGCTTGCGAACTGCTGCGCATTCATTCCGTGCGGGTAAATGCCCGCGTCGGTACCGAAAACCAGGGGCACGCCGGCCTCGTGCGCACGTTTAAAGCTTTCGCGCTGATCCAGCGTTGTTTCGTCGGTCTTTCTCAGGAACTCTTCGGGCCACCCCCGCTTTTTGCCCTCGATCATCATCCAGTCGCCCGCGAAGATATCCATTGAAAGCGCGACGTCGCGCTCGATGGCCAAGCTGATTCCGTCATCATCGATGAAGGTTGCGTGTTCGATGCTGTCCACGCCAGCGATGATGGCCTCTTTGATCGATTGCGTGCCGTGCGCATGAGCAGTCACCCGGAGGCCGGCGGCATGACCGACTTCGACAACGGCGGCGATTTCCTCGAGTGTCATCTCAGGCTCAGCGGGAATCCCACCAAAAGCAAGCACTGCGCCGGACGCAATCAATTTAAGTACGTCCGCTCCACCGTCGACGGCGGCCTGCGCCTTTTCGCGGAATACGTCTTCGCCACGCGCGACGCCCAAACGCAAATGCAACGGCGTATCTTTTTCAGGAATTCCGGGAATAATCAGATCGCCGCCGCCTGCCGGAATCGTCAGGTAAAAGCCCGCCACCTGCATCCTGGGCCCGATCGATTCGCCAGCGTTGATTTCGTCCCGCAACTCACGACTGGTCCAACCATAGTAAACGCCGAGATTTCTTACTGTTGTGAATCCGCTGTTAATCGTGACATTCGCGATCCGGCGGCCGTTGCTCATTACATGTTCGAAACTGTGACCGAACACTACTCGGAGGTCCGCCAGGTCGTCGACCGTTTCCATAATGTGCGTGTGCATATCGATGAAGCCCGGCAGGCAGGTTCTGTCCGACAGGTCGAGCATCGCGATGCCGGTGGCCGCCCCGACTTCAGATGCGAGCAGCTTGATCCGACCGTCTTCGACGAGAACATATGTCGGACCCGTCACTTCGTCGCTGATGCCGTCTATCAATGCACCACAGTGAATAAGCAGCGTGCCGGTATCCGCAGCATAGGGCGTGTCGCTGACGAGCTTCGGTAGTTCAATTGAATTCGAACAGGCTGCCAGGCCAAAGGCGATCACGAGTAACGCGGCATCCAGTCGGATAGGTTTCATCATGACTTTCCCGGCAGCCGCAAGCACACGACTCGATTTCCACGTTAGCAAGAAATAGGGTCTAATCGCCACCTATATAAGGAGTAAGGATACACAATGCGTCATGTGATCTTACTGGCAGCCCTCGGTCTGGCTGCCTGCAACAGTCCGGAACCACCCATTTCTCAACAGCTTCCGACCTTCGATGAATTCGACGGTTTCATCGACATGTATTGGGACGAGACAAAGGGCCGGCTGCTTCTCAAGATCGAAGAGTTCGACGAACCTTTCCTGTACCAGTCATCGCTGGCGCGCGGTATCGGCTCGAACGAACTGGGCCTCGACCGTGGTCAACTGGGTTCGACCAGGGTCGTGGAGTTTCAGCGATCCGGCCCGAAAATACTGCTGATGCAGAACAATCTCGACTATCGGGCATCGAGCGACAACGCATACGAGAGGCGCGCCGTCGAAGAGTCGTTCGCGCGCTCTGTCGTATGGGGTTTCGAATCCCTGGGCACAGTTGGCGGCGCGACCATCATTGATGCAACTGAATTCCTGATCCGGGATGCCCACGGCATTTCAGCCTGGCTGAAGGAAGCGGAAGAAGGCGAGTACACGCCGGACGCTTCTCGTTCCGCGGTCTACCTGCCGAGAACAAAGGCCTTTCCGGACAACTCGGAGGTCGAAGCCATCGTTACATTCACGGGACAGCCAACCGGCGAGTTATTGCAGACGGTCGTACCGGACCCGACGACGATCACCGTTCATATGCATCACTCGTTTATCCGCTTGCCGGATGATGATTACGAGCCGCTTCCCTATGATCCGCGGGCCGGAATGTTCGGGTTCGATTATCAAGGCAACGGTTTCTTCGACTATGCGACGCCGATCGGAGAATTGCTGGAAGTGAGTTACGCGCGACGCCACAGGCTGGAGAAAAAGAATCCATCTGCCGAGGTCAGTGAGGCGGTCGAGCCGATCGTGTATTACGTGGATCGTGGTGCGCCGGAACCCGTCAGATCGGCATTGATCGACGGTGCTTTGTGGTGGAACGAGGCGTTTAAAGCCGCTGGTTACAAAGATGCGTTCCGCGTTCAGCTAATGCCGGAAGACGCGGATCCACTGGATGTCAGATATAACATTATTCAGTGGGTGCACCGCTCGACGCGTGGCTGGTCTTACGGAGCCTCTGTTTTTGATCCGCGCACGGGCGAAATCATGAAAGGACACGTAACGCTCGGTTCGTTACGCGTGCGCCAGGACTACCTCATTGCAGAGGGCCTGCTGGCGCCCTACGACGATGAAGCAGTGCCCGATGCGATGCTCGAGATGGCGCTCGCACGAATTCGACAACTGTCTGCACACGAAGTCGGCCACACTCTGGGGATGGCTCATAACTTTGCGGCGAGCACACAGGACCGTGCTTCCGTCATGGATTATCCATTTCCGTTGATAAAGATCGATGACAGCGGCGCTCTTGATTTATCGGACGCCTACGACACAGGCATCGGCGAGTGGGATAAACGCGTAGTGCTATATGGCTACCAGGATTTTGCTGACGGCGCTGACGCTGTGGAAGAACGGCAAAAGATACTTGCCGAGACGATTGCCGATGGCTGGAAATATGTCGCCGATTCGGATGCGCGCAGTGTAGGCACCGCGCACCCGGACGGCAATTTATGGGACAACGGCACGGATGCGATCGAAGAACTCCAGCACCTGCTGAAAGTCCGAGACTTCGCACTGCGCCGGTTCTCGGAGCGCAATATCCGCGTGGGGCGGCCGATGGCGACGCTCGAGGAAGTGCTCGTCCCTTTGTACCTTCTGCATCGCTTTCAGATTCAGGCGGTCGGCAAACTGATCGGTGGCCAATACTTCAGATATGGGTTGCGTGGTGATGGTCAGGAAGTAACGGCAACCGTCGACGCGGACAGGCAGCGAACGGCGATCATCATTCTGTTGCATACGCTGAGCCCGACCGTATTGCGCCTC
>SMUX01000767.1_pt1 | contig 10075 bp, 7 predicted proteins | sample 2456431 | NCBI WGS metagenome assembly SMUX01 (sample SAMN11095930, study PRJNA526329) | marine sediment metagenome | biome: Marine sediment; feature: Surficial sediment; material: Deep marine sediment; isolation source: Hadal surficial sediment | place: Pacific Ocean | collected 2014-11 | depth 0-1... | reverse complement strand
CGCGCTGGGCACTCTGCGGCACGCTGTCGTTCCTGGTGCTGAAGTGGGTCGCGTTCCCATCCTGGACGGAGGTCAACTACGCACAGCTCGCGATGCTCTTCAGTCTGGCATCGGTCTGGATGCTCCTGCGCTTCCTCCCCGCTCACGCGCTCGCCTGGCTGGCCGCCGCGGGGTTCTGTGTCGGCCTGACTCTGGTCACGAAGCAGAACATCGGGGCCTTTCTGAGCTTCACCCTCGCGCTGACCCTGGCCTGCAATGCGCGACTTCACGGAACGCGTCGTCCGCAGCTATTCCTCCGCCACGGCGCCGTGCTCGCCGCCGGGATGATGCTGCCCCTGCTCGCCACGGGTCTCTTCTATGCAGCGCAGGGAACCCTGGGGGACCTGACCGACCGCGCGGTCCTGGCCGCCCTCCAGATGGGACAGGGTTATGTCATCCCCTTCCCCGGGCTCGAGCTCTGGGCGTTGGAGCCACACGCACTTGGCGGCGTCGCCTACGCCTACTTTCCCGCTCCCATCGTCCACATGTTCTGGCTGGAGTGGCTGAACCCGCGCTCCCTCCCCCTCATGCTCCCGATCGAGCTGGCGGTGAAGGCCACCTACTACCTCCCCCTGCTCCTGCTTTGCCTGGCAGGGATTCTGGCCTGGAAAGCCCACCGCTCGCAGCCCGACCGTGCGGAGACCAGCCGCTGGCTGCTCTTGGTCACGCTGGCAGCCATGATGTACCTGAGCCTGTACCGCGCCGACTGGGTCCACCTGATGAGCGTTTTTCCGCCGCTGCTGCTTGTTTGTGTCGCGGCCCTGGGACGCTTGAGTCGAGCCACCCGTTGGGCTACCCGAGCTGCGCTCGTCCTCTTTGTCTCCTGGCTCACGGCCGGCTCGTTGCTGGCGGTCGCAACCTTCGGCGTGTACCGGACCCCGATCGATACCACGAGGGGACGGATCATCGCCACCTCGCAGCAGGCCGAGTACGCCAATCGCGTACTCGCATTCACGAATGCCCAAGAGCAGGACTCAGAGATTCTATTTCTGCGCGGCAGCCCTCTCTTCTATTTTCTGACGGAGCGTCGAATTCCGGGCCGCTTCGACCTCGCGGTTCCACGTCTGATCGTGGGCGGAGATGACGAGAGTTTGGCCGATAGTCTAGGCAGCGTGGACATGGTCATCTACGACCCGACGGTCATCCCTACCTTGCGGGATCCGATCACGGAGTACGCGCCGCGGACCGCCGCCACGCTGGCGACCCGATTCGAGATCACCGAGATCATCCATCCCACGGCCGCGGTGCTCGAGCCCGTCGCAGCGAGGGCCGAAGGGGACATACCGGTGGCGGATCTTTGGGAGCATTTCGATGAGCTGCATCACGTGCTGCGAGTGCATAATCGACGTCCGGCCGGGCCGCCGGATTCGAGGCGCGGCGTAGAGCAGACTGACTGGATGATGTACCGGGTAATCGCAGCGTTGAGCTACCGCTCGGCGGTATGGACCTGCTTCGGGCTGACCCATCGCGTGGGGAAGGATGAGGCAATTACGCTGATACCGATGGTGGATCCGCGCGAGTGGGTTGCGGAGCCTGATCAGACCCCCATCAGCTTGACCTTCGAGATCAGACTCAATGCTGAGCCTGGGCGTTCCAGACTTCTCTACTCAGAGGCACACCCGGTGACGAACCCTGCGGGCCCCACCCGTGTACCGCTGGGAGCCGCAGAGGGGAAGGTCGCCGAGCTTGAGTTCTGCACGCGGGTGACGGCCGCTCCTCCACTTAAAGGCAGAGGCGTATGGGCCGGGTGGGCGCAGCTGCGAATCGTACGTCAGAATTAGGAAGTTGAAAGGAACTCACGTGGCCAGAAGCTGGGGCCTGCTACTGGTAGCCATCGTCGGCGCCCTGATCGGCCTGGCTGGAGGGTGGTTCTGGCGGGCCGGTTCGGCTGCAACACCTGCCTCCGCCCCCGCGCGACCGCAAGGCCCGAGTACTGCCACGGACCTTACCGGTGACACTCTGCAGCGGCAGCTGGATGGGCTCCGCGAAATGCTCGGTGCGGAGGTGGAGGCACGGGCCCAGCTCGAGCAGGAGGTCGAGCAGCTGCGCGAGGAGCTGCGACGGATCCGGCTCGGATCCCTCCCGGGCGGGCCGAGCCCCGAGCGAGCCCCCTTTCCCTCGAAGTCCGACACGGCCGCAACTCAGGTACGGCCCACGTTCGACGAGGAGGCCCTGCTCACGGTCGGCGTTCCGGCTGATGAGGCGTCCTGGCTTCATCGTCGCTTCGACGAGTTCGAGCTGGAGCGACTGGAGCTCCTCGATCAGGCAAGGAGGGAGGGCTGGGCAAAGGATCCGTCCTACCGTCAGGAGAGGCGCGCGCTCAAGTTGGGGTTGCGGGAGGAGATCGGCGAAGAGCTCTACGATCGCTTGCTCTACGCGCTAGGCCGCAGCAATCGCCTGGCCGTGCGCGACGTTCTCATGCGGTCTCCGGCGGAGGAGGCGGGCATCGAGCCCGGCGACCTCATCCTGACTTACGACGATGCGCGAGTCTTTGATGTCTTCGAGCTTCGCGGAGCCACCAGCGCGGGTCGCCGTGGAGAATCCGTTCCCATCGAGGTCATCCGCAGGGGTCGGCGCCTGCGAATCATCGTGCCCCGGGGACCCCTCGGCGTGAAGCTGCAGCCCGAGCGCGTTCCACCCCTTGAAGGTAGCTGAGTTGCGGTCCGCATTGACCATCGTATTCGTCCTATTGGCGGCATGTACGGGGGATGTTTTCAGGCCGCATGACGTGATTCTGATCGTGATGGACACGACCCGAGCCGATCATCTCGGGATCTACGGGTACGCGCGCAACATCTCCCCGCGTCTGGACCGCTTCGCGCAGGAGGCCGAGGTCTACCACAGGGCCTGGTCCCCCTCTTCGTGGACCTTGCCAGCCCACGCGTCGTTACTGACGGGGAACTACCCGACCACACATGGCGCTCATATGCGACCCGATCGCGATCCCGATTCGCTGGGTGAGAACCCCGCGTACCTCTCCGAAGCAGCCATCACCCTGGCCGAGATGCTGAGCGAACGGGGCTACCACACCGCGGCATTCGCCGGTGCAGGCTGGCTGGCGCCCGAGTTCGGACTGCTGCAGGGCTACTCGGTCCAGGACGCCGAGAACCTGCGAACGATTCCAGCACAGGAGATCACCGATCGGGCCAGCGCCTGGATCGATAGTGTGCCGAGCGGCGAGCCCATCCATCTGCTCGTCAACTATTTCGACCCCCACGGCCCCTACGATCCGCCCGAGGGCTACGACATCTTTCCAGCGGCGAAGCAGAAGATCGAGAAGCCGAGCAAACCTCCTGAGGTCGGGACGCCTGAGTTTACGGAGTGGTCCGAGCAGATTCGCCAGATCAATATCGATCGGTATGACGGTGAGATTATGTACATGGACCACCACATCGGCCGCTTGCTCGACAAGCTGCGTTCGGTAGGGCGCTTTGAGGACGCGTTGATCGTGATCGTTGCCGATCATGGCGAGGGATTCGGTAGGAACGGCGTACTCGGACACGGAGCGTGGCTCTACGAGTCGCTGGTGCGAATCCCCTTCCTCGTACACCGGCCGAAAGGACGGAACGGAGGCACGACGCTGGAACACTCGGTATCCCTGGTCGATGTGCTGCCCATCGTCTCCGCCGAGACAGGTCTCCCCCTGCCGCACGGCCTGGACGGTGTGCCGGTCGGACAGCGCAACCTGGTTCTCGCAGAGGAGATTCCCAGTGCGCTGTTCATCAAATACGGTAAGAAGCTCGATCGGGAGCTTCATGCGGGCATCCGCTGGCCGCTGAAGCTGATTGTGAACATTCCGGGACCGCTGGAGCTATACCGGCTGGACCGAGATCCCCAGGAGACGCAGAACCTGGCGGATTCCAAGGAGGAAGCCGAGCTGCAGCGCCTGGTCTCGGCGGCGTTCGCTTCCCTCGAACCGCCACCGATCTCGGCGGAGGTACGCCCGATGAGCGCCGAAGCCCGAGAGCGCCTGCAGGCGCAGGGGTACCTGGAGTGAGTAATCACTTATCCCCATATGCTAGGAGGTGAGAGTGAAGGGTCGGGACGCGGCGAGTCAGCGGAGGCAGCGGGAGCGCGAGCACTTCGAAGCGGCGTTCGCAGCTGGCCACCAGCTTTATTGGGCGGATCGCACCCCCGCTGGGAGACTCCGGCAGGAGATCCGCGCTGACCGCTTGAGATGCGTTGCAACGCTCGAGGATTCCCCTGCCGCGTGGGTCCTCGATATCGGCTGCGGAATCGGCTCCTACACGAAGCCCTTTGCTCGTCAAATCCATGCGAGCGTGTTTGCGGTGGACCTCACAACCGCTCTCCTGCGAGGCGCACGGGAAGGATCGCCCGCAAACCTGCGCTTTGCCGCAGCCGATGCGGGCGAGCTCCCGTTTCCCCAAGGGAGCTTCGATGCGGTCATCGGTAATGCGGTGCTCCATCACCTGCCTCTCGAGCGCGCCGTGCCTGAGTTGCTCCGCGTTCTCAAGTCGGGTGGCCGCTTCTGCTTCGCTGAACCCAACCTGCTCAACCCTCAGGTGTTCCTGGAGCGGACCGTGCCCTGGCTGCGTCGCTGGCTCGGAAACTCACCGGACGAGACCGCGTTCAACCGCTGGCAGCTGCGGCGCGCGCTGGAGGCGCTGGGCCTGGTCGACGTTACGATCGATCCATTTGATTTCCTCTATCCGCTCACACCGCGTCCGCTGATAGGGGCGGTGGTGCGCGCGGGCTCGATCCTGGAACGGATCCCGGGTGTGCGCGAGATCGCCGGATCGTTGTTGATTGTCGCGCAAAAGCCCTGACGACGGATGACGGATCAGCAGGGGTATTTCCTTTCGGACTCCAGCGTTCACCGGATTCTCAAGGCTTATGATCTAGGAAGAGCGGCGTAGCCGCCACGAGGAACTGGAAACTGTCTCTTGCGAAATGAGCCCGGTTGTCCCGATTGCTTTGAAGACTTACACTTTGTTTCACGCGGACAATGTACTAAATAGCCCCTGGTTTCCGTTTGCATGCTCGAGATCCGACCCACCAATCCCTCGCCCTCCGGCCTCGAAGAAGTCGCAGAGCTGCTGGCAGCAGTGTTCCCGCGCGCGACTTACATCGACGCCGCATACCTCGACTGGACCTACCGCCAGAACCCGGGCGGAGACGCACTCGGCTTCAATGCCTACGCGGAAGGCCGCCTGGTCTCGCACTTTGCCGTCACGCCCCTGCGCGCACGGATCGACGGCGAAGACGAGCGCGGTCTCCAGATGCAGCATGCGGCCACGCGGCCCGAATACCGCGGCCGGGGGCTCTTCGTTGAGCTGACTGAGCGAGCCCTCCGCGCCGGAGCGGAGGCTGGCTACGGGTTCGCCGTGGCGCCCGTCAACGCCAGCAGCACCCGAGGCTTCGTGGAGAAGCTGGGGTTCCAGCTTGTGCGCGCGTTCGACGTCAAGCTCGGCGTTGGCCCGACGCCGCCGCGGAGCTCCGAGCCCGCTGGAGCGTCGGTGCAGTTCGAGCGGGTGTGGAACCAGGCGTCGCTCGCGTGGCGACTCGCGCGTCCCGACCTCCCCTATCGCGCGCTGCGTCGCGGCGACTACGCCAGCGTTTTCGCGTCGAGCGGCCTACTCGGGATCCAGGTAGAGCTGGGCACGTTCCCGAGCCACTGCGTGCCGGATTCGCTGCCGCCGGTGTCCTTCGCGAACCCGATGCGGGTCTGGATCGGCGTCGACCCGTCTCGCCGCTGGTCCCTCCGGCACTACGTCGACATCCCGCTGCGACTGCGACCGTCTCCGCTGAACTTCGTCTTCCGCGACCTCACGGGCCGGGGTCGACGACTCGAGGCCGATCGGCTTCGCGCCGACATGCTCGACTACGACCAGTTCTGATCCGAAGGGTCGGGTCCACGACTTGCCTCCTTTTGGAGGCTGGTTCTGGACCCGGCTGGAGAAAACCTTCTATCTGCCATCGCAGGGCTCGTCTTCGCTGCGTCGCACCGCGAAGCTCTCGAACTGCACCCGCAGCAACGCAAACTCCTGGACAAGGCGCAAGTTTCTGCGCATGAGCGTGGAGATGACGACGGTCAGATACAAGATCATCGAGATCGACATAAGAATACCGAGCCCGAGCAAGAGAGCCGGCTCGTAGACGATCCCGAGCCAGCGCGCGAGGGCTGCCCAAGGCGAGATCCAGAGGCTCGCCAGGAGCGGCGCAATTGCGACGATCAGCCACGGAACCCACAGCTCATCCTTGAGCTTGCGGCGACGGATCAGCTCCAAAACGATCGCGGTGAGTACGATCGAGCCGATGGCAGCGACCGATTGAAACAGTCTGAACTCCATTGCTAGCTCTCCCTGCTGCGGCCAGGTCGCAGTCTTCCGACCAACAGCGCGATGGTAACCTTGATCATGTAGTAGAGCATCCTCGCTCCTTTGATCGATGAACGCCCAGCGACCCGCGGGCGCATCGCGACCGCAACCTCCTCTACGGTGCATCCGCTTTGGCTCAGGTGGACGAGAGAGTCGACCTCCGGATAGTCCGAGGAGTAGTCGGCCAGGAGCAGCTCGGCGGCCCGTCGATTGGCCGCCCAGAAGCCCGATGTCGGATCGGTCACGCGCAGGCCAGAGACCAGGCGCAGCAGAAGGCAGAACCAGCGGATGCCGAGCCGGTGCAGGATCGTGGCCTGGAATCCCTGCTTCTCGAGGTAGCGGGACCCGAGTACGAAGTCGGCCTGCTCGTTCTTCAGCCGTTCGAGAAGACGCGGAAGGTCTCGCGCATCATGCTGCGCATCGCCATCAATTCGCACGATGCTCTCGTATCCGCGATCGAGCGCAAGACGAAGGCCGGTCTGCACGGCTGCACCGATCCCGGAGTTGAACGGCAGCCGAACGACGCACGCTCCAGCGGATCTCGCCAGCTCGGCGGTCTGATCGAGTGAGCCGTCGTCGATCACGATGACATCGGGCGGATTCTGGAGCTTCCCGAGCTCCAAGATCACCGCCTGGATATTGGACGCTTCGTTGAAGGCCGGAATGATCGCACCGACACTCACGCTGTGCCCTCCGCCCCTCGAGCCCGGCGTTTCCGCCTGCTCCAGGCCGCCCGCAGCAGGACCACGGCGACGGCCGGCAACGCCACCGCGCTCAATCCCAAGCCCCAGCGCACGGAGGCCGGCCGATACTCGAAGCGAACCAGGTGATGCCCCTGCTCGAGCTCAACTCCCCTCACCAAGTAGTTCGCGCAGAGCAACGTCGTGGGATGACCGTCTACGCTGACCCTCCAGCCGGGGAAGCACGAGTCCGCAAGCACCAGAACGCCCGGCGACCTCATCTCGACCTCGACCTCCGTGAGCGTCGGCGCGAGCTGGCGCACCAGCGCTGGGGTCGGCGGACCCGAGGCCAAACGCGGATACTCCCCACGCGGGGAGGTGTCGAGGATCACCTGACGACGTGGATCAAAGTCCGGCGAGAACAAGCGGTCGAATGCAGCTTCCGGCGAGCCCGCGACGATGACGCCGTAGACGCCCCAGGCGCGACCCAAAGGATCTTCCGCCTCGAACACGGCCACCATGCGATGACCAAGACCGGTGTTCCGAAAACCCAGGCGGGCGAAGAGACCGGCCAACCTCCGGGGCGCCACCAGGAAGCGGACGTCGAACGTGTCGAGGAAGCCTCGACTCCGCGCCAGCTCTTCCCAGCTAATCCTCAGCAGCTGCACGACGACGCCTAGGTGCTTCTCCACCTTCGTGAGGCGGGGTGGGGGTAGACTGCCCTCTCTTCCAAACGGGTTCTCGACACGATCCAGCAGATGAAAGCCCCCGCGAGCATCAAACAACGAGAGAACCCGCCCGCTGCCCAGCCTCTCCTTCGGGATCAGCTTCGTGGAGCGGTAAGCCACCTCCGGCGGGGCCAGCTGACCGAGATCTCGGCCGAACGGGAAAGCACTGAGTTGTCCTGCTAGCACGAGCCCGACGCCCCCCGCGGCCAGAACACGAGAGTCTTTCAGCCGGCCGGTCCCGAACGCAAACGCGGCGAGAAGAAGCCCACCCGCAAAGCCCAGCCCACTCACCAGGAAGGGTCGACCCTCTGCGGGCAGGCCGAGGAGACGCGCCAGGGGAGACGAGGCGATCCACTCCGGCAGCAGCCCCGCTACTCCGCAGACGATCGCCCAGCTCAGTCCAACCCCGCCCACGAAAACCCGTGCAATCGGACCGGCCCGCCCGGCCGGGTCGGACGGCGCGAAGCGGCTCGCGCCGTGGGCAACGAGCCAGGCCAGAAAGAACTGGAGGAGCAGGGGCCAGGTCCCGGCCAGGCGCACCGCAGAGAAACCCGGAAGCAGCCGCAGCAGCCTCCAGCCTCCGAGGAGCATGAACACACAGGTGAGCGCCCCGACCAGCGGGGCAACGCCACGTCGATCCATGCCGGCGCCGGCGAAGCCGAGCAACGCGGGGAACGCGAGCAGAAGGGGAAACAGTTGGAGGCGCAGGGATACAGCCGAGCTAAAGACCTCCGTTCGGGACGCCATCTCCTCGGCCATGTCCAGCCTGCCTGTGAAGAGGACGAGATCCAGCAGCGGCAGGACTTGAATGCCCGCGACCATCGCCCCCATGAGAAACCCGGCCAAGAGCAGCGGGATTGTCCTCCACGGTGGGTGGGGCCAATCCCCGGTCACGAAGCGCACGACCGCATGCACTGCGAGCAGCACCCCACAGTCCATCGTGAACTGCGGGTAGCCTGCGGTGATCTGGACCGCTACCACGGCCGCCAGGCCCGCGACGGCAACGATGCCGGGGGATCTGCCAATGCGCTCGCTGATCAGGAAGAGCAGAGGAACCCATGCCAGGTTCGCAATCTCCATGGGATGCCCCGTCGCCGAGAGGAAAGGGATGTTGAACGTGCAGAACACGACCCCAGCGAGCGCGCCCACCCGGCCAATCCCCTGGTCGCGTGCGAAGATCAGGAAGAGAGCGGCAAGAAGCACGAAGTGTCCGACCATGAACAGCCGAAGCGCTGTCCCCGGTTCCCAGAGGCCAAAGAGAAGAATCTTCGGGATGTATACGGCCGAAGGCTGAGCCGTCGCGAGAAACGGAACTCCGCCGAACTCGAAGCGGTTCCACACCGGAAAGTTCCCGCGCAGCATCTCGCTGCTCCCAAAGGCGAACTTCGGCAGGAAGTAGCTTTCGAGATCCCAGTGACGCACGGGTCCGAACCCTTCGGGGATCCGACTCAATTCTTCGGGGATGACGATTCCCCAGAGGTAGGCGAGACCGAGTGAGACGGCAGCGCCAGAGACCCAAAGCTGCGCAAGAGTGAGGCGTGGCTGGCCCGGCGACGGATCTGGAGACACGATCGGCTAGTCTACTAAAATGAATAGAGACATGGGCTCCAACGCGGCGAACACGGCGGAGGTCGGTGAAGCACCCAAGTGCGGGCTCTGCGGCGGAGCCGGAACGTCGTGGAGCACGAAGGCCGGCTACCTGCTCTTCAGTTGCACGTCCTGCGGCAATGGGTTTCTTCCCCGGAGTGCGATCCCCGCGCGGCTCGAGGAGCTCTACTCGCGTGAGTACTTCGAGGGAAAGCGATCCACCGGCTACCCCGCATACCTTGCCGAGGCTTCGATGCTCGAGCGGAACTTCGAGGATCGGCTGGCGTGGATCGAGCGGCTCCATGCTCCGGGGCGGATTCTCGACGTCGGGGCCGCATACGGCTTCTTTTTGCGCGTGGCACGGGCCCGAGGCTGGGATGCGATGGGTGTCGAGATCGCGGCCGACTGCGCAGAAGAGGCCGCGCGTCTCGCCGAGGTACCAGTCGTCGCCGGAGATTTTCTGGACGCCGATCTCCCAGCCGATTTTGACGTCATCACCCTGTTCGACGTGATCGAGCACATGCGGGATCCCATGGCCTGCCTGAGGCGTGCGGCAGACCTGCTCAATCCCGGTGGACTCCTGGTCATCGAAACCGGAGACGTCGCGAGTCCCTGGGCACGCCTGCTCGGTCGCCACTGGTACTTTCTGGATCCCCCGCAGCACCTCTTCTACTTCAGCGCTGCCGGTCTCGAGCAGGCGCTG
>SMUX01241542.1_pt1 | contig 10082 bp, 10 predicted proteins | sample 2456431 | NCBI WGS metagenome assembly SMUX01 (sample SAMN11095930, study PRJNA526329) | marine sediment metagenome | biome: Marine sediment; feature: Surficial sediment; material: Deep marine sediment; isolation source: Hadal surficial sediment | place: Pacific Ocean | collected 2014-11 | depth... | reverse complement strand
TTGGTGAACGTGCACCTGACCCATGCCACCAACGCGGGGTTGTAGGCCTGATGAGGATATCCATGAGGATCGCGGGATTGGTGGTATTGGCGCTGGGGGCAGGTGCCGGCGCAGAGGCCCAATCCGGAGAGGACATCCACATTCGGGTCCAAGTCGACTCGATCAGTCCGCTCATGACCGGATTTGTCACCCTGCGCCGGGCTCACCTGGGAATAAGCGTCAACCTGCGCGCGGGCCAAACGGACCGCTACGGCGCGCTCATCAGCTCGGTGTCGCCCAACGGCCCCGCGGACCGTGCGGGCATCCGTAGCGGAGACATCGTCGTGATGCTCGACGACGAATCACTGATCGATGACCAGCACGCCGTCATGGCCGATGACGGATCATCAGTGCCCGGGTTCCGGCTGATTGCGCTGGCCTCGAAGCTCGATCCCGACGACACCATCAACGTCGAATTGCGCCGCGGCGACCGGACCCTGCGTCTGTCGCTGGTCACGGAGTCGTGGCCGACCATGGTTCGTGAGTGGCGCACGCCGGAAGGCGACTGGGGTGTCCGGTTCGGTGAAGACAGCCTGCTGGTGGAGTTCGAGCGGAACATGCCGCGGGTGCGTACCAGGGTGCTCGGCCCCGGCGTCAATCTGTTCTTTGCGGATCCGCTGTTCGACCTCGAGTTGGCCCCGATGAACGCCGAACTCGGTGGCTACTTTGGGACCAGTAGCGGGGTGTTGGTCATCAGCGTCCCCGAAGGGTCGGGGTTGGGGCTCAAGGGTGGTGATGTGGTGCTTGCCGTCGACGGACGGACCACCGAGAACCCGTCGCATCTACACCGCATCCTGCGGAGCTACCAGTCGGGTGAACAGTTCCAACTCAGCATCATGCGCAATCAACGCCACATGACGGTTCGAGGTAACTTGAACCGATAGCACCCCCAGAAGAATGCCTGGACCAACGACGCGCGACGGGCTGCGGCCTGCCGGGCGTCGTTTTGTTGTGTCCGGGGCTTCATCCCGCCGGTGACGCCGGAGCGCCGGCGGTGTGCGCTGTCCCCAGCGCCGGGTAGGTTACCCGCATGCCACCTCCTGGGGCCCGTCGCCCGTGATGTACCGCCTCAAGCACCATGAAGCCTTCGAACCAGGCATACAGCGGGTAATGCTGGCGATGCTGCTCCAGGCTTCCGGTGAAGCAGCAGCGGACGACACCCCCGAAACCAGCCGGATCCACGTGGTGCGGAAGCGCCTCAAGAGAGCGCGGGCCATCCACAAGCTGGCCCGGCCGGCGCTCGACGAGACGCGCTACCGCCGGGAGCAGGCATGGTTCCGTGATCGCGGCCGCCGTTTGTCGCAGGCGCGGGATGTGGATGTGCTGCTCGAGACATACCTGCGCTTGGCGCGCCGGAGTGCGGGAATCACTGAGGCCGATGACGCCGGGGAACCCGTTCGAAGTGCCCTGCACGGGCTCAGGTATGAAACGCATCTCGATTCGCCCCCAAGCCGATTGTTGGGCGAAGTGGCCGAGGAGTTGATGGTCAACGCCCGGGAGTGGGATGCCGTCTTCTGGGTGCCGACTCAGGCGCACCTGATACGCGATGCGCTCACCCCGGGGATCGGGCGCTACGCGAGCGCGCTCGATGATGTGGAGAGCGGGCAGACCGTAGAGCGGTTCCATACGTTGCGTAAGCGGGTCAAAGACCTGGGATACCAGATGGACTTCATGGCCAAGCGCGTCCCTGCAGCCGGCAAGCGGCTCCGGCGAAGGGCGGATCGGCTGGGTGAGTTGCTGGGGTGGCACCACGATGTATGGGTTTTTGCGGACCGAGTGGCGACCATGGAGGAGCTGCCTGCTGTCGTTCGCCATTCATGGCAGCGGCTGGCGGAGGCAGAGGGGAAGCGCGTCGAGCAACGCGCGCTGGCGAAGGCTGATAACCTCCGACGGGCCATCGCCAGGAAAATCTGCGAGCAGTAATCCCGCCCGCCGGTCTAGGCCGTTGGCAGCCCGTCGTCGTCCTCGAACAGGTAGCGCTCCATACTGGTAAAGAGGAACTCCTTCGCCTTGGGGTCCTGTACGTTCAACGCGTAGTGGTTGATGAGCGCTTGCTGGTGCTTGAGCCATTCGGCCCAACAGTCACCACAGATCTCCTGGAACACCTTGAGACCGAGGTCGTTGGGGAACGGACGGAACGGCATCTGGCTGTTGGTCCGGCTGCAGCGGACACATGTTACGGTTGGCATGGCGCAAAGATACCCCACCGCCCGCCCGCCCCGGTAGCCGTCACGCCGTCCCGCGCTTGAGGGCCCGCACTCCGCTGGCGGTGCCCATACCAGCGCCGATCCCGAAGATGACCGCCGTGGTTCCCGTGATGATGGGGAGGATGGCGAGTGGCCAAGCGAGCACGGCCATCAGGAGACCGACGGTCAGGGGCGCCAGCGGCGAGTAGATGGCGTCCACGAACCGCAGGCGGCGCCTAACGAACGTCTTGGCGATGACGAACCCGACCATGGCAACGGCGGCTACTATCATCACATTGATGGCAAACGACATACGATACTCCAGGAAACGATTCGTGTTGCAGTACGCAACGTGGGTCCCGAAAGATTCAATCGCCCGCGACCCGTGGGACCGCAGCTACCAGCGAACGACCACCGACCCCCAAAGAAATCCCGAACCGAAGGCTGTCAGCACCACGATGTCGCCCGCGGAGATGCGGCCTTGGCGGACGCACTCGTCGAGCGCTATGGGAATGGTGGCGGCGGTGGTATTGCCGTATCGCTGGATGTTGTTGTAGATCTGGTCGTCCCGGAGGCCGAGTTTTCGCTGGACCATGTCGGAGATGCGCAGGTTGGCCTGGTGGGGGATGACCAGGGCGACGTCCTTCAGCTCGAGGCCGGCCTTGTCGAGAGCGGCCAGGGTCGACGACGGCATCAGTTCTACCGCATTACGGAACACTTCCTTACCGTTCATGCGCAACAGGTGCTTCCCGGCGGCCACGTCAGCCTGACTGATCCGCGGGTGGTTCTTGGACGCGGGGCTCTCGACCCACAGGTGTTGCGCCTTGCTGCCATCCGAGTGGAGGTCGAACGCCAATAGTCCCCTTCGGTCGGTGTCGTCGGCCTCGAGGACGACCGCCCCGGCGCCGTCGGCGAAGATGACCGACACGTCGCGTTCGGCGGTCGACAGGTCCATGCCGGTCGATTGGATTTCCTGGCCGACTACCAGGATGCGTCGATAGTTGCCCGCTCGGATCCAGGCGTCGGCCACCGAGAGCGCGTAGATGAACCCGCTGCACTGGGTGCGGATGTCGATCGCCGGGATGTCGCCGGCGCCGAGTTGGTGTTGCAGTAGGGTGCCGTTGCCGGGGGCGAACTGGTCGGGTGTGCTGGTGGCGAACACGATGGCGTCGAGATCCGTTGCCGGCCGGCCGGCGGCCTGCAGCGCGTTCATCGACGCCTTCAGCGCCAACTCGACGCCGGTCTCACCTTCGGTGACCCAGTGGCGCTCCTCGATCCCCGTGCGCGTGCGGATCCACTCGTCGGACGTGTCCATGAACGCCGCCATGTCGTCGTTGGTCACCACTCGCTGGGGGACGTAGAAACCAGTCCCCGTGAAACGCGCCATGGTCATGGTCGATTTCTCGTCGCTATGGGCGGTCTTGCGAATATGCTCCGAGCGGAGCTCGGTGCATGGTGGACACGGCCTATTCGTACCGCAGGGCGTCGATTGGGTCCAACATGGCCGCGCGTCGCGCGGGCCACAGTCCGAAGAAGACCCCGATGATGCCGCTGAATCCGAAGGCTACCACGGCGGCACTGGGAGATACCAAGGTGTTCCACCCGGCAAAATGGGCCAGGCCGAAGGCGGCACCGGTCCCTAGCAGCACGCCGATCAGGCCACCCAAGAGGCACAGGGTCAGCGCTTCTACCAGGAATTGCAACAGGATGTTCGCTCTGGTGGCCCCGAGTGCCTTGCGGACGCCGATTTCCCGCGTTCGTTCAGTTACCGAGACCAGCATGATGTTCATGATGCCGATGCCGCCGACCAGGAGGCTCACGCCGGCGATGCTCGCCAGCAGGTAGGTGAACACTTCGGTGGCCTCTTGCCGCGTGGCCAGGATCTCCTGCCGCCCCCTGATACGGAAGTCGTTGGCGCCACCCGGGGGAATCTTGTGCTCGCGCCGGAGGATGCGTTCGATGTCGACCATCCCCTGTTCCAACGGAACGCCCTCGGCGACCTCGACACTGATGGATCGCAACCGGTCGCTACCGAACACGCGGTACTGGGCTGTTTGTACGGGGATCAGGACCTGCTCGTCAGGATTGGAGTACGAGCCTTCCGCGCCTTTCTCGGCCAGCACGCCAATTACCTCGAACGGGATGCCACGGATGAGGATGGTCTGATTGATCAGGGCCTGGGGATTGGCGTCGAGCATTTCCGGGACCGCGTATGCCAGCACCGCGACGCGCTTGCGGGATTCATCGTCTCCGGTAGTGAACATGCGGCCGTGTGCGATCGCGAAATTGCGCACCTCGGTGTAGTTGGCTGTGGTACCGGTGACGTCGGTGTTGATGTTGGTGTTACCCAGCTTGACTTGCATGGAGGAACGAATTTCCGGGACCACGGCACTCAGGCGCGTGGCTCCGCGCGTGAGCGCATCGGCGTCCGCGGTTCGCAGGCTGACACGGTTGCTGGAAGCCACCCCGTGGTTGAACGACTGGCCGGCGTAGATACTGAGCAGCCGGGTGCCCATGGCTTCGATTTGATCCTCGATGGCCCGCTGGGCACCCGATCCCAGGGCCACCATGGTGATGACGGCCCCGACACCGATGATGATGCCCAGCATCGTCAAGCCGGATCGAAGGAGGTTGGCCCTGATGGACCGCAACGCGACGGCGAGCGTTTCTCCGAACAGCATGGTGTTACCCTCGGTCAGGTGGTGGGGCCATCGCTACGAGGCCTGTTGGGCTATGTTCCGCAGCACCAGAACGGAGTCTGCCGCGGTCAACCCGGCCAGCACCTCGCTGTAGTCGAGGTCGGTCAGCCCGGTCTTGATGCGGACGGCGGTGGGAACACCGTCCCGCAAGACGAACACAACGTAGTCGGCAATCTGAATGTTACCCGCCTGCTGCTTCGGTTCAGCGCCCCGGCCTGGCTCGCCGCCCCGGCCACCCTGAAATGCCTGAAACATCTGGCGACCGATCTCCTGCTCGTCTTCGGTCAACGGTTCACCCGACCGCCGTTTGTTCATGATGGTGCGTGCCTGTTCCGCGGTGACTCCGGGCGGGAGCTCGACAGTCCTCCCGTTGCGGAGCGTGAGCGTCTCCCGGTCGCTCGCCTCGGCGGCAGGGGATGATGACGCTTGCCAGCCGGGCACCTCCGGAGACCGGGCCAGTTGCGCCTGCACCGCCTCGAGCGTGAGGCCCAGCACCTCGGCGGCCGATCCGACGTCGCGGTCAGTTCGCAGGGCGGCATTGGGGACGGCGAGCACACCTTCCCGGCGGCCGATCATGATCTCGACTTCGGCGTTCATGCCGGGCCGCAGCAACCCATCGGTGTTGGGGATGCGGATGAGTACCGGAAACATGGTCACGTTCTGCTGGGTCTCGGCCATGGGCTCGATCTTCAGCACTTGGCCCTCGAAGGGTTGGTTGGGATACGAGGCGACCGACACGGTAGCGTCGAGGCCGGGGCGGATCTTGCCGATGTCGGTTTCGTCCACCAGTGTGCGGACCTGCACCAGGCTCAGGTCGGCCATGGTGAGCAGGACCGTCCCGCCGGCGACGTCGCGGGTCGGCGACGAGATGACCTGTCCCCGCTCGACGTTCTTGGCGATGATCGTTCCACTGATCGGCGCCCTGACGTCGGTGTCGTCCATGGCGATGCGATCGTTCTCGACCGCCACCTCCGCTTGCACCAACCCTGCTTTGGCGTTGGCGTAATCCAGGAGCGTGTCCTCGTATTCGGTCTGGGTAATCGACTGGGTCTGGTACAACTCGTCGGAGCGCCGCTTCTGGGCGAGGGCATTGGCCAACCGGGCCCGCGCCACCTCGAGGCTCGCTTCGGATTGGAGGAGCGAGTTGCGCGGGATGCGCTGGTCGACACGGACCATCAGCGCGCCCCGTTCGACGCGATCGCCGGTCTGCACCATGATTTCGAGAATCTCGCCGGACGCCTTGGACTTTACCTCGACGGTGGTGTCCGGCTCGATGACGCCGGCAGCCTGCGCCGACACGGATATGTCACGGGTGGCAACCGGCACCGCCTGGTAGACCGACACGACCACTTCTTCCTGACAGGCCAGAAGCGCCGGAAGGAACACCAGCCACGGGATCCGCTTCACGACACCTCCGCTGCCGCGAAGTCCCGCTCGATCTTTCCGTCACGCATGTGAACCTGCCGCTGGGCGATGCGGGCAATGAAGTCTTCGTGGGTCACCAGGATGATCGTCTGCCCGCCTTGGTGCAACGACTTGAACAGGTGCATGATCTCGTTACCCGTTGCGGTGTCGAGGTTTCCGGTAGGTTCGTCCGCCAACAGAATGCTCGGGTTGTTGACCAGCGCCCGGGCCACTGCCACCCGCTGGCGCTGACCGCCCGACAACTCGTTGGGCCGGTGATTCATGCGGTCGGTCAGCTGAACCCGTTCCAGGGACTCCTCTGCCAACCGGCGACGCTCCTTGGACTTCATCCCCGCGTAGATGAGAGGGAGTTCGACGTTGTGCAGCGCGGTGGCGCGTGGCAACAAATTGAACGTCTGGAACACGAACCCGATCTCCTTGTTGCGGATGCGGGCCAGCTCGTCGTCCTTGAGCTCCGACACCCGGTGCCCGTTGAGCCAGTACTCGCCCTCGGTCGGGGTGTCCAGGCAGCCGATCATGTTCATGAGAGTGGATTTGCCGGAGCCGGACGGCCCCATGACCGCCACGAACTCGTTCTGACAGATGGTCAGGTCAACCCCGTCGAGCGCGCGGACGACCTCCCCCCCCATGTCGTAGTCCCGGTGGAGGTTTCGGGTAACGATCACCGCGTCGCGTGGGACGTCGGCGGGCAGAAGGGCCATCCGTTCTGCCGTGTCGGCTATGGACCTAGGACTCATGCACTCCACCTGTCTGGGTAAGTCGTGATGACCCGCTGTGGCAACCACCGGGTCTCTAAGGGCCTATTGGCCCCCTGCCAATTTCACCTGTTGCCGAGGTCCTAGCCAAGGGCTGGGCCGGCGTCGGCCGGGTCCAGGATCCGAAGTCTGCAAGTTGCCCCCGGTGTCAGTACGCACAAGACCCTGATTTAGTTGAGGTTGGGCCGCTTAGAGCCGGGAATCCGTCGACCGGCGCCGGAACGCCTCCAGCCAGGCCGCTATCCCCAGCCAGACCAACATTCCGCCAAACAGATAGCCCATCAGCCGGGGGAGGGCGAGGAACAGGGCGGCCAGCACCGTCAGACCGATGCCTATGGGGAGAAAGGTAGACCGCCGGGCCCCGGTGGCTACGGTCTTGAGGGCCAGCACCATCCGCTGGCGACGTTCCCTGCCGCTGATTCGATGTCTGTCGGGGGATACCAGCGGCTGCTGGATGGCCAGACGGCCCCGCCCCTGCCCCCGCCCTCGTCCCAACGGACGCCCGGTCCGGCCTTCCTCGATGACGATCTCTGACGCCCGGGAAATGTCCTTGCGGAATTGGGCCTCGAGGGCATCGGCCACCGCTGGGTCGTCGATCATCACGTCCAACTCGTAGTTGCCGAGGAGGCTGGCGGCGTTGAGGTTGCTCGAGCCGATGCGGCACCACCGGCCGTCCGCCACCTGGGTCTTGGCGTGCAGCATGGCTCCCTGCCACTCGTAGATCCGCACGCCGGCGGTGAGGAGGTCGCGGTACCCGATGCGCGTGAGGTTGCGCACCACGGGCATGTCGCTGGCGCTGGGCAGCAGCAGCCTCACGTCGACCCCGGCCCGGGCGGCGTTCCTGAGGGCGTAAAGCAGGCGTCTGGGGGCCACCAGATACGCGTCCGTGATCCACATCCTGTCGGTGGATCCAGCGGCCAGGAGGTCGAGAATGCGGTAGATCCGTCCCCGTCCCGGCTGTCCAGTCACGGCCTGGACCGCGACCTCACCCGCCGGCGCCACGTCCGATGCGTATTGGTCCTGCGGTAGCGGCGCTCCCGTGAGCCGCCACATGTCGGCGAACGACTGGTCAAGCGCCGCCGCCGCCGGGCCGCGGATTTCGATGGCGGTATCGCGCCAGGGAAGGATGCCGCGCTCCGCTCGTCCGGCCCATTCGTCGCCGATGCAGACCCCACCGAGGACGGCCCCGCGGCCGTCGGCCACGACGAGCTTGCGGTGGTCCCGCGTCAGGTTGGCGAACACGTCGACCGGCTTGGGCCGATTGAAGGCGCGGACGGTAACTCCACGCTTCCGCAAATATGTCCACAGCTTCCGGGAGGTGGTGACGCAGCCGAGCCAGTCGTAGAGAAGGCACACGCGGACACCGCTTTGGGCTCGCCCCGCCAGTGCGCGGGCAAAGCGCCAGCCGGTATCGTCGCTGCGGATGATGTAGTTCTCGAAGTGGATCCACGCCGTGGCTTCCTCGATGAGGCGCAGCATGGCCGGAAAAACTTCGGGGCCGTCGGTCAGCAGGCGGACCGCGTTGCCGGGGACCGGGCGTGCCTGTCCTGCCCGGGCGATGGCCCGTTGGGCCAGGGATTGGTCCCCGGCCGGCACGGCCTTGTTGGTCAAGCGGGCTCCCCCAGCCCCAATACCTGCTGGTGGGGTCTGAGCGCGGCCACCACGAAGGTGATGTGGTCTTCCAGGGGCACGCCGAGTTCCTCGGCGCCCAGCCGGATGTCGTCGCGATTGACGCCGCGGGCAAACGCCTTGTCCTTGAGTTTCTTCTTGACGCTCTTGAGCTGGAGGTCCGTCATACTCTTGCTGGGGCGGACCAGGGCGCACGCCACCAGGAAACCGCACAACTCATCGACGGCAAACAGGGCCTTGGCCATGGCGCTGGTACGGGGCGTCCCCGTGTAGGCGGCGTGGCCCATGATGGCCTCCTGCCAGGCCTCGGGAAATCCTTGGGCTGCCAGGAGCCGGACGCCCTCGGCCGGGTGTTCCTGGTCGGGGTCATGCTCATCGTTGGGCCAGCGCTGGTAGTCGAAGTCGTGCAGCAGTCCCACGATTCCCCAGGCGTCGGGGTCCTCCCCGGCGGCCTCCGCCATGGCGCGCATGGCGATTTCCACGGCGTACATGTGCTTCCGCAGCGATTCGGATGTGGTGTATTGCTGCATGAGCGCGAGCGCTCGATCGCGGGTCCACGTCATGGGCGGGCTCCTGGTGATGGCTCGACACGGTACAGGGAGGTTGCACGGGAGCGGTCCCTGATGCAATACGGTTCCCAAGAAAAAGCCGCCCCCGGAGGGGCGGCTGGGTAAGGGTTGACCAATGCCGGCTCAGGGCAGCGAGCGGATGGTGGTGCCAAACGTCTGGTTCACCACCGAGATCAGCGAATCGGCGACGAGCCGGTGTGTTTCGGTGCTGGGGTGGACACCGTCCAAGGTGAACAGCGGGCCGAACGTCACGGGGGAGAGCGGCGCGTCGGGAGGGATGTTGGGGAACGGCGGAATGTCGCCGCTCACCACAGCCGCGATCAACGATGGGTTGATGTCGAAGTAGGCGTACCCGCGCGCGGCCGCCTGCGCGGCGATGTAGGTGTTGTACCCCACAACAGCCGTCTGCATGGCCATGACCTCGCTGGGCGTGGCCACTTGGCTGTCGTCGGTGCAGTCCAGCACTTGCGCGAGGCCCTGCGCCGCTGTCAGGATCTGCACAATGCCGACCGTCCAAGGAACCAGGATGCTCTCTCCCTGTCCCCCGGCCCCGATCGCTGACGGCGAGCAGCTGATGTCGACCGTGAAGAGCGGGGGGAACGGTGCCGGAGGTACGCCGGGACACGCGCCGGTCTTGAGGCACCAATAGGTTTGGCCGAGTGACGCGTACGGGATCAGGGCCACGTCGCCGACGGAGATCAAGGCAGCGCTGGCGCCCGCCGCGTCGACCGCGTCGAGGATGGCGCCATAGCGGGTCTCGAAGTCCGCCTGTGCCGTGAT
>SMUX01080758.1_pt1 | contig 10085 bp, 12 predicted proteins | sample 2456431 | NCBI WGS metagenome assembly SMUX01 (sample SAMN11095930, study PRJNA526329) | marine sediment metagenome | biome: Marine sediment; feature: Surficial sediment; material: Deep marine sediment; isolation source: Hadal surficial sediment | place: Pacific Ocean | collected 2014-11 | depth... | reverse complement strand
TAAATTAAGTTCACACGTTAAATTTTTAGTGAGAACAGTGTAGTCTAATTAATACTTGCGACTGGAAATTATATTCTTATGAGGTAAAGAGACCTGTTAAGTGTATAAAATGAAAATTATTGATATTTCAAATCCAGAAAGAATAAATCGACTCCCTGATAGCTCACTCACAATTTTTTCTGGAGGGAATTTTTCTGAACATGGATTTAAAATAAAAAAAGTGGAACTTCGACTTTTTATAGAAAAAACTGACAAAAAACTTGGATCATATTCTTTGATTACCTCCTTGGTTGACACCGATAAAGGCTCAATTGAAATGCTATATGAAGAAGGATATCATGGAAAAAACACACTAGAACGTTCAAAGGATTTTCTTGTATCTAGTTTAGGTATTTCGGGTTTAATTCTGCGTTCAGTTATAGCTTTAGAATCTGCATTAAAGACTGACTAGGTGTCCGTGCACAATTACAAACAAGCGGCTTTATTCCTTATTTACTTAACATAATTGATGGATGATTCTACTAACCAAAAAGAGCGAATTAAAGCGATAGTAGTTGATGATGACGAAGATTCGTCTGATTCAATTTGTCAAGCACTTGAAATTGGTGGAATTAATGTAATTGGAAAAGGTTTTGACGGAGAACAAGCTTATCAATTATACAAAACACTGACTCCAGATGTTTTAATTTTAGATATGAATATGCCTAATTATGATGGGGGCTATGCTCTTGAAAAAATTACACAGGATTATCCAGATGCAAAAATAATTGTTGTGACTGCTTATACCGATTACAAATTTGAGAAGGCAAAAGCTGCAGCAATTTTTACAAAACCATATGATTTTGAACCCTTTTTAGATACCGTAAAAAAAATAGCCCTTGGTCAAACTCAGTCTGCTATAATTAAATAAATTATTTCAATATTTTAAGTGATTTTTTAATTTTAATGTATTAGATACCTTTATTTCAATAACTTAAGAGTGTCAAATTGTGCGTATACTTCAATTACATTGTAGCACCATAGAATATACTCCTACAAAAAAGGAGATAAAATATGCCGAAGAAATAACCCCAGAAACAAAAAATCTTGAAGAAGTAGTTGTAACCTTTATTGCAGTTGAGGAGGGAGATGATAAAACTGTTGCAAAAAAAGCTATTGCTGAAATTAAAGAATCAATGAATAAAGTAGGCTGTAAAAAATTATTGCTATATCCTTATGTACATCTTAGCTCAAAACTAGCTTCACCAAATTCAGCATTATCTGTTTTAAAAGAAATGGAATTGTTAGCTTCTGATTTAGATGTATCGCGCGCTCCATTTGGTTGGACAAAAACTTACAAACTAGAAGTAAAAGGGCACCCATTAGCTGAAATCTCCAAAGTTATTACAAAAGACGGAAGTGTCGATGATACTTCTGAGGCAGTTAAATCCGAATCTAAAATAAAATCATATTGGTATATTATGACTCCGGATGGAAATATGCAAGAAGTTGAAAAATTTAATTTTTCAAAACATCCTCAATTAGAAGTTTTAACAAAATATGAAACAGTAAAAAAACGATCAGTGGATGAACCCTCACCACATGTAAAATTAATGAAAAAAATGGCAATAGCTGACTATGAACCTGCTTCTGATTCTGGCAACATGCGATTTTATCCAAATGGCCGTCTGATAAAATCATTAATTGAAAGATATGTGACTGAAAACATTACAAGCTATGGTGGATTAGAAGTTGAAACTCCAATCATGTATGATTCAAATCATCCAAGTCTTGAGAGTTATTTTAATCGCTTTCCAGCAAGACAATACAATATTAATTCTGAAGGAAAACAACTAATCTTACGATTTGCAGCTTGTTTTGGTCAATTTCTTATGGCACATGATTTCCAACTCTCATACAAAAATTTACCACTAAAACTATATGAAATGACAAGATACAGCTTTCGTAGAGAACAGTCTGGAGAATTGGTAGGCCTTCGTCGATTACGTGCATTTACTATGCCTGACTGTCATGCATTTTGTAAAGATATGAGTCAGGCCATAGAAGAATTTCGAAAAAGATTTGATTTATCCCGTAATGTATTACATGGTTTAGGTCTAAAAAAGTCTGATTATGAGTTGGCGATTCGTTTTACAGAGGAATTTTATAATGAAAACAAACAACTTGTTGTAGAAATTGTCAAAAAAATGGGCAAACCCGTTCTAGTAGAAATGTGGAAAGAACAATTCTTCTATTTTGTACTAAAATGGGAATTTAATTTTATAGATAATCTAGGGAAAGCTTCAGCATTATCCACTGATCAGATTGATATAGAGAATGGAAAAAGATACAATATAGAATTCTTTGATGAACAAAACAAACCACAATACCCAATTATTTTACATAATTCTCCGAGTGGTGCAATTGAGAGAATTATTTTTGTTCTTCTTGAAAAGGCTGCAAAGGATTCTAAAGAAGGAAAGAAGGCTCATTTGCCTCTATGGCTTTCACCAACTCAAGTAAGACTAATTCCAATAAAACCAGAATTTCTACAGTTCTGTAAGAACTTGGCTGATAAAATTACTGACTCAAAGATTAGAGTGGACATTGATGATAGAAATGAAAGTATTGGAAAAAGAATTAGAGAAGCTGAAACTGAATGGATACGATATATTTTGATAATTGGTGAAAAGGAAGTAAATACTAAGGACGTTAATGTTAGAGATAGAGAAACTGGTGAAGTAAAACAAATGATTTTTGATGATTTTATAATTGAAATTCATGAACAAGTTAAGAATAAACCATTTTCGCATCTAAACTCCAATCGTTTCGTTTCTGTGCGGCCACAAATAATGGTCTAGATTTTATTTTAGGTGCGTTCAAATTAAACACACTAATGCAGAAATTCACTTGGATTTATTTTAAATTAGAAATTAAATGGGAATGAAAATACTCGTAGCAGAAGATAGTCGATCTGTAGCCTTGGTCTACAAAAAAACATTAGAAAAAAGAGGGCATATGGTGATAATTACCGAAAATGGTTTAAAATGTCTCTATCAATATGCTGATGATTTCAAAATTCGTGGAGATGATAAGAAAAAAACTTCTCTTTATGATCTAGTGATTTTAGATCATAAAATGCCAAGAATGGCAGGAACTGATGTAGCAAAAGAGATTATAGAGATGAATTCCAAACAAAGAATTCTATTTGTTACAGGTCATGTTAAGGACATGATGAAAGGAATCCGTAAAATCGGTGAAAAAATCGAATTAATGCAAAAACCATTCAGAATAAGTGCAATGATTCGCCAAGTTGAAGACGTTAATTTAAGGTGGATGAAAAAAATGAGTATAAAAACTGCTCAAGAAACGTGGGATGGAGAAGGACTTTCTGAACCTATCTAATAATTAAATCACTTTGAATTTATTACAGAGCATATTTTTTACTAGATTGTGATTGGACATGAGCTTTCTTGATTTGTATATGAATCCGAGTACTCTGGTTACTAGTTCTAACGATGAGAGTGAATCGTCAACGATTTTGTACGGAATTCCATTTGATTCAACCCACTCTTATAGACCTGGGGCAAGATTTGGACCTGATGCAATTAGAGAAGCGTTTAACAACATAGAAATTTTTATGCCACAATTTTCCGTTGATTTAGAATCGATAAAAATTGAGGATTTAGGAAATACAAAACATACCGTAGTAGCGCAAGAAATGTTAGACATGATTTCTAAAATTACATCTGAACTCATCAAAAGAGAAAAGCAGATTATCGCGCTAGGTGGTGAGCATTTAATCACTCTTGGGACTTATCCTAACTTTCCCAAAGAAACTGGATACATTGTTTTTGATGCACATTATGATCTTCGTGATGAATATGCTGATATCAAACTTAGTCACGCTGCATATCTTCGACGAATTATTGAAAAAAAAGGGGCTGATAAAATTATTCATGTTGGTGCAAGATCCTATGTTAAAGAAGAGTTGGCGTTTAAAGAAGAGTATAAAATTAAAACTATTTCTGATTGGGATATTAGACATGGTAATGCTCCAAAGCTAGTCAAAGATGCAGTATCTGTATTTGATAAATTGTATGTAAGTATTGATTTGGATGTGTTAGACCCTGCATTTGCACCAGGTGTTGGAAATCCTGAAGCCGTTGGAATAACCTCCAGGGAATTATATGAAATGATTGTTTCTCTAGAATCTCAAAATATTACAGGTGCAGACATTGTCGAATTATGTCCAACGTTTGATAATGGTGCTACCTCATCTATGGCTGGAAGACTAATGTCTGCACTAATAGCTATGAACTTGAAGAAATAACTTTTTTCTCAGTTTTTTCATATTTACTAGAATTTTTTAGAAAAGATTTAATCAAAACAGAGTCAGGACTGTTATGTATTTTTTCATTTTTTAATTTTTTTTGGGATTCTAAAAATATTTGATTTACCATATGTGTAGTTATGACCATAAATGATTTTTCAAGTATGACGTTATAGAGAATTGTATGTTCAAAAAAAAACTACAAGGAACCATGCCTAAATTAAAGCATAAAAAGAAAACTTTATGAATTTTTTTATATATATGAAAATTATGTGGATCACGTGTTAAATAACTTAAGAGATTCATTACGCCCGTATCTAGAAAAATTGGGTAATGGATTTGCGTCAACCAATCTTTCTCCAAATTTTTGGACTGGAATAGGAATTGTATTTGCATTTGCATCCGCAATTGCTTATGGACTAAACATTGAATTTGCATTAATCATTGGTGGTATGTTTTTACTTGTATCAGGATTTTTTGATATAGTCGATGGACAAGTAGCTAGAGTTACAAACAAGAGCACTAAACAAGGGGCATTCCTTGATTCTGTTTTTGACAAAATTGCAGAAGTGGCAATATTTCTTGGCATTTTAATTGGTGGATATGCAGAACCCTATTTGGTATTATTAGCAATCACTCTCTCATTACTAGTAAGTTATGCTAGGGCCAGAGCAGAATCCTTTGGAATTAAACTTCAAGGAATAGGAATTGGTGAAAGAGCAGAAAGATTACTTGTAATTGCCATTATAGGCATGATTGGATTTATGGAATATGCTATGATGATTGTTATAATAATTGCTGGCATTACTCTTATTCAAAGAATTGTTGTTACCTCAAAACAATTACGTAAATAATCTATATGTTCAACTTTTGAATTAAAACGATTTTAATTTAAAATATAATTTAACTGATTTTGTGTGCAAAATTTTGAACGGTATATTCATATAGTAATATTTTATGATTTTTGGTTATGGTAGGTACTAAAAAAACTTCTGGTGATAGTGTAAGCCATATAATCAAAAAAGTGAAGGCTAATCCAGAAACGCCTCACTACGTGGTAAATTTTTTAGAAACCTCTCAAAGCTATTGTGTAGGTTTAGTAGATATTGTAAACTCCACAAAAATCTCAGCATCTCTTACTCAATACAAATTATCAAAATATTATGAAGTTTTTTTAAACTCCATGGCACAAATTGTTGAAAAATTTGGAGGTTTTGTAATTAAAAATATTGGTGATAGTCTTTTATTTTATTTTCCAGATTCTTCAAAATCCTCAAAGAGTTATGATTTTAAAAATTGTTTAGAATGTGGTTTAGCTATGATTGATGAACACGAAAATATTAACAAAATTTTAAAAAAAGAAAAGTTACCTTCTCTAAATTATCGTATAAGTGCAGATTATGGCGAAGTTAGTATTATGAAAACTAATGGTTCATCAAATATTGACGTTTTTGGCACGCCAGTAAATATGTGTACAAAAATCAATCACGCAGCTCTAAAAAATTCCATAGTGATAGGAAGCGATTTGTATAGAACTGCAAAAAAACTAGATAGTTACAGTTATCGTATGATTAATTCATACTCTCTTGGAATGAAGTTTATGTATCCTGTTTACTCTGTTAGTAAAAAAAACTAACGCAGTCTTCCACGTTCTCTTCTTTTTGATTCTGACCTTATCTTTAATATTTTAAAATGTATTGCACATGATATACAATACCATTTTAGGATTCTAGGAGCAGCTATATAGGCACCTTGTGCACGTAGCTCTTTTGCAAGAGTATGTTCTACTAGATTAAGTCTGGATGTAACTTTTTTTGCTTTGTCTTTAGGTACAGTCGCACCACAATTGGTACACTGTATTCGATCTGATGATCCTTTTGCTCCTTTTCTCCGTCCTCTGCTTGCTCGTTTTAATGTCATAATATTTAATTTCCTTTCTTACTAATATGCTCTTGTTTTAGTACTACAGATAAGAGTTTGATTGGAACGTGGAGGAATATTTGTTCTTCTAAATTCTGTCTGAACCTACCATAACCCTTTGGCAGAAATTATTTTGGGAATTATTTCCTAAAATATTCTGCCAAAAAACAGATTCTATCCAAATAATTTAAAGTAGATAATACTAGCTACAATATGAAAGGACTATGCCATTCTTGTCTGACTTCAGATGTTGAACTGGTCATAGTCAAAGGAAAGATACTCTGTACTGAATGCCATAAAAAAATAAAAGAAAAGTAATTATCATCATCTAATTTTTAATAAGAAATGAGATTAGCCATATTTTCTCACTGTACAATTGATACTATTCAAATAGGAAATATATCTAATGAACAGGTTGGTGGTCCAGCATGTTATTGTAGCATTACTGCTAAAAATCTTAAGTTTGATACTACATTATATACAAAATTTGGAAATGATTTTCCAAAAGATCTTCTACTAAGTAAAAATATTGATTTTGAAAATTCTTTATCTGGAGAATCCACCACTAGGTTTAAAATTATCATTAATGGTCCTGACCGAACTTTATTCCTTCAAAATGTTTGTGAGTCAATAGAATATTCTCAAATTAATGCAGACAGTATAATTATCAGTCCAGTATACCATGAGATTTCTAATAATGTTTATGAAAAGATCAAAAATGATTCTGATTTTATATTATTAGATCCACAAGGTTTTCTAAGACAAATAGATTCTGAAAAAAAAATTATTTTAAAAAAAACAGAAATTGTGCTTTCAAAAATTTCTGCAATCAAGGTAAATCCTGAAGAGCTTTTTTGTCTCACAAATGAAATTGGAATAGAAGCAATGAAAAAACTTCAAAAACGAGGAGTTGAAAATGTTATTTTTACTGACAAAAGAGAAATTTCCATACTTGTTAAAGATAGATTATATTCTATTACTATACCTAACTTAAAATTATTTGATACTACTGGTATTGGGGATATTTTTTGCTCGACATTTTGTTGCACAATGTTAAAAGAAAAGGATTTTTTTTGGGCTCTATGTTTTGCAGGTGGCGCCGCACAAGCTGCCATAGAATCTAAAAAATTTGGGTTAGACAAAATACCTGCAAAAGGAGCTACCGAGACTAATGCAGCGTATTTCTATAATCTAGTAAAATTCAAGCAAGTCTAGTTTTTATTGTACAAGATATAATAATTGCTTTGTGCAAATCGGTATCTTTGATGCAGGTATTAGTGGACCCGCTGCTAAATCCATAAAACTTGAGCTTGTTAACATGGGAATTGATTCTTTTCATATTAGTTCTCATTCTAAATCTAAATTGGCTGAGTGTATTATTGTATTAGGTGGAGACAGGGGAGTCCGAAATTACTTTCATGGAAGTTATGATTCAAATATTCCAGTTTTAGGTATTAATGAATCTGAATCAAGCGGATTTTTAGCTCAGATAGATCTTAAAGAATTTCCATCATACATTAATCGATTAAAAAATAAAAAATACAAAATTGAAGAAGTTCCTCGAATTGGAGTAAAAATTGATGGAAAAACAGTGTATCCAGTTCTAAATGATGTCGCAGTTTTTACTTCAAAGAGTGCTACATTGATGGAGTATACCTTGAGAGTAAATGATGAAGAAGTATGGCATGATAGTAGCGATGGTGTGATTATATCTACCCCAATTGGTTCATCAGCATATTCAATGTCTGCAGGAGGCCCAGTTATTTTTCAAGAATCCCCAGTTTTTGGAATCATATCTGTAAACTCTTTAAATGTAACAAGACGTCCATTGATAGTTTCCGACGAGAGTTTAATTGAGATTGATGATATTTCTTCAAGATTACATTGTGAAGTAGTTCTTGATGGTATTGAAAGATACAAAGTAGATAAAACTCTAGAATGCACAAAATATGCCCCTGCAAAAATTATCAGAATGAAAATGGATTCTACTGCAATATCGGCTCTAATAAAAAAGGTACATCTTGCCGAAGATCTCCTAAAGATGCCTCCTAGCTCAAAATTGTTATTGAAAATTCTAGAATATGAAGGGGCTATGACACAAAAAGAACTTGGAAAAAAAACAATGCTTCCAGATAGAACAGTAAGATTGGCATTAAGTCACCTACTAGGAAAGGGTTTACTAAAGAAAAAAGTTTCAATTCGAGATGCAAGACAAAAAATCTATGAAATTTCTAAATTAGCTTAATTAACAGCTGCTTCTAAAAACGCCTTAAACGCACATTCTGGAAATCCAGGCCTGCTATTGAATTCTGGATGAAATTGAACAGCAAAAAAGAATTTGTGTGATGGTATCTCAAGTATCTCCATTCTCTTACCATTATCACTTTCTCCAGAAAAAATCATCCCTTTTTCATTAAATTTGTCAATGTATTGTTTGTTAAATTCAAATCTATGTCTATGTCGTTTTGAAATTACATTAGTATTGTAGATTTTTTGTGCCAACGAGTTATCTTTAATATTTACATTGTTTGCACCTAATCGTAACGATCCTCCCATATTATCAACATCTTTTTGTTCAGGCAATAAGTCAATTACAGGATTTGGAGTTTTGGGTTCAACTTCAGCTGAATTAGCATTATCTAAATTACATACATTTCTTCCAAATTCTACTGCAGCTAATTGAAATCCAAAACATATTCCTAGATATGGTATATTTTTTTCACGTGCAAAGTTTGCAGTTTTAATAATTCCTTCCGAACCCCTTGTTCCAAACCCACCAGGAACCAATATTCCATCAAAGCCTCCTAATTTTACAATATCTCCATTTAGGATTTCTGAATCAATCCATTCTATTGATACATTTTTGCCAATTGTAGCTGCTGCATGTTTTAGTGCGTGATTAACACTAACATAGCTATCAGCTAATGTAACATACTTGCCAACCATTGCAATTTTTATTGTATCTTCATATTTTTTTATTGAATTAACTATCTTATTCCATCTGTCCCAGTTTTCTGATGTGTTTACTAATCCAATCATTTTAAATTTTTTAAAAATAATATCTACAATGCCTTGATCATTCAAAATTTGTGGTATTAGAAAAATATTATCTACATCATGACATGAAAAAACATCTTCTACAGAAACATTAGTAAACATAGAAATCTTTTTCTTAGTTTTTTCTAATAACGGGGTAGTACAGCGAACCGAAAGTAAATCTGGCTGAATACCAATTCTTCTTAATTCTTGAACACTATGTTGTGTAGGTTTAGTTTTCTGTTCTCCAACAACATCAAGTGATGGTGCCAATGTAACATGAACAAAAATCACGTTTTCAGGACCCCCTTCAGATCTAATCTGTCTTAGCGCTTCAAGAAATGGTAGACTTTCGATATCTCCGACGGTTCCCCCACATTCTACAACCAATAAATCGAGTTTTTCGTCTTCTGCAATACTTCGAATTCTCTTTTTTATTTCATCAGTAATATGAGGAATTATTTGTACACATGCTCCAAGATATTCTCCTTTTCTTTCCGATTCAATTACTTTGGAATAAATTTGCGCGGTGGTAATATTATGCGATTTTGGAATATCTTGATTTAGGAATCTTTCGTAGTTTCCTATATCCATATCACATTCGCCACCATCATCGGTGACAAATACCTCTCCATGAGCAACAGGATTCATAGTTCCGGCATCAAAATTCAGATATGGATCTATTTTTACACAAGATACCTTTTGGTTTGAAAGCTGAAGCAGTTTTGCAATAGAGGATGAAACTACACCTTTTCCGAGGCCAGACATTACTCCCCCCGTAATGAAGATAAATTTTGTCTGCACATATGGTAACTAC
>SMUX01040612.1_pt1 | contig 10088 bp, 9 predicted proteins | sample 2456431 | NCBI WGS metagenome assembly SMUX01 (sample SAMN11095930, study PRJNA526329) | marine sediment metagenome | biome: Marine sediment; feature: Surficial sediment; material: Deep marine sediment; isolation source: Hadal surficial sediment | place: Pacific Ocean | collected 2014-11 | depth 0-1... | reverse complement strand
GCGATCAGATCAACGCCGTCATGAGCGCCGTCGGCTACAACCTCCGCCTTATCCTCAAGTGGTTGAGAAAACTCTTGCGCCTAATCATCGCCGCCATATGGGGGGCGATAAACCCGTTCTCAACGCTTAAAACGGCTTCTTAACAGCGGACTAAAGTGGCCGCCCCGACTGAGCGAGACGGCCACCCTAAGCAATGCAACGAACCCATAGGAACGCCACACACCACGTCATAGATCGGGACAGATCCATGGCACACGCATAGGTTGAGTGCACAATGTGGCTGAATTATGTCTACTAAGGCGAAGGTGCTGAACAGAAACGAAAAAAGCCCCCGCCGATTTGGCGGTGCAGGTTCAGCGACACACGCCGCCCCAGAGTCCGAAGTCGGGTTTTACCGGCAGTCGACACCCCAGAGCGGGCGTGGCCCTCAGAGCGGCTTACAGGGGCGTTGTGCGCGGTGAATGTCAGCTTAATCATCGTTCAGGATGCCATGACGGCGGTGCCAGTCCTCTAGGGACTCTGACGGATAAGTCTCGTAGCGGTCTTCGCTCCCGGCATCGTCAACCCGCACCCAGGCCGGCTTCGAGCCCAGCAGGATATGGATTTGTTCCGGCGCTTCCGGCAGGGGCGTATCAATGGCACTGGCAAATGGGTGCACGAACTCCGGCCAGCGCGGGTCCCAGACCCACAGAGCCGAGCCGCAGCGCGAACAGAACCGACGTTCGGCCGAGCTTTCCTCCCCGTCGATCTTGGCATGGAAGACGGTTATGGCCTTTTCACCTTGAACCACCAGGCTATTCGCCCGGCCGCCGAGGTTGATCGCGAAGCCCCCGCCCCCGCCGGTCTTGCGGCAGATCGAACAGTAGCAGCGCAGATAGGGCACGGGTGCATAAGCCTCCAGGGAAAACAGAACCGCTCCGCAATGACAGGACCCCTTCAGGTGCATGTCGAAACTCCCTCATTTGTGCTCCTCGGCCATGATAGCATCCCGCACCTGCATCGGGCGAGGATTGCCGAGGCGCAGCGGCGGCGCTGGGCAACGTGGCGGGTAGATGCTCACCTCGGCGTTTCAAGGGTCCGCAATCCGCTCGTAGGCGGACCTTCAGGCGCGAGTAGGCGAAGGTCCGGGTTGTGCCATTGTCGGACCTTCGTCAAACTGACCCACTACCGAAGTTTTTGCCCGCTGACGGGGACATCGACAGCCAGGTGAAACCGACAGGAGGGGTGTGTCTGAATGGCGGAAAAACTGGCCAAATGGTCTTCCAAGCGAGGGCTGATCTCCAAAATCAGGCCATCGGATGGCTGCAAAGGGGATACAGTTCCCTCGACGGTGGTATGGGGGTATGATCTCCGCAAACCTGGAGGTCATCTGGGCAATGTCGGCTTTATCAAGCGAAGGAAACCCGGACGTTATAGGGATGCAAAATCCTTATCGTTCGAGGCCGACCCCCGCCGCCTGAGGGCAAGAGAACCAATAAATGGATAAAGGAGGAGAAACAATGAGACGTTACATCAAGGGCTTGGGATTTGTCGCGCTGGCCGGACTCGTGGCCGCCGGTATCCTCGGGCCGGAAGCGGCCAAGGCCGGCGAGTTGGTGCTCTACACGGCGTCCAACGAAAAGATCGAACGGGTGATGATGGAGGCGTTCAAGATAAAGTATCCGGACATCAATGTGTCGGCCATCAATATGTCGACCGGCCCCATCGTCGAGCGGGCCATCGCCGAGAAGGCAAACCCGCAGGCCGACGTCATCTGGATGATCAACGGTATCGCCCTCGAGCAATTGAAGGCTGCCGGGGCCCTGGAGCCCTACGTTCCCAAGAACAGCCCGGTTGTAGAGGATTTCCGCGATGATGACGGCTTCTACATGGGCCACAACGCCACGGTCATGGCGATGGCGGTGAACACCAAACTGCTCAAGGAAAAGAATTTGCCCATGCCGACCACGTGGGAGGACCTGATCAAGCCTGTCTACAAGGGTGCCATCACGGTCGCCGCGCCAACCAAGTCGGGGACGGGCCTGAGCATCTTTTCAACCATGGTCGATATGTTCGGCTGGAATTTCATCGATAACCTGCACCAGAACATCTTCCAGTACAACTCCAGCGGCAGCGCCGCGGCGCGCCAGACGGCCAGCGGCGAGACGGTCATCGGCCTCAGCTACGACGGCGCCATCCTCCAGCAAGTCAACGCTGGCGTACCGGTGGAAATGGTAATCGGCCGAATCTCGCCCAATGTCGTGGAGGGTGCCGGCCTGCTCGCCGGAGCGCCGCATGCGGAGGAAGGCAAGATCTTCCTCGACTGGCTGTTCAGCGAGGATGGCGCCAAGGTGCTCGGTCCCTATATCGGCATCGGCGCGGTTCCAGGCTACGGCAAGATAGACATGGACAAAGTGCACCTGTGGAAGATGCGCAGGCCGCTGGACGCCAACGCGTTCAAGAAGAAATGGGCCAGTCTCTACGAAAAGTGAGCTTGAGTCCGGCTGCAAGGAACGCAAACGTCATCACCAGGGCGTGCAACCGTGTCCCACCCAGGGGCACGGTTGCCTCCCGCCGACGGGAAGAGGTGGCGTGGCACAACTAAGCTTCAGGAACATCACCAAGACCTTCGGCGGCGTCACCGCCGTCGACGACGTCACCCTCGACATCGCGGCGGGTGAATTCGTCACTTTGGTCGGCGCCAGCGGCTGCGGAAAGACGACCCTGCTGCGCATCATCGCCGGCTTCACCCGGGCTGACTCGGGCACGCTCTCCATTGACGGCAAGCGAGTGGAGACCCTGCCGCCGAACAAGCGCGGGATCGGCTTCGTCTTCCAGTCCTATGCCCTGTTTCCCACCCAAACCGTCGCCCAGAATATCGGCTTCTCGCTGAGCGTTCGCCACCGCCCCAAGGACGAGATCTCCCGGCGTGTCGCGGAACTCTGCGAGCTTACCCAGTTGATCGGCCTGGAGGACCGCTATCCGCACGAAATCTCCGGCGGCCAGCAGCAGCGGGTCGCGCTGGCCCGCGCCCTGGCGCCCGACCCGGCCATCCTGCTGCTCGACGAGCCGCTGTCGGCGCTGGACGCCAAGATCCGCGCCCACTTGCGTGACGAGATCCGCGCCGTGGTCGATCGTCTCGGCATCACCACCGTCTATGTCACTCACGATCAGGAAGAGGCACTCTCCATTTCCGACCGGGTGGCCGTGATGAACGCCGGGCGCATCCTGCAGTTTGGCGCACCGATGGAGATCTACTTCAAACCCGCGGTGCATTACGTCGCCGATTTCATCGGCACCACCAATGACCTGCCGGCGCGGCCCGCCGGCGACGGACGGCTTGAGGTCGAAGGCGGCATCGTCGAAGCCACCGTACCGGACGCCCTGGCCGGACAGGATCGCTACGTTGTCTGCGTCCGTCCCGAGCACATCGAGCTGGCGCCGGCCGGTGGCGACGCCCTTACCGGCAGGCTGGACTCGATCACGTTCCTTGGGCAGACCATCCGTGCCCGGGTGGTGACCGAGGGCGGCCAGAAGCTGGTCGCCGATCTGTCCACGTCCGAATGGCTGGCTGGCGGTCTCGCCGTTGGCGACCAAGTGACCTGGCGTATCCGCCCCGGCGCCGCCATGGTGTTTCCGCTCGACGATCAAACCCCTGGGGCCGAAGAATGAAACGGCACGTGGCCGCGTATGGCGTGTCCGTGCTAGTCGCCCTTCTGCTGGCCGTATTTATCGCTTACCCACTAAGCGCGGTGCTGGTCGAGAGTTTCTCGGTCAGCGACCCCCTGCCATTGCCCGAGCTGCGCGATATGACTCTGGACGCGCTGGACAAGCTGGAGCCGGCGAATCGGAAAAAGACCGTCGCGCGCTGGGTCAAGAAGGCCAAACCCCGTCAGCGTATGGAAGCTACGGCGGCGGCCCTGGAACTTATCGGCCAGCCGGTCACCTGGGACAGACAGATTGCCTTCGACAAGCAGATCCCCGCCGCCGAAAAGGCGGTCGCGGACCTGGACGCGCAAACGCGGGCGCGCTTCGACGACCAGTATCCGATCGCGCTGGTTATGCTGCACAAGCGCATTTCTCTCGCCTTCAAGATCAAGCCCAAGATTTCCGAGGACGAGTTCGACCGCTTGCGCTCGGGCCTGAGGAGCGGATTTGGTTTCGATCATTACCTGAGCGTGGTGACCGAGGCGCGGTTGATCAAGGCGGCCAAGAACAGCCTCACCCTGGCGCTCATCGCCAGTGTCCTAACCACGTCGCTGGCCTTCGCTATTGCCTTCGGGATCAATCGCGGCGGCATCGTGTTTCCGGTGTTTGTGCGCTACGCTACCCTGACGCCCCTGGTCTCACCGCCCGTCATCATCGCCATGGCGGCGATCTTGCTGTTTGGGCGCAACGGTACCTTCACCAATGGTTTCCTGGACCAGACCTTGGGCTGGATCGACGCCGATGTGACCAACCTCTACGGGTTCGGCGGCGTCGTCGTCGCCCAAGTATTCGGTTTTCTCCCCCCCGCCTTCATCATCATGGACAACGTGCTCTCCAAACATGACGGCCGGGTCGAGGAAGCGGCGGCCAGCCAGGGCGCCAACGCCTGGCAGATTTTCCGCTATGTCACGCTGCCGCTTTCACAGCCGGGGCTGATTCGAACCTTCATCCTGTGCTTCGTCCTCTCGATGACCGACTTCGCCAACCCGTTGGTCATCGGCAAAGACATACCGGTTCTTGCCGGCATCCTGTACGACGAGATCACAGGGTTCCAGAACACCGAGCTGGCGGCCGCGCTGGCGGTGTGGATCATCGTGCCGGCGATATCCATCTATTTCATCCTCGAGCGCATCGGCCGGCGCAAGCGGTTCGACACTGGGGGCACGATGGGCGGGCCGTCGGAGCTGCCGGTGCCGCTGCCGGTCAAGACCGTGCTGACCATCGTCAGCCTCGTGGTCATCGGTACGATTCTGTTGCTCTACGGCACGGTGATCGTTGGATCCTTCGTCCGCTTGTGGGGAATCGATTACACGTTCACCCTAGACCACTACACCTCGAAGGAAACGGTGCCCGGTTTCGTCTCCGAATGGGAGGGCGTGAAGGTGGTTTGGAAGAGCCTCAAGGTGGCCGCCATCGCCGCGCCGCTGGGGGGGCTCCTGGCACTGGTCCTCTCCTATCTGGTTGAGCGGGTGCATCCCCCTGGCGGCATCATCATGAGCTTCGTTTCCATGCTGCCCGCCGTCGTACCCGGCGTAATCTTCGGCATCGGCTACATCATCGCCTTCAATTTTCCCTTCGGCATAAAGGAGCTGGCGCTCACGGGCACCATGGCTATCCTGGTCATCAACATCCTGTTCGGAAACATATTCGTCGGCGTGCTGGCCGGGCGGGCCATGCTCCAGCGGCTCGACGCCTCCGTCGACGAGGCCGCCGAGATCCTCGGCGCCTCCCTCGCGCAGCGGTTCACCAGGGTCATCTTGCCAATGATGTACAAAGCCGCGCTCCTCGGCACGCTCTATGTCTTCGTGCACGGAATGACGACCCTTTCCGCGGTGGTCTTCCTGATCAGTCCGGGCAACAAGCTGGCTTCATGGGCCATCCTGGACAACGCCATGGGGTCGTATTATGGGTCGGCGAGTGCGATGAGCGTCTCTATCCTACTCATCGTCTTCACGGTGATGGGAGTGATGGCGCTGTTCGAGCATTACGGACCCGCCTGGATGCGATCCGGTTTCAGCCAATCGGGGCGTGGGTAACATGAAACATTCTGAATCCGACAGCAATCTGTCGCCACTTCGGCACGCGTGGCAAGCGAAGACCGAGGACGAACGTCTCCGCCGTCTTCTCGACGAGGACAGCCGGTATTTCCTACATCAATCCGCATCGACTCCGTGTCTTTCCGCCGTCAGCAAGGCGCAAGGCATCTGGATCGAGGACGTGACGGGCCGGCGGTACATGGATTTCCACGGCAACAACGTCCATCACATCGGTTATGGCCACCCCAGGATGATCGAGGCGATCAAGCGGCAGCTGGACGACCTCCCCTTTTCACTGCGCCGCTTCACCAACGAACCGGCGGTGGCGGCCGCGCGCAAGCTCGCCGAGATCGCGCCGGGCGACCTCTGCAAGGTGCTGTTCTCGCCGAGCGGATCGGATGCCATCGACATGGCCCTGAAGCTGGCGCGGGCGGCGACGGGACGCTTCAAGACCGTTTCCTTCTGGGACTCCTTCCATGGTTCCGGATTCGGCGGCATGAGCGTCGGTGGTGAACTCGAATTCCGCTCGGGTCCCGCCGGCCCGCTGCTGACCGGAACCGAGCATGTCGCCCCCTTTGCGTGCTACCGGTGTCCCTACGGTTATGCGGACATCGACGGCAAGCCGGACCTCGATACCTGTAGGATGACCTGCGCCACGTTCATCGACTATGTGCTCGAAAAAGAGGGAGACGTGGCAGCCGTCGTCGCCGAACCTATGCGGGCGGTCCCCTATATTCCCCCGCCCGGTTACTGGCGGCAAGTGCGAGAAGCATGCGATCGCCACGGGGCTCTGCTGATTTTCGACGAAATACCGAACGGCCTCGGCAAGACGGGCCGCATGTTCGCGTGCGAGCACGACGGCGTCGTCCCGGACATCCTCGTTCTCGGCAAGGCTCTTGGCGGGGCCGTCGTGCCCATCGCCGCCATGATCACCCGGCCGGAACTCGACATCCTCGGCGAACGGGCGCTGGGTCATTACACCCACGAGAAGAACCCGGTCACCTGCCGGGCCGCCCTGACGACCATCGAAATCATCGAGGACGAGGGACTCGTCGAGAACGCCCGGGTCGTTGGCGCCTACGCCCTCGACAGGCTTCATGACATGGCGGCGCGTCATCCCCTGATCGGCGACGTAAGGGGGCTCGGACTCCTGATGGGCGTCGAGCTGGTGCTCGACCGCGAGGCCAAAACCCCGGCCACCGATAGCGCCGAGGTGGTCATGTACGCGGCGCTCGAAAAGGGGCTTAATTTTAAGGTGACGATGGGCAATATACTGACCTTGACTCCCCCCCTGATCATCAACCGGGACGAAATGGACCGCGCCCTCGACATTCTGGACGAATGTCTTGGCGAGGCCGGAAGGGCTCCCCTTTAGGCTGCCGGCGAAAAACCCTTGGGTCGCTGTCAGTTAGTGCTGTCAGGTTAAAGCGAACTGGAGGGCTCGAAGGACCGATCCTACGGGCGCCTCCCCATCCGCCCCCGCTTTTCCGCCTCCTTGATCTCCCGCTCCCGCGCGTTCATCTGACCGTCGCTTCGAACGACGTGCTTATCCGGCGGTAACCCGACGCTCGGGGTCGGCAGTCGGCAATGCGCCGGTAAGCGGACCTAAACCTGGCAGTCAGCGAACGTCGGCAATGTGCCAGAAGCCGACCTTCCGTTCCAGCGCAACTCCGATAGATTCCACCGGCCCATGCCGCTAAGCTCCCACCTGAACCAGCGCAGCAGCCTCTTGGATCGTCTCTGCCCGAGCGTATCGAATACACTGGCCCCATTTTCCCTCTCCTTGAACGCATTCACATGCGCCCACACATTTATAGGGCGTCAGACGCAGTGGGCGTCCGTCGCAGATCACTCGAAGACGGGTGAGGAGATCTCCGATGAACAACCGGAACGTCATAATCGCCGTCGTCACGGTAGTCGTGCTCGCGGTGGTTTATTTCTTCGTCTTCCAGCCGGACAGTGGCACCGAGGAAAGTGCCGCGCCGGCCCCAGCCGCCACAACCGAAAGCGGCGGCTGAACTCCGCAGCGCTGCTGGCCGCGTCACCGGCCAGGCGGCCCGGACAGGAACAGGCCTGAACGCGATCCGTAGCGAGCAGATCGGCAGAGCAAACGGCGCGCGACAGAGGATGAATTGCGCAACGACGCCGGGCGCAGTAACCGGCAGATCGGGGCAGCGCTGGGGGTAATGCCGGTGAAAGACGTTAGCCAATTCGAGATTCGTCTTCGCAATCGTTTGCGTGAGCTCAACGCGCGCCTGTCAGGGGTCGAGGCAGAACTCGGTCAGCCGGCCAACGCAGATGCCGAGGAACGTGCCACGGAGCGTGAAGGCGACGAGGTTCTGGAGAGCCTTGGAAATTCCGGATTGCTGGAAGTTCGGATGATACAGGCGGCTCTCGGCCGGATTGCGGATGGCACTTTCGGAGAATGCGTGGCCTGCGGAGAGCCGATCTCCGAAGAACGTATGAATGCCGTTCCCCATGCTGCCCGCTGCAAGCGGTGTGCGTGATTGCTGGGGCGGTGAGCGTGGACTACCAGCTTCAGATAGAGGCGGACTTCATCACGCAAGATGACCGCTCCGGGTCATTAACGAAGTTCGGCTCGGAGAATAATACGTCCGCTCTTCGGTCAGGTTCAGACAAGCGTGTTCCGTGATATCAACCACACCGCCAGACAGCCTCTCCAGGATCACCCGGCCAAACCGCATCGGCTGGCAGCGGGTGTGCTCATAGATGTTGTGTATCGCAGCAAAAGGTTCCGGTCCAGATCGTTGAATGTCGATCAGGGCTTGCGATTCGCGCCAAATAGTCCGATATCGGGCGCGCTATCGATCACCAATGGAAATCACTGTCCGTCTCTCGAGGCTGCCGGTCTTTCTGAACTGACCGAGAAGCTACAGTCGCGGCATCCCGCGCGCGGCACCCACTGAAGGAGACACGGACATGGTCACTGGCACCGTGAAATGGTTCAACGCCAACAAGGGCTTCGGCTTCATCCAGCCGGAGGACGGCAGCAAGGACGTGTTCCTGCACATCTCGGCCGTCGAGGGCGCCGGGCTGCAGAGCCCGGCCGACGGGCAGAAGATCGAGTACGAGCTCGAGAGCGGCCGCGACGGCCGGAGCTCGGCGGGGAACATCAGCTACGTCTGAGCCACTGGCGGCAACGCCGGAAGAATCGAACCCCGCGGGTCCGCCCGCGGGTTTTGCTTTGAGGGGAGGGCGGCGACCCGCGTCGGATGCTCGGCCAGCGACCAATGCTCGACCTCCTGTCGCAAGGCCAATGACTGCTTTGGGTCATCAATGGGCCTTCGGCATGGCTCGCCACCACGTCTGCAATGCGGCGATAAGCCAACATTCACGTCCGAACGTCGGTTAGGTTCGTACGCGCCGCGATGTCAACCTCACCGCCAGACAGCCTCACCAGGCTCACCCGGCCATACCGCATCGGCTGGCAACGGATCGACGTTCACCTCTTGATGCTCGATCAGCGCAACAACCTGATTGATAGTCTCGGCCCGGACGAATCCGTCGCCGTCTGAGGGGCGCAGAAATATCACGATGGCCATGAAGTAACTTGTGAGGTATTCGACTTATTCTACTGTGCCGATAGAAAGATTCTCAGAGAAAAATTAGAGTAATATTTTGAAACTGTTTTAAACAGCAACTATTTACTTATAGAAGATTATAGAAGAATCGTCAAAATTCGACTATCGTTAAAGTTGTGTTGCGTTAAATGAGGGTAAGCTCATGGCCATACCAATCGGGTTAGTTCCGCGGCAGCAGGCAATCGCAACCGTGCTTCGTGCGCAGGCGAAATTCAGGATCGGTCAGATCGTCAAGCATCGCATTCACCCCTTCCGGGGGGTGATCTTCGATGTCGATCCGGTCTTCGCCAATACCGAGGAGTGGTGGCAGTCGATCCCGGAGGAGCTGCGGCCGAGCAAGGACCAGCCGTTCTATCATCTGTTCGCCGAGAACGAGACCAGCTACTACGTCGCCTATGTCCCGGAGCAGAATCTGCTGCCCGATATCTCGGGCGAGCCGGTCGAGCATCCGGACGTGCCCGACTACTTCTCGGAGCTGGAGGGCGACCATTACACGGTTCCGCCCAACCAGCACCACTGAGCCTGGGCACCCTCGGCTCCGTTATTTCTGCCGCAGAGTGTGTCTCGAAAGCCCGCGCCTATGCGGCTAATATCACACGCCGGCTCAAAAAGATCTGGACGCCTTTTTCGGTGAAAGACTGGGCACTTCTGTCATGTTATTAAGTTATTGGATGAAGACATTCGTGTAGATTCAGCGCAACAGAGGTGATGTGATGGCCACGCTGCGACAGCACGCCGCAATGGCGGTCAGTTTTTTGGCGTC
>SMUX01145031.1_pt1 | contig 10090 bp, 8 predicted proteins | sample 2456431 | NCBI WGS metagenome assembly SMUX01 (sample SAMN11095930, study PRJNA526329) | marine sediment metagenome | biome: Marine sediment; feature: Surficial sediment; material: Deep marine sediment; isolation source: Hadal surficial sediment | place: Pacific Ocean | collected 2014-11 | depth 0-1... | reverse complement strand
CTGCTGTGCCGGCGGCGCTTCGCGACGCGCCCGTGGAGGACGCTCTTCTTCGTCGAGCTGTCGTTGAGTGCGTTGGGGGCCGCCGCGGTGCCGACAATCCTGCTGGCACACTCGCTCTACCTCTATTTTTCCGCCACCCCCCGCGAAATCAGCGTCTTCGCGTTCTTCGGCGTGTCGTTCGCCATGCTGCTGGGAGTCGGGGTGCTCAGTGGAATCGAGCTGCCGACGCTGATCAGGCTCGGCAACGCCGTCGACGGCGAAGCCACCAACCGCGTCTTGGGATGGGACTACATCGGGTCCTTTCTGGCTGGGCTTTCGTTCCCGCTCGCCCTGCTGCCGTATTTCAGTCTGACGGTGATCGGCTTCGGCACGGCCGCCGTGAACCTGTTGGCGGGTATGTTCGTGTTGCGCCGCTTCGTCGCGCCCGACGAGCGCACTGGTGGGCGCAGCTGGGCTGCCGCCGGGGTCGCCGCCGTGCTGCTGCTCGGCATCCTGCGGAGCGAAAACATCGAGCAGTACTTTCTCAAGCGCTACTACTTCTACACCAATGCGGCGGATCGAGGCTCGCCCTTCGGCGCGCTCGGCGACCTGCCCGACGTGTATCGAGCCTATTCGCCCTATCAACAGATCGACCTGCTGCACGATCCGGACGGCTTCCAGGGGGATGTCCTGCTCGACGCGTACTCCACCAAGTTCCGCGATGCTCCAGCCACGCCGGCAAACCGTATCTTGTACCTGAACGGCGATTTTCAGCTCGGGTCGAGCTACGAAGAGCTCTACCACGAGTGGTTCGCGCACATTCCCATCATGCTGAACGGCGCGGTACCACGAGATGTGCTGGTCCTGGGAGCCGGCGACGGGATGCTGATCCGGGAGCTCATCAAGCACGAGCAGGTGCGCCGGATTTTGCACGTAGACCTCGATCGCGCCCTGGTGGAGCTGGCCAGGACCGATCCGATCCTGACGGCGCTGAACCGCAACGCCCTGGACGATCCCCGTGTCGAGACCCGATACGGCGACGCCTTTCAGTTCGTGCGCAGCTCACCGGAGACCTTCGACGCGATCTATATGGATTTCCCCTACGCGAAGGACTACAACCTGGCGAAGTTGTACAGTCGGGAGTTCTTTCATTTCCTGAAGAACCGTCTTGCAGACGGCGCGTACGCCGTGTTCGACGCCCCGGGTGGGGACTATCTCGAGGGCATGGACGCCGCCGGAGCCCCAGTGCTGGTTCCGTTCGACGAATGGGATATCTACTACAACACGCTCCGCAGCGCGGGCTTCGACGCGATCATCCCGTTTGTAACGCAACTCGAGGAAGACAATCCCCGCGCCTTCGAATTGCTCGAGAACTGGCCGGGGGTGCCGACCTTCTCCGAGATCCCCGACCCCGAGACCCGCAGCACTGCGCGACAGCTATGGATGGAGGCGTTGATCTCGAGCCACGTCGAGTCCCTGGAGCAGGGATTCATTACGGTCTGGAAAGAGCCCCTCAGCCTCCCCTCGCGTGAGTACAACGATTTCGGGGCGGAGTTCTACAGTCTCAACGCGCTGCGTTTCGAACTGGCCTTTCTGCCCCCCTTTTCGTTGACCGCCCCGATCGACCACTCCAAGGTGAACTCGATCCTACGACCGACATTGCCGGTGATCGACGTGTGGAGCGTTCGTTCGCGCTAGCGCAGAACGGCCGCCCACCGCATCCCTCATCTCCACAGCAAGGGAAACAGGCTGGTGTAGTCATCGGTCCATAGCCAGCCATCCACGGCCGGGCCGGCGCCCGAATCGGAAGCGGCGCGATCCGGGTCGATGGCGAGACCGTCGGCGTCAACGGCAATCTCATCCGCCAAACGAGCAAGGAAGCGGCGATTCCGGGTGAGCAGCATCCAATTCGAGCCCCAGTCCTCGTTCAAGGCCAACCCGGGCGTGTCGATGCGCACCGCGATGAGCCCGAAGTGATCTGCAAGCCGGCGGACGGCGGGGGCGAAATCGAGGTGCCAGGTGCTGATCAGCAGCGCTATTACGCCGTCGGGTTGCAAGTGGCTCAGGTAGATCTCGAAGGCCTCCTTGGTGAGCAGATGCAGCGGGATCGCGTCGCCGTTGAAGGCGTCGAGAAACAGCAGATCGAATCGCTGCGGGGCCTCGCGTTCCATCGACAGCCGCGCATCACCCATGATCACCTCGATGCGCGCCGGCGAGTCGTCCAAGAAGGTGAAATGACGGCCCACCATCTCCGTGAGCTGCGGGTTGATCTCGTAGATTCGGAGGTAGTCTCCGGGCCGCGCATAAGCGGCCAGCGAGCCGACCCCCATACCCACCATCCCGATGCGCCGGTCGCCGGGCCCCGGCCAATGGCGGAAGGCCATGGCGGCCCCGCTGCTCGGTGCGTAGTAAGCGGCGGGCAGGCTGCGCCGCTCCGCGGCGACAAACTGGGCACCGTGCCCGACCCTCCCGTGCCACAGGGACAGCCGCTCCTCCGGAGTGTTCGGCAGCTCCCGGTAGACGCTGAGGACGCCGTAGAAGCTCCTTGATCGCTCCACCGCGAGCTCGACGCCGATACGGCTGTGGGCGGCCAGAATCATCGCCAACCCGACGAACGAGGCGAACATCGCGGTCCACGCCCACAGCGGTTGGCCGCGGTGCAGCGTTGACTCTCGGTCGCGGAACAAGGACACGAGCGTCAGGGCCACGATGGCGAGCAAGGCCAGGTGCAGCTCGAGGTAATCGTTGAAGATCAACGGTGCTACCAGTGCGACGAACCCCCCGCCGAGCGCACCGCCCAGCGCTATCCGCAGATAGAACCCGGTCAGATAACGCGGGTGCGGCCTGAGCCGGCTGAGCTCGCCGTGACAGATCATGCAGCCAACGAACAGAACCGTCGAATAGGTAACCAGCTGCTCGAGAATCGACGCGTCGTGGGCCCGAAACATCATCCATACGGCGGCGGCGGTGGCCGGGACGAGGGCCAGAGCGAACCAACGGCGGACATACCAGCGGTGGTGATCGAAGGCAATGACGAAGGTGAGCAGATAGATGCCGAGGGGCAGTACCCAGAGGAACGGAACGACCGCGACGTCCATGGTGATCTGATTGGTGATCGCCAGGAAGAGGACCGCAGCGCTGGTCGCCAAGGCCAGCCACAGCAGACGGTCGAGAGGCGTTGGTGGCGTCGGGGCCGGGGCCGAAGGCGTGGGGACCTCCGGGGTGGCGTCGGACTCTCCCGAGTGCCCACGCAGCGTCCACACCGCGCAGGCGGCGCAAGCCAAGGCGAATGCCACGAAGCCCAGCGACCAGAGCGTCGACTGGCGGCTGCGCGATAACAGCGGCTCGAACACGAACGGATAGCTCACCAGAGCAAGCAGCGACCCGAAGTTCGAAAGGGCGAAGAGCCGGTACGGAGATCGTCGGGTGTGGGCGCGGCTGAACCAGGCCTGCAGCAGCGGAGTGGTCGACGACAGAACCAGGTAGGGGAGTGCCAGGCTCGCGGTCAGCAGGTACAGGATGTGCCAGGTGGGCAGCTCGACGCCGCTGGGTTTCCAGGAATCCGGTGGCACCGCCGGCAGTTGCCACAGTGCCGCCGCCAGCAGCACCAGATGAATCGCTCCCTGCATGCGCGGCCGCAACACGCGAATGCTCACATGGGCGTAGGCGTACCCCGCCAACAGGGCCCCCTGGAAGAAGAGCATGCAGGCGGTCCACACGGCCGGCCCCCCGCCGAACCACGGAAGGATGGATTTGGCCACCAGCGGTTGTACCTGAAACAGTAGAAAGGCGGCGAGAAAAATGGTCAGGGCATACGGCAGCATCGGTTGTTCTCGCAGTCGCCAGGCGAAGGAAATGCAACATGCCGGTAGATCGTGATGGGGCCGGCTCGCGGGGCCATCACGCGTTTCATTCTACGGAAGCGGCGGCACACGCTAAAGCCCTGCATCGCTGTATTGGCTGCGACGCCCGGCTCCGGGTATCCTTCCCCTCGATGACGCTCGCACTCCTGGGCACCGAACGGACGGGATGGGCAAGCGGCAAGGCCGTTCGGGCGCCCACCGAGAGCGAGTCCTTCTGCGGTCTTAACGGAGAGCGAAAGGGCCCCGTGCCGGCGCGTACCGATTTCGGCAAGCATTACCTGGTCGACCTGTCGCAATGTGATCCCGAGAAGATCTCGCGAGTTGACGGGGTTCGGCGGATCTTTCTGCAGGCCGCCCAAGAATCGAAAGCCAGCATCGTCGGCGAGGTGTTCCATCAATTCGAGCCGGCAGGCGTCAGCGGCGTACTGCTCATCGAAGAGTCCCACTTCAGCGTTCACACCTGGCCGGAAGATTCCTTCGTCGGTGTCGACATCTTCACCTGCGGAGAGGAGATGGAGGCCCCGATTGCCATCGACTCGTTGCAGCGGGGGTTCGGCGCTCAGGAGGTGGAGGTGAAGGTTGTCGTCCGCGGGCAGCTGGGGCAGGATCCGTAGCACGCCGACGCTGGGAGGGAAGCGTAGAGCGCCGCGAGGAGCCGCCCGACGGTCGGGGCGTTCATTGCGGCGACAAGGTGGTGCTACGCGGTGACAAAGGGGGCTGTCGGTATTTTGGGATAATGATTCTTATGGAAACTTTCGCGTGCCATCAATAAATCCTCCCGCACCTCCATCCCGACCCCCGCTACATAGCCCAGCGAGGCTGCCGCATCGCCCACCCTGGCTTCGGCTCGACGCGCCAAAAGCCCTCTGCGTGGCGCTGCTGGCCCTCTACAGTATGGCGTGTGGCCCCGCGCCGCCGCGCTACGACGTTCCGCCCATGTCGGGCGGCATCCAGGTAAACGAACCGGACCACGACGTCTGGGCGCAGGCCTTGCGCCGTGCGCAGCTCGACGCCGTGCAGGTGACGTTGTACGCGCGCCAGCTCGCTTGGGATTCCCCCGAGATCATTCTTCCCGACGATCCTGGCGTGGTGATTGCAGAGATCCGCGCCGCAAAACGCGCCGGTTTGCGCGTCACGCTGGTACTCCGGATCGCCCTCGAGCAGGCATTGGAGCGCAACCGGCACTACTGGCACGGCATGATCTGGCCGCACGACAAAGACGTCGACGCCTGGTTCGCCGCCTACCGCGAGTTCGCCCTGCAGGGAGCGGCGCTGGCGGCCGCGGAGCGCATTGATTTGCTCGCCGTCGGTAGCGAGCTCAACTCCTTGACGTCGACGATTCCGATCGAGGCCACCCCCAGCCTCTACGCCTATTTCCTCGACCCGCAACGCACCGGCCCGGTACGCGATCGACTGGTGCACTGCGGCGCTTCGATTCCGCCCGAACAGATGGCTCCAGACCTGCGCTTCCCCGACGGCGGCGCCTATGCCACCCTCGAGCAGTACCTGAGGGCGCAGGAAGCTGCCGACCGTAGCTGGACGCAGCACATCACCGGCGCTTCCAGCGCCGCCGCCGTCGACCTGGCGGCGCTCAACCGCCGCCGGGCGCACTACGAGGAGAACTGGCGCAGCCTCATTACGGCGGTACGGGGGGTGTATCGCGGGCCGCTGAGTTACGCCGCAAACTTCGACCAGGTCCAGGAGGTCGGCTTCTGGGATGCCCTCGACGCCATTGGGGTCAACGCCTACTATCCCCTCAGCACCTGGGGGCTTTCGGGGGAGCGCTTGCAGACAGCGTTGAGCTCCAGTTGGTGGGATATTGCCGCGCGTCTCAACGAGCTGGCCGAACGCCACGGCGGCGCGGCGCGCGTGCTGCCGGTCATCATCTTCGAGCTCGGCTGGACCCGCAAGGCGGGGAGCACCGTACGTCCCTTCTCCTACCACCGGGTCGAGGCGCTGGAGACGGCGCCGGCCGAAGCGGCCGGCTCGGCGTCGCTGACCTGCGTGCACTGGGCGACACAGCCCGAAGATCCGTTCGAGCGCGTCGAGGCTTTGCGGGCGCTCGATGGCGTCGTACAAGAGGGTGGCTTCCCCACCCTGCGCGGTTTCATGCTGTGGAAGTTGAGCACCGATCTGGCTCATCGCGCCCAGGAGCCCTTTGTCGTGGTCTTGCCCAGCGAACCGGGCCCACATGATGGCGACGAGGCTGATGGACTGTTTCTCGAAGTCGCGGCGCGGCTCGCCGGACGGCTGCGGGACTCGGCAGGCGCGGCCCGCTGAGCGTATAATTGTCGCCGCGTTGTTGCGCGCCGTTCGCACCCAGCTTACCAACGAAATCCTCAGGAGATCTGCACCGATGACTGGAACCGCCGCCGCCGTTGCCGCCCTTCGCGTTTTCGCCGTTGTCCTGGCGTCGACCGCTTTCGCCCTGGTTGCCGTCGCCGACCTGGTTCCTCGGCAAGAGCCAGACACGGAAACGATCGCGCAAGGCAAGATGCTCTATGCCGACCAATGTGCATCGTGCCACGGGATGGAGGGCAAGGGCGATGGTCCGGCGGCGCGGTTCATGGCGCAGGAGGTGCCCGATCTGAGCGATGGAGAGTGGAAATACGCCGAGAATGGCAGCGTGGCGGCGGTGGCAGCGGTCATCAAGGCGGGTATCGATGATTCGCCGATGACCCCCTTCGAGGGCACGCTATCGGACGAGGATATCAACGCCGTCGCTACCTACGTCGTCCACGTGCTGGTGATCCAGGGTGCTCCCGGACGCTAGAACGACGCCACCTTAGCTACACAGTTTTTCCGCGGGCGGCATCAGGGTCTTGACATGAGCGGCGGCAGCTGAACACAATGACCGCGGATGGCGCGCTTTCTCACATTCTCAGCGCGCCGCCGGACCCCCTCTTCTGAGTTCGGAGTCCGGCAACCCTTGTGCGCTAAGCACCCTATTTCCCTCACCCAGGTGTGTCCTATGAACGAGCGGAGCAGGCGTCGTCCTCGCCGCCGTCGTGGCCGCCGCGGCAACCGCGGCCCCAACAAGAGTGATTCCCAACAGCAACAATCCCGCGGCCCCAACATGATGGTCGACGAGGAGCCGGATGCGGTGCTCGAGGGTCTGCATTCCGTATCCGAGCTCATCGAGCTTCGCCCCGCAGAACTGCTCGAAATCGCCCAAGAGGTCGGCATGGCAGAGGCGGCGACCGAGCTTTCTCAGCAGGACCTGATCTTCGAGATCCTCAAGGTCCAGGCCACCGATAACGGGTTTCTCTACACCGAGGGTGTATTGGAGGTGCTTCCGGATGGCTATGGCTTCCTGCGGGCGCCGGCGTTCTCCTATCTCCCCGGCACCGATGACGTCTACGTGTCGCCCTCGCAGATCCGCAAGTTTGCGCTGCTGACCGGCGACACGCTTGCAGGGACAATCCGCAAGCCGAAGCCCGGCGAGAAGTATTTTGCCATGGTGCGGGTCGACGCCATCAATTTCGACCCACCCGGAATCACGCAGCAACGCACGCCTTTCAAGAGCCTGACCCCCCTGCATCCTGACGAGCGCATTCATCTGGAGCGCGGCAAGGAAGACGTCGCTGCCCGCGTCCTCGACCTATTGACGCCGCTCGGGTTCGGTCAGCGCGCCATCATCGTATCGCCGCCGCGCGCCGGCAAGACACTGCTGCTGCAGACCATCGCTCGCTCGCTCGAGGCCAACCATCCCGACGCCTATGTCATCGTGCTGCTCATCGACGAACGCCCGGAAGAGGTGACCGATATGCAACGTACGGTCGCCGGCGAGGTCGTTGCCTCGACCTTCGACGAGCCCGCCACACGCCACGTCGCCGTCGGCGAGATCGTCATGGAAAAGGCGCGCCGCTTGGTGGAACACGGCGTCGATGTGGTGATCCTTCTGGACTCGCTTACCCGTCTGGCGCGGGCCCACAACACGGTGACTCCGTCTTCGGGCCGCGTGCTTAGCGGTGGTGTTGACGCCAACGCATTGGAGAAGCCGAAAAAGTTCTTCGGATCGGCGCGCAACATCGAAGAGGGCGGCAGCCTGACCATCATCGCGACCGCGTTGGTGGAGACCGGCAGCCGCATGGACGAGGTCATCTTCGAGGAGTTCAAGGGCACCGGCAATTCCGAGGTGGTGCTGGACCGCAGGCTGGCCGACAAGCGCATCTTCCCGGCCATCGATATCAACCGCTCGGGTACGCGCAAAGAGGAGCTTCTACTGGGCAAGGACGAGCTGCAGCGCATTTGGATGCTGCGCAAGGCGCTCGCGGCGGTGCCCTCCGACGAAGCAATGGAGCTGCTCATCAAGCGGCTCAGCCAGACGAAAGATAACGAGGAGTTCCTCTCCACGCTGAGTGAGACCGGGGTTTCTTGACCCCGTTCTCCTAGCCCGGCAAGGGGCGGCGCATGGCTTGGATTCGCGAGATCCTGCCGCACGATGCCGACGATGAGCTGTCGGACATCTACCAGCGTGTCGCTGAGCCCGATGGGAGCGTCGACCACATACTGCGCATCCACGGCCTGCATCCCCAGTGCCTCGCGGACCACTTCGATCTCTACATGACGGCGATGAAAGGGCGCTCTCCGCTGTCGCGCCCGCGCCGCGAGATGATTGCCGTGGTGGTGTCGGCGCTCAACGAGTGCCACTACTGACTGACCCATCACGCGGAGGGTCTCCGTCGACTGACCAAGAATGACGCGTTGGTGGCCGCCCTGTCGGGTGACTATCGCACCGCGGTTCTGGAAGATGCGGAGCGCACCATGCTGGATTTTGTCGCCAAGCTGACCTTGACGCCGCAGCGCATGGAAGAAACTGACGTGCAAGCGCTGCGTAGGCACGGCTTCGACGATCGCTCCATACACGACATCGTCGTAGTGGCGGCCTATTACGCTTTCGTCAACCGCGTCGCGGATGGCCTCGGTGTCGAATTGGAGCCCGCGGGGGCGGCCGGATGAGTGCCGCCCTCGTCGCCATCGCCGTGGCGGTGGCGGTGGCGTTGTGGACGGTCTTGCTCTACAACGGTCTGGTCAAGCTGCAGCAGCGCGCCCACCAGGCCTTCTCCGACATCGACGCGCAGTTGAAGCGGCGGCACGATCTCATTCCGGCGTTGGTAGAGACGGTGAAGGGGTACGCCGGCCATGAAAAAAGCACGCTCGAGGAGGTGGTCAGGCGTCGCAGCGCAGCTACGGCGATGGCGGGCAGCGGGACGCCGGGCATCGGCCTGATCCAGGCGGAGAATTTTCTCGCGCAGGCACTGCGCGGCGTGTTCGCGCTCGCCGAGGCATATCCGGATTTGAAGGCGAGTGATCGATTCGCCGGCTTGCAGACCCAACTGGCGCAGATCGAAGACGACCTGCAGCACGCACGACGTTACTATAATGCCGTCGTCCGCGATCTGAACACCGCAGTGAGGCGCTTCCCCGACCTCCTGGTGGCTCGCCTGTTCGGCTTCGAGCGGCGGGACTTCTTCGAGTTGGATAGTCCGCTGGAGCGGACCGCCTCGACCATCGACCTCGATTCCTGACCGCCAGACGTCGTACGCTTTGGGTCGGGGGCGGCACAACGGGGGTAGAACCAACAACTCCCCTACCCCGCCCCAGCCAGCTCCATCACATCGAGCCACGGAGGTGTCCTTGTTCGAGCCGCCACGAATCCGTCTCCGGTCGATTCGGCCCCTAGCCTGGATATCTCGACGGGTCAGCGCTGCGCGAGCGCGATGGCCCACCATGACGGCGTTGGCGCTTGCGCTTGTTCTCACGGTCTCGTTGCCGATCTCCAGTGCCGTCGCTACGGCGCGTTCGTACTGGATCGAGGATTTTGCCGCCACCATCGTGGTCGGCGCGGACGGCGTTATCGACGTCACCGAGGAAATCCGTTTCTATTTCGACGGCTCGTATAGAGGCGTCTACCGGGATATTCCTCTTCGCTACAGCGACAACCTGGGATTCAACTACCGGCTGCGACTCGAGGTGGTGTCGGTTACCGATGGTGAGGGCGTACCGTTGCGCTCCGAGCTCAGCAACACCCGCGGTGGGCGGCGCCGAATCACGGTGTACGTTCCTGGTGCTCAGGATGCGGCGCGCACGGTGACGGTCCGCTATCGGGTGGAGCGCGCACTGCGCTTCTTCCCCGAGCACGACGAGCTCTACTGGAGCGTCACCGGTACCGAATGGGGTGTACCCATCCGCTCGGCATCTGCCCGGATAGTACTTCCGGCGAGCTTCGACGAGCAGCTGCGTGT